>Ga0153915_10003228_pt1 | contig 14938 bp, 14 predicted proteins | sample Opewatmetagenome_2_FD_107003 | JGI IMG/M metagenome (GOLD analysis project Ga0153915, IMG submission 107003) | Freshwater wetland microbial communities from Ohio, USA - Open water 3 Core 3 Depth 3 metaG | ecosystem: Environmental > Aquatic > Freshwater > Wetlands | place: USA: Ohio, Lake Erie...
TCGCCTGCGACGGGCGACACCGGGAAGATCTGCCGGATCACATGCGCGCGGGGCTCCAGCGTCGGTGCCGCGAGGCGCAACGCAGAGGACACGACCGATGCGAGGTCGATCGCGGCCGATTTGCTGCGGGTGGCGAGCGTCTGCAGCGCGCGGACGTTGCTCGCGATCCGCTCCGAGCCGGTCGTGATGTCATCGAGGCAGCGCAGCGCACTGGTCTGCGCGCTCTCGGGCATGTGCGCGACCACGAGCTTGCGCATCGAACGCAGGTTGAGCAGCACGGACGTCAGCGGATTGTTCGTCTCGTGCGCGAACCCCGATGCCAGCGCGCCGACCAGCGCGAGTCGATCGGCCTCGAGCATCGACAGGTGGGTCTGGCGCGGCACGCTCATGTCGCGCACGACGAACACGAACGCGTAGCCGCCGGGGATCTCGGCGCGGCCGGCGGCGACCTCGGCGGCCATCTCGTGCCCATCGCGGTGCGCGAGCATGACCTCGAGCGCGGGCGGGATCGGATCCGGCGGCGTCCGCGTGAGTCTCTCGAACAGCGCGGCCACGACCGGTCGATAGTCGGCCGCGATCGAGTGCCATAGCGGCGACGTCATCCACTGCTCCGGCGTGTAGCCGAGCGACCTGGCGAGCGATTCGTTGGTGTACAGCTTCTCGACCTTGCCGCCGCGGTAGGCCATCGAGACGATGCCGACGCCCGCCTGATCGAGCGCGTCGAGGAGCGCCGGCAGGATCACCGCCAGATCGTTCACCCGCGCCCTTCCTTCACGAAGGTCCCGGCGTTGCGATCCTTCGTCACGCCGGGGAACTGCAGCACCTGGTTGTGCATCGCGACGTAGACGCCGGGCGGCAACAGCTGCACGGCGAGCAGCGCCTCGGTGAGGTTCTGCAGGGCATCGGTCGAGCGCAGCTCGTAGGGCCGCATCGCGCCCGTGAACACGACGGGCGACGCAGGCGTTCCTACGAGCTCGACGACGCGATCGCCCGAGACGGCGAGCCGGTCCGTGCCATGAACGACGACCACGCCCTGGGTCACGCGCGCCAGATCACTGGCGGTCTGCGCGATCAACGTGTGATCGTCCGGTGTCATCTCGAGGCTGTCCTTGTTCATCAGCGCGACGCGCTGGACCTCGACTCCGCGCAATTCGAGCGAGGCGAGCATGATGTCGAGGACCGAGACCTGGTTCGCGAGCACACCGGAGAGCTCGTCGTAGGTCTTCTCGATCGTTCCGCCAGTGGAGATCAGAGCGATTCGGCGCTTCGTCATCGTCAGGTGAAGTACGGCAGCGCGAAGTAAACCACGGCTGCCGCTCCACCTGCCAAGAGAAGCACCAGGAGCATCAGCAGGAAATTGCTCGCAACGCTGCGCGGCGCCGTGGGCATGGCCGCATTCGCGTTGCCCTTCTTCTCATGCAGCGGGTTCGTGTCGACCCGGCTTCCGCCTTCGAGCGAGGCGAGCACGTCGCCGACGTCGTCATCGGCCGGCGGCATGCGCGGGTGCGTGCGCGCTCCGCTCTGGGCCGCCGTGGGCGGTGGCTGCGCGACGATCGCCTGCGGTTTGGTCCGCGCGCCACTCGGGACGTGCTGCGGGGCCTGCTGCGCGCGCATCGCCGGCGGCGTCTTGCGAGGCTCGACCGCCATCTGCGGCGGCGGCGTCTTGCGCGGCTCGGCGAGCATCTGCGGAGGCGGCGTCTTGCGCGGCTCGGCAATCATCTGCGGCGGCGGCGTCTTGCGCGGCTCGGTCGTGAACTGCGGTGGAGGTGTCTTGCGAGGCTCCACGGCGGACTGCGGCGGTGGTGTCTTGCGCTGCCTGGGGACCTCGATGTCGTCGAGGTTCGGGATGTCGCGCATTGCCGACTTGCGGGCCGATAGCTGCGGCATCTCGTCGAGCCTCGGGACCTCGCGGATTGCCGACGTGCGGCTCGGATTCGTCTTGGGCTGCTCGTCGAACGTCGGCACGCTGTCGAGGATCGCGGCCATCGCATCGCTATCGCTGAGCGAGCCCGGACGACGCTGCTTGATGTCGACATCGGTGAACGAGTCGGCCCGCATCTTCGTGGTCCGCCCCGCATCGCCACCACCCTGGAGCAGCGCCATCGCCTCCGCGCTCGGCAGGCCGGCCATCGTCTTCTCGGAGAACGCGCTGTCGTCGCCGAACATGTCCTCGCGGCGGGCGAGCTTGCTCGCGGCGAGCGAGTCGATCGCGAGTGCGTCGGCGCGCGTCGGCTGCTCCTCGGTGAAGCCGCCGTTGTCCGAGTCGCCTCCGCGGCGGACGACGTTCGCGGTCGCGCGACCGGCCGCACCGGGACGCGGTGACTCGGCACGATTCGGCTGGCTGCCGCCGCTCCTCGACGGCGCCGGCGTCCGACCGCTCGGCGAGTCCGCGCGCTGAACGGGGATCGCCTGGCTGATCCGCTGGGCCTTGATCTGCTGGCTCGGCCGATCGGCCATCGTCGCCGCCTGATCCTTCAGGAACTCGCGCGGCACGGCTGCGGGCTGCGACGACGGTCGCGACGGGGTCGGGACCGCGTTCGTCATGACCGCGCTCTCGGCGTTCCAGTCGACCTCGTCGAACGCCTGAACCGGCTGCGAGCCTTTCGGCGTCACGATCGTCGACATCGACTCCTGCGCTTGCTGCAGGAAGTCTTTGGGCACCGAGCCCTTCGACAGCTCCATCGTACCGCCGCCGCTCATCGAGATCTCCGGCGAGGAATCCTCGCTGTCGGCAAACGCGCGCTCGAGCCAGTCCTCGACCTCGGCGTTGTGCGCGACGAGACCCAGCCGCTTCGTCTCCGTCGTCAGCGCGGTACGCAGCGCCGTGGCCTGCTGCCACCGCTTGTCCGGATCGCGCTCGAGCGCGGTCATGATGATCGAGTCGATCTCGGGCGGGACGAGCGGGTTGAACTGCGACGGCGGGATGATCGGCATGTCCTTCACGCGATAGAGCGTGTCCATGTCGTCCCGACCCTGGAACAGCGGCTTGTTCGCCAGCAGCTCGTGGGCGATCACACCGAGCGCGAACAGATCGGCGCGCGCGTCGATGCGACCCATCAGGTACTCGGGCGCCATGTACGCGAACTTGCCCTTGATGGTGCCCGACATCGTCTGCATGCCCGAGGAGCTCGCCTTCGCGATGCCGAAGTCGATCAGCTTGACGATACCGCTCTCGCCGAGGATGACGTTCGACGGCGAGACGTCGCGATGGATGATGCCGAGCGGCGCGCCGCTGTCGTCGCAGAGGTTGTGCGCGTAATCGAGCGCGTCGCAGATCTGGTTGACGATGTTCATCGCGATCTGAAGCGGCATCGGCTTCTTCTTCGCGAGGCAGTGCCTGAGGATCTCGCGCAGGTTGCGACCCGGCACGAGCTCCATCGCGATGAAGTAGATCTCGCCGACCTTTCCGAGGTCGTAGGTCTGCGCGACGTTCGCGTGGCGCAGGTGGCTCGCGAGCCGCGCCTCGCGAATGAACGACTTCACGAGGTTCGCGTCGGCCGCGACGCTCGGGAGCATGCGCTTCAGCGCGACTTGCTTGCTGAACCCGGCGATGCCTTGCGTCTCCGCACGATGCACCGTCGCCATACCGCCCAGGCCGATCTGTTCGTACACGACGTACGGTCCGAACTCCTCGGCCGAGCCCACAGAACCATCCTACTACGCCCTACGGGCAGGGGGGAATCGGCGCGCCATGTGCTGCAGCGACGAGCGCGTCGTAGTTGTGCTGGACACCTTGGACCACGTCCGCAGCGCTTGCGCTCACCGCGTCCAGGTGCTCCACGAACGACAGCTCGGCCACGCCGGGATCGGACGTCGACAGGACCTGGATCGTCCCCTCGCTGAGGGTGATGAAGTCGCTGCCCTGTACTTTCTGGTGCTTGATCATGTCGAGGTCATTGGTAATCGTGCCAAATCGCCATTGGTCGTCCCATTCGACCGTCAGGATGTCTCGCACGATGTAGTGAATGACGAAGCTGTACTCGTACTGGGCTCGTCGTTCTCCGTGACAATCTGCTCGGTGGTGGAGCAGGTCGAGATGTTCGGCACCGGGGATTTCGCGGTTGCCCACATCGTCGCCATCGGGACCGCCACGAAGCCGCGCGCGTAGACGCGGATGTAGTCGGTGTCGCTGCTCTCGATCCGGAGCCCCTCCGTGAAGGGGCCATTCGGGGTCGGCGCGAGCTTGTTGTCCTCCAGCGGCTCGAGGCCGGGCGGAAACGGCGTGGAGATATCGTCCTGGCAGGCGGCGACACCGAGTGCGAGAAGCGAGAGTACTGCCGTGCGCTTCATGCCCCTGGCTTGGCGCGGAAGCGCGCGCGTGCGGTTGGAGCGATCGCACGATTGACGAGCGCGATCGTCGCGATCGGCAGGATGAGAGCGAACACGATCGGGCCGACCATGGCCGCGTCGGTCTTGCTGACGATCCCGCTCGCGTGCTGCAGCATCTTCAAGGCGGGCCAGTTGACGTACAGCGTGATGGCGGTGCCGACGATGCCGAACAGCGTCGCGATGCCGCGGCTCTGCGGGCTCATTCGCACGAGCTCGTAGCCGGCCCACGTCTGCAGCACGGTGACACCGACGGAGAACCAGACCGACCGGATCCCCATGCCGGTGAGCAGCGCGGCCGTGCTCCAGCCGCCGCCGAGCAGCTGCGGCAGGATGATCGTCGCCTCGAACATCGCGTGGGCGATCAGCAACCAGCCGAGGCTGGTCAGGCCGGCATCGGGAGCGCGGCGATGCACCGGGGCCTGGTCACCGGCCATCAGGTCGGCGAACTGGCGGTCGGCGAAGAAGTGGCGGACCGTCAGCGGCCACGCCATCAGCATCCAGCACAGCGCGCAGATCACGGCGAGGCCGAACACGTCGGCGCTGCGCGTGACGAAGAACAGCAGCAGCGCGCCGCCGCCGCAGAACGAGCTGATCACGCCGAAGTTCGCGTAGCGGTTCACCAGCTCGACCGAGCGATCGAGGCTGGTCTCGCGCAGGCCCGAGATGCCCGCCTGGACATGCAGGACCGAACGGATGACGAGCATGACGAGCGCGAGCGCAATCAGCACGCCCGGGCCGCGCGTCATCGTGGCGCTCTCGTCGACGAGCGCGACCAGCACCGTCGCGGTCGCGACGACGCCGCACAGGCCGAGCACCGTCATCAGGATGGCCGCGCCCTCGAAGCCCTTGTCCTCGGTGAGCGGCAGATCGTCGTGGAACCGGCGGAACCGCGGCAGCGCGAGGATCGTCATCAGGCAGACCGGCCACACGGCGAGACCGGCGGACACCGCCAGCACGGTCCGCAGCGGCGCGTGCATCCGTAGCAGCAGGACGACGCCGACGATCGCGGTGTGAACGAGCGCGGCGATCACGTAGCGGCGAACACCGCGCATGCGGTGCTTCTGGCCCTCGGGTGACCCGGGCACGCCGTAGAGCAGCAGCGTTCCGGCCGAGCGGTGGAACAGCGAGCGCGCGACCGAGATCGCGAGCAGGAACATCGTCCAGAACACCTCGCGCTGCGCGCCGTGGTTGTCGAACACGCTCGCGAGCACGAAGATGCCTGCCGCGGCCGCAAACACGCTGCCGGCCAGCTCCATCAGCATGCCGAGACTGGCGAGCCCCTGATCAGCGGGGACGCCGGCGTCGACGAGCGGAACGACAGCCGGTTCTTTCTGCTCGGACATCTTCGTTTGATAACACGGACTTCGGGTGGGTGTTAGCGCGTTCTATCGTCACGAGGGATTTGCGAGCCGGTGCCGGCGCAGGCGGTCGGCAAGGAGTGGCAAGCGATCCTGGCCCCATGCGACGAAGTCGCCGCAGCGGAACGACGGGACGCCCCACAGCCCGATCACGTTTAGATCGGCCACGTTGGCCGCCGCCCACTTCGGGGCCTCGGGGCTGCCCAGCGCGTCCTTGGCCTCGGCCCACGGCAGGTCGGCCCGCTCGACGACATGGCGGAGATCGACATACTCGGCCATGTCCCGGGCCTCGCTCCAGATCGCCCGCATCGCCGACTTCGCGAACGGAAGCAGCGCGCCCCGCTTCGACGCCCAGTACGCGATCGAGATGCAGTTCTCGACGCCAGGGCCGATCGGATCGCAGATCTCGCCGAACGGGACGTGCAGGCGATCCGCTTCGCGCTTGGCGTCGCGCACGATGTACATGCGCTTGACGTTCGGCAGCGGGATGCCGCGCGTGACCATCGGCATGATCGGACGCAGCTCGAGCGGCACGCCGTACGGCGCGAGGATGCTCTCGATCTGCTCGAGCGCGATGTACGAGTACGGCGAGCGGAACGACAGCCACATCTCGCAGACGAGCGGCTTCGTCGACAGCGCGAGCGGACCTCGATCCGCCTGGGGCCGCGGCGTGACGACGTGCGCGACGTCCTTGGCGAGATCCTTGGCGAGCGCGGCCTCGAGGTGGGCGAGCCGATCGATGCCCCAGTACCACTCGCCGCCGTACGCCAGCATGCCGCCCTGGTAGTGGCCCGCCTTGCGCAGCTGCTCGTAGTTCGACGCGAGCACCGGATTGATCGCGTTCGACGACTCGGTGCCCCACGTGCCGAGCAGCTTGGTGAGCGCCTTGCGATCGTGGGCCCACATCGCCTGCGACAGCTCGATCGCGGCGCGCAGCTGGTCGGCCGCGGGACGGTCACGGATCAGCGAGCTCGCGACCTCCCGGATCCAGCCGGCGTCAGCCTCCTTCTGACCGGGGAAGTCGATGTCCCAGTACTCGGCGAGCAGCTGGGCATCGCGCACGGAGTGCTTCGCTCGCATCGCCGGCTCGGCGTTGACGTCCGAGGCCGGCGGGGTGATGACGTGGACGGCGAGCTCGACGGGGTACGCCTCGACGAGCCGGCGGGCGGCAACCGCCGCGAGGTAGCTCCAGGGATCGGCCACGTCGAAGTAGAGGTCGAGGCGGCTCGGTGCCTTCTGCAGGAGCTCTCGGCGCAGGCCGGCGACGGCCCGGCGGGCGGCTTCCCCGGTCGGTCCGAGCCAGGCGGCGATGGCTTTGCCCTTGAGACGCTTGGCGATGATCATGCGGCGAGGCACATTACCTCACCGCCGTGTCCGACGACGATGATCTGAAGGAAAGAGCACGCAGGGCAGTCGAGCTGCTCGAGCACCTCGGCAGCGAGCTGCCCAAGCTGGCAGAGCTGGACGAGGATCTCCGGATCCGCCTGGTCACCGCCGCCGGTCAGCTGTCGCGGCCCGATCGCTACAGCCGCAAGGCCCTGGGCAAGGCGCTCGCTCGCCAGCGGGTCCGGGCCCGTCGGGAGGCAGACCGGGCGATCCTCGAGCAGACGGGCATCCGTACGCTCCGTCGCGAGCCGGTGTTCCGCACGCCGCTACCGAAGCCGACGTGGACCGCGCTCGATGCGCCGATCCGCGATGACGAAGGCGAGGTCGACGAGTGGGCGGACGCCGAGGCGCGGCGCGCCGAGGGAGCTCGCGTCGAGCATCCGCGCCAGTGCTACGTCTGCAAGACCGAGTTTCACGAGCTCCACTTCTTCTACGATCAGATGTGCGCGCCCTGCGCGGAGCTCAACTACGCCAAGCGCAGTCAGACGGCGGACCTCCGCGGTCGCGTCGCGCTCGTCACCGGTGCGCGAGTCAAGATCGGCTACCAGGCGGCGGTGATGCTGCTGCGCGCGGGTGCCGAGGTGATCGTCGCGACCCGGTTCCCGCGCGATGCGGCGCGCCGGTTCGGTCGCGAACCCGACAGCGCGGACTGGATGCAGCGGCTGCATGTCTACGGGATCGATCTGCGGCACACGCCGAGCGTCGAGCTGTTCGCGCGGCACCTGCTGCAGACCCAGCATCGGCTCGACGCGCTGATCAACAACGCGTGCCAGACGGTGCGCCGTCCCGCGGGCTGGTACGACCACGTCGTTCAGGACGAAGGCGAGCCGGCAGCGACGCCGTTCGAGCGCGCGGTGCTCGAGCGAAATCGCGCGCTCCTGGGCGGCACGCAGCAGATGCTGTCCGCGGGGCCGAAGATGGAGCCGGCCGGATTCATTCCGGCCGGCGGGGACGAGATCCAGGCCGCGGGGCTCTGGAAGTCCGCCGTGCTGTCGCAGGTGCCGCTGCTCGCCGAGGATCTCGAGCGCGGTGGCCATCTCTATCCGGAGGGCCGCCTCGATCAGGACCTGCAGCAGGTCGACATGCGCGATTTCAACACCTGGCGCATGACGCTCGCGGATGTCCCGACCGCGGAGCTGCTCGAGGTCCACCTCGTCAATGCAGTCGCGCCGTTCGTGCTCAACGCCCGCCTGCGCCCGCTGCTCGCGGCGGTCCCGACGCGCGACTCGCACGTCGTCAACGTGTCGGCGATGGAGGGCCAGTTCTACCGGCGCTGGAAGACCGACAAGCACCCGCACACGAACATGGCCAAGGCGGCGCTCAACATGATGACCCGGACGTCCGCGGCGGATTACGTCAAGGACGGCATCCACATGAACAGCGTCGACACCGGCTGGGTCACCGACGAGGATCCGGTCTCCCATGCCCAGCGCAAGCAGGAGATCCACGGCTTCCACCCGCCGCTCGACATCGTCGACGGGGCGGCCCGCATCGTCGACCCGGTGTTCGCGGGGGTGAACAGCGGATCCCACCTCTGGGGGTTGTTTTTGAAGGACTACAAGCCGGCCCCGTGGTAAGGCCGTCCGCGTCATGGTGAGCTTCCTGCACGACGTCGAGATCGACTGGGGTTGGCCATTCCTCTCTGAAGACGAGCGAGCGATCGTGCGCCGGCACGAGGCGCGGCTGCAGTCCGACCGCAAGTCGTACACGGTCGAGACCGCGATGCTCGTGCTCGCCGGCGCCGCACGCGACCTTCCGGGTCGGCTGCTGCGCGCTCGCGCGATCGACGACGACCACACCTACTACTGGCAGATCGTCGAAGGCGAGATCTACGAAGGCCACGAGTTCGACGAGGCCGGCATGTTCCCCGAGGAGCTCACGGCGGAGGACTTCCACGCCGCGGGCGTGACCATCGTCCTGACCCCGGTCGCGATTCCGGACTCGATGTTCCAGGAGATCAACGAGCGCGACGCGACGCTGTCCGAGCTCGTCCAGGACGCGTGGAAGGCGGCGAGCGACGAGCTGCCTCCGGGCTTCCGCTCGCCGACCGGTCCGCGTCACATGCACTCGATCTACCTGCCGGTCGAGATGTGGGCCGATCTGAAGGACCGCGCGAAGGTCGAGGAGCGCAGCATCTCGTATCTCGTCCAGCGTGCCGTCACCGCGGCCTACGCGCTGCCCGTCGAGTAGCCATGCCGTACTCGCCCGGTCTCGGGCTTAGTCAGTGGTGAAGCGTCACCACCGCCGGGACGCTTCGCGGGTACAGCACGCGCACCGTCATCGCCGCGGATGCGCCCGTGAGCGCCACGAGCATCACGATCAGCGGCAGCGGCGCTTCGCCGCCCACGAGGGCGATCACGATCATCATGCCGGCCATCGATGCCGAGAGGATGACGTCGAACGCGAGCAGGATCGGCGCGAACAGCTCCCCGCTGCGCCGGCGATGCCACACTGCGAGACCGACGACGATATGCGCGGGTAGGACGAACGACAGATCGAGCGCGTGCACGGGGTTGGTGAACAGTCCGACCTCGACGAGCGACTGCGGTGGCCTGGCCGTCAGCATCGCCGGCACATCCTCGGCGAGCCACAGCAGTGCGAACACACTGCCGAGCGCGACGAGAAACGCACCGACGACGTGCGACACGCGGCGATCGAGCGCCCGGCGGTTGTGTCGCAGGTCATCGATCGCCGCGATCAGGCCGAACGCGGCGAGTCCGAGCGTGCCGCAATAGACGAGGAACAGCGAGTTGAAGTGCACGGCGAACACGTAGATGAGGACTTCGTAGACGAGATACGCGTAGGTGCCGGCGAGCAGCACGCGCCAGCGATACGAGCCCGTCCGTGCGCCGAGGCCACAGATGACGAGCCACGGCACGATGATCAGCAGATCGAACCAGTCCTGACCTCGTGCCTGGAGGACCCACGCAGGCGCCTCGCGCGCGTAGACCGCTGGAACGAGCAGACCGCCGAGCGAGAGCACTGCGAGGAGCACCGCGAGCGGCCAGGCGAGAGCAGGGGCGAACCGAGACGACATGGTCCCAGGTGCAGCAACCGACGTGCCCGCGCCTCACGCTGCGATCACGCAGCGCTTGCGTAGCTCACGGTATTTTGCCGACGGGAGCGATGGTTCTGCGCGACGCGCGTTGACCAGAAACGCTCCGAGGATCGAGGTTCACCCGCGAAGGAAGGAGAGAGGAACATGGCGAACGAGAAGGCAGTCCTTTTCATCGGTGCAAACCGTCCCGTTGTCGGCCGCGAGCAGGAGGCCACGAGCTTCTGGATGGAGTCGCAGGGATGGCTCGACAGTCAGCAGCGGATGGGCTGGTTCACACGCTGGGATGAGTGCTGGCTGACGGCGCACGGCGGCGACATGAACACCTGCGTCGTGTGCTGGGGCGATCGCGCGAAGCTCGACGAGTGGCGTCGTACGGACGGGTTCGAGGCGTGGGTGTTCCGCGCGATGAACTGCATGGAAGGCCTCGGCGTGATCCCGGGCGTCAGCTTCGCGGCGGCGAAGGAGACGATGGATCGCCGCGCCAAAGCGCTCGGCACGCGCTAGTCACGGACACGACGCGGTCGAGCCGCTGCGCGTCGCGAGCGCGGTCAATCCGCACGTGACGTCGCAGCTGCCGGCCGGGCAGTTCGTGACCGTGCAACCAGAGGGGGGACAGGTGATGTTGCAGTCGGGGCCGTTCGCGCAATCGACCTGACAGCTCGAGGCCCCGCTGCACTCGACGTGACACTCTTCGCCGGGCGCGCAGCCGACGTCGCAGGACGCGCCCGGCTGGCACTGGATGTGACAGGCGAGGCCGCCGTTCGTGCAGTCGTGCGCGCAGGTGTCGCCGGCTGCGCAGACGCAGTGGTCACCCTCGCAGACATCGTTGCCAGAGGCGTTGCAGGCAAACAGGAACAAGGCGAAGAGGATGTGCTTCATGCGTCCATGAGAACGCAGGGGCGCGCAATCCCCGATGTCAGGCCGACCTCAGCGGGCAAGCTCGCGATGTGGTGCGGTTCGCGCGCCTGCTGACGCGCTGGATCCGTGACTCAGGCCGCGCGGCAGGACGTCGCGGCGTCGCGCAGCGGCTGCTCGACCTGGCACATCGCATTCCAGATCGCATGGGCGGGATCACACGCGCTCGCGCGGGCCTCGACGATGTCGCGGCCGACGTGCACGCGCACGACGGCGTCGGCGTGACCATCGAGACCGGAGACCAGGTAGAGATCCCAGCCCGCGATGCCGGAGAGATCTCGCGCGATGCGCGCGGCACAGAAGCCGGCGAACGCGAGCAGATCATCCCGCTTCTGACCACCACTCACCGGCGGAGCGAGCCTCAGCTCCGCACGAACTCTCACCTCGCTCATCTGACTGTCCATCAGTGCCTCCGACGCGCGCGGCAAGAGCAAGTGCAGTGCCGATCAGTAACCGATCGAAATGATCCAGCTGGCTTGTTTCGGGAGCGCGGCGACTCGACTAGCCACTGTGCAGATTCGCCCGCTGATCCATCGTCATGTTGACGATCTGAATTCATCCACAAGCTGTGGACGATCGGCGTTCAGCGTCGACGGAGAATGCGACGCGAGAATGCACTCGCTTCGGGGACGCGCGCCGCGATCATGATCCCGAGGTACACGGCGCCTAACGCGAGGATCGCGGCGAGCGAGCTCGGGATCGTGCGTGCGGTGATCGCGTGCACTGCGGCGGCGGCGCCATAGCCGGCGGCACCCGCGACGGCGGCGGCGGCGAGCGCGCCGAGGCCGAGGCGCGCGGGGATCGGGACCTTGCCGATGCGCGCGGAGAGCCAGCGCTCGAGCAGCAAGAACTCGATCCACGCAGCGAAGCCCGCGCTCGCCGTGAGGCCGAACGCGCCCCACTCGGCGGGGTAGCCGGCCCACTCACGGACCGGCAGGGCGAACGCGTAGCCGAGCGCGCCGGTGATCGCGACGCGGATCACGGCGGCGCGCAGCGGCGGCTTCGGATCGCCGAGCGCGTAAAACGCGGAGCCGAGCAAGCGGCCCTGCGTGCCCGCGGAGAGGCCGAGCGCGGAGCCGGCGAGCATCATCCACACGACGCGCGTGTCGGTGGAGCCGAACCGGCCGGTCTGGAACAGGAGCGCGACGATCGAGCCGCCGATCGCGACGAACGCGACGGCCGACGGCACGACGAGAAACACGACCTGCCGCAGCGCGGGCCGCAGCCGCTTCTGCAGGTGCTCGGCGCGCGCTGAGGCGTCGCCGAGCGCGCTCGACATCTCCGGCAGCTCCGCCGCGGAGACGGCCATGCCGAACAGCGAGATCGGCAGCATGTAGAGGATCTGCGCATTCATCAACGCGGTGTAGAAGCCCGCGCCGAGGTAGCTCACGAGGAGCCCATCGATGAACCCCGAGAGCTGCACCGAGCCGCGGCCGAGCAGTACGGGACCAAACGCGCGCAGCGTCGTCTGCACACCGGGCTCGCGGACGGCGAGCGACGGCGTGATGCCACGCAGGAGCGCGATGACGGTCGGCAGCTGCACGAGGAACTGCGCGGCCGAGCCGATGAGCGCGCCCCACGCGATCCACGTCGCGATGTCGTCGTCGTAGCCGGCGAGCCACCGGCCCGCGACGATCGTCGCGGAGATGATCGCCGCGTTCCACAACACGGGTGACACGTAGCTGAGAAAGAACCTGCGATGGCTGTTGAGCACGCCGAGGCACCACGCCGACAGCACGAGCAGTGCGACGCCGGGGAACAGGATGCGCACGAGCGCGATGGTCAGCGCGCGCGTGCTCGGCGCGTAGCCGGGCACGAGCAGATCGACGAGCGTGGGCGCGGCGAGCACACCGGCGAGCGTGATGATGCTCGCGACAAGCGCGAGCAGCGTGCCGACGGTGCGCGCGACGCGCGATGCCTCGGCGTGGCGGCCCTCGGCGAGGAGCCGCGCGTAGACCGGAATGAACGACGCCGACAGCACGCCCTCGCCGAGCAGGTTCTGCAGGAGGTTCGGGATCCGCAGCGCCGCGTTGAACGCGTCGGTCACCGCGCCCTGGCCGAGGTAATGCGCGATCGCGCGGCTACGCACGAGTCCCGCGACGCGCGACAGGAAGATGCCGACGCCGACCGCCAGCGCACCGCCGAGCCGGCGGCGAGAGGGCGGGGCTTCAGGCATCGCTAGATTCTCGTCGGGGAACGTCACCTCGGCAACTAACGCGCGGCGCAGTCGAGCTGTTCCCTCTACGCCGCCGCGGGCAGCCGGACGACGATCCGGGTCCCCTCACCGGGTTTCGAGTCGATACTGCAGATGCCACCGAGGACGTCGACGGTACGCTTGACGATCGCGAGGCCCAGCCCGGTCCCCGGGACCTTGCTGGTCGCGCGGCCGCGGAACAATGGATCGAACGCGTGCGCCTTGGTCGCCTCGTCCATCCCGAGGCCATTATCGGAGACGACGAGCTCGACCATGTCGTCGCGCCGGGTCTCGGTGACGCCAAGCTCGAGTGGACGATCGGGAGCCGCGTACTTGATCGCGTTCGAGATCAAGTTCTGCAAGATCCGGCACAGCGCCGCACGCGGACAGCGAAGCTTGTCGTCGGTGATCGCGAGCTTCACCTTGCCGTCGCCTGGGAGCGGCCCGACATCGTCGAGGACTTGCGCGACTACCGGTGCGAGCTCGGTCTCCCCGACCCCCGGTTGGCCGCTGAGAGAGAGTGTCAGGAGGTCGTCGATGATCGCGGCCATGCGTTCCGTCGCGTTCTCGATCCGTTGGCCAAGGTCCGCGGGCGAGGGACCGCCTCCGAGCCGCAGGAGATCGGTGTAGCCACGGATCGGCGCGAGGGGGCCTCGCAGATCATGCGCGACTCTCCCGGCAAACGCCTCGAGGTCGCTCTGCCGCTGGTTCCTCATCGCGAGGTGCGCCGCGAGCAACGCGCGCTGGCGTCGGATCGAGCGAAGCAATGCGGCACCGACCACGAAGGTGAGGACGATCGCGATCGTACCGCCCAGCGCATCGATCGCGTAATCCTGATGGAACGCCGCCAGGATCCCCGCGACATTGTGCGCTGCCTCCCGCTGGTTGATCTGCACGATCCGATCGAGCGATGCCTCGATCTCACGCAGCAGCTGTGGGTCGGCTGGATCCGGGCCCACCGTCTGGAGCCGCTCGAGGAGGCCGCGCAAGCGGGTCCACTCCCCACGTTCCTCGGCGTAGGTCGCGAGGGGGTCGTACGTCGCCGCTTCACGATCGATCCGCGCGACCACCGCGGCTCGCGCGTCGGGCTCGATCGATCCGGTTGCGAGCGCGTGCACGTCGCGGCGCAGACCATCGGTGAGTGTCACCGAGTGGAGCGCCTTCGCGACGAGCTCGGTGGTTCGTTCCTCCGCCTCGCGGTCCTTGATGATGTCGAAGATGATCAGGCCGGTAAACAGCAGGATCACGGCCACGAGCGTTACCAGGGTGGGCCAGGCAGCAGGGGTCAGATCGTCCTGCGACTTCTTCACCCAGATAGCTACCAGGCGCTATCTCCGACGACAATGGATCGAGCGCCTCGCCCTCAGCCGCGAGCCCCTCACCACACACGCTGTACGCGTTTCTACGGACCTGCCTGGCGTGACTGCCGGTAATCCCCGCAGCGCGCGTCCGCCGGTCGCGTGGTGGGATGCTCGAATGCGTCTTTCCCCGTCGATCTCCCTCGCTTAGAATGGTGGCGGATGAAGTGGTTCGGGTTCGTCGTGACCGTCGCGCTCGCCGCGGCGTGTGGCGCGGACGATCAAGGCGTGCTCGAGCTGTCGCCCAGCGACTTGACCGTGACGGTCGTCGACGGTCAGCCCGTGGTCCAGGACTACACCGCGACGCTGATCCGCCCGGAAGGCAGCCGCAGCGACGTCA
>Ga0153915_10003229_pt1 | contig 14934 bp, 11 predicted proteins | sample Opewatmetagenome_2_FD_107003 | JGI IMG/M metagenome (GOLD analysis project Ga0153915, IMG submission 107003) | Freshwater wetland microbial communities from Ohio, USA - Open water 3 Core 3 Depth 3 metaG | ecosystem: Environmental > Aquatic > Freshwater > Wetlands | place: USA: Ohio, Lake Erie...
GACCGTGTTGACCTGCTGGCCCGCGCTCATGGCCACGGACAGCCGGCCGAAGTAGTCGGCCATCGTGGTGTAGAGCTTCCACCACGGCTCATGGTAGGAGAACGAGAGCGGGTGGTCGCGCTTGCGGGCGCCCGCGATCGTCGCATAGGACAGGTGCTGATTGAGGAAATTCACGCCGAGCGCGTATTCCCAGTCGCCGATCCTCTTCTGGTCGAAGAAGGTCATGTCCCAGCCGCCGGCGCCGTACGTCTCGGACATCGTCCGGCTCCGGCCCATCTGGTTGGCCGAACTGCGGATCTCGCGGACGGCCCGGTCGTTGCCGAACTGGGCGTGCGGCCCGGCGTCCCAGTCGTTCATCAGGATGTCGATGCCGGGCATGTGGGCGTAGGCGGACATGGCCAGGTTGTCGGGCGAGACTCGCGGCCGGGGCCACTCGTGGTCCCAGTAGTGGCCGGTGAAGGCGAGGTTGTTGTCGGTGCAGTAGGCGTAGTAGGGCTTGGCCCAGTTTTCGACGAAGAGGTCGAGAAGGGTCGCATAATAGTTGTGGCGCACTCTCGTCCACTCGCCGACCTCGTCGAACAGGGAGGCCAGGTGCGGCCTGAGGTCGTAGCCCCATTTCGTCTGGAAGGCCTGGAAGAGGGCCGGAGTGTAATTGACGACGTCGTCGCCGCCGGGCGGGGAGATTTCGGCCTCGTCCTGGAAGACGCCGGGCACGGTCCGGCCGAACTCCGTCCCCACGGCCTTCTTGTAGGCGTTGAGCGTCACGTCGAGGAACTTGTCCGTCACGTCCTTGCGCATGAGATCGACATAGGTGAAGCCCCCGTACCAGGGCGAGGGATCCTGGCGGACGATCTCGAAGATATAATAAGTCGCCTTGTCCGGCGCGGCCGGATTGATCTTCTCCGTCACGTCCTCGAATCCGGCCAGGGTCTGCCGCAGGACGACCAGGGGCGGGCGGGCGAAAGTCCCGGGCGTGCCCTGGACGCGCGTCATCTTCAGGCCGCTCCGGGCCGCGTCCGGCATCTGGGCCGGAACGTGGCCGCCGGCGAATCCCGACGGATAGGAGTTCTCGTCGTAGATCCAGACCTTGAGGCCGAGGGATTTTCCGGTCTCGACGGCGTGGCGGCAGAGCGAGAACCACTCGTCCGAAAGGTAGGGCGTGATCAGGCCCGGCCGGGGATGGATGAAGACGCCGCCGATGCCGCGGTCCTTGAAGTCGGCCAGCTCGCGGTCGATCTGGTCCATCGTCATCCTGTCGTTCCAGACCCAGAGAGGCGCGCTGCGGTACTCCGAGGGCGGGTTCCGGAAGGCGCCCAGCAGCTTCTCGTAGGTATCGCCCGAGGGCTTGCCGCTGCATGCGGCGAAGGCCGCGGCGAGCGCCGCGAGACAGAGGAATGACAGCCGCCGTTTTGTGTTCATGGAACGTCCCTTTCGAACGCGGACAACGACGCGGGCCGCCGCATGTCCTGTTCTGGCAAGTTCATCCGGCCCCAAATTTAAGGGAACGGAACCTCAAAGTCAAGCCGCCGAGGGAGGGAGGAAATGGCGGAGAGGGCGGGATTCGAACCCGCGGCCCCGGTTTAATCCAGGGCTAACGCTTAGCAGGCGTTCCTGATCGACCACTCCAGCACCTCTCCGCGGGCCGTTGGAACGTGCGGCTATTCTAACATGTTTCGAAAAAGATGGAAACCGATTGTGCGGCCCTCAGCAGGGGCCCCAGGCGTGGCGGGGATGGCGCTTCTTGTATTCCTCGGCGGTCCGCTTCGTGATCCGGTGCCAGGGCTCCCCCGTCTTGGCGCCGACGATCGAGGCCAGGGCGCAGCGGCAGAGAGTCGGATCGACGTCCTTCAGGAGCCGCTCGAAAACCTTGTACGGATCGCGGCGGAGAAAATCCTTGGCGTCCTTGATGCCGATCTTCTCGAGCTTGGCCGCGGTCGTCTTGCCGATATTCGGCAGGTCGGTCAGCTTCCGGGCGGACGCCGTCGGAGCGCTCATGGCTGCTTGGCCTTCCCTTCGACTTCGGCGACGATGGCAACGTAGTTCTTGCCATACTTCCTGGCGCATTTCGGACAGGTTGTGTACCACATATACGATTTCTTGACGGCCCGCCCCCGGCCTCCGGCGAACGCGGCAAAGTCCCGACACCACTTTCCCGTTTCCTTGAAATCGCCTTCGTAGACTTTGCTCAGGTACTCACCGGACAAGGAGACGTTCTCGGCGCCTTCGACGTCACCGCTCACGCCGAGATAGACGTCCATGTTCCATTTCGATGTATGGTCGGAAAGGCACATCTGTTCGGGGCTCGTCGCCCCGGCTCCTTCAACCTTGCCGATGATCCTCTTCATCACCCGGCCGAAATTGAGCGGAATATGGAACAGTGTCACGACGCGGTCCTTGACGAATTTCTTCCGGTCCCAAGTGAAGGACGCTCCATCCCAGGGCGCGGGATCGAACTTCGGACAGCATTCCGGAGTCTCTTGAATAGGGCTCATGATATCCTCCTCCCCGGATCCCCCGGCCTGGACGATCCGGGATGAAATGGCGGAGGGAGAGGGATTCGAACCCCCGTTCCGGAGACCGGAAAGCGGTTTTCAAGACCGCCGCCTTCAACCACTCGGCCATCCCTCCGCATATGTGAGTTCATCGGACGATGCGCTCCAGGCCGTCCATGTAGGGCCGCAGGGCCTCGGGGATGAGGACCGAGCCATCCTTCTGCTGGTAGTTTTCGAGGATAGCCGCCGCGGTGCGGCCGACCGCCAATCCCGAGCCGTTGAGGGTATGGACGAACTCCGTCCTGGCCTTGGGGTCCCGCTTGAAACGGATGTTGGACCGCCGGGCCTGGAAGTCCAGGCAGTTCGAGCAGGAGGAGATCTCCATGAACCCCTTCCGGCTGGGCATCCAGACCTCGAGGTCGTAGGTCTTGGCGCTGGCGAAGCCCATGTCGCCCGTGCAGAGAAGGACGACCCGGTGATGAAGCCCCAGTCTCTTCAGCACTTCCTCGGCCGAGGCGGTCATGAACTCGTGCTCGTCGAAGGAGGTCTCCGGCAGGCTGAAGATCATCATCTCGACCTTGTTGAACTGGTGCTGGCGGATGAGCCCCCGGACGTCCTTGCCGTAGGAGCCCGCCTCGCTCCGGAAGCAGGGCGTGTGGGCGGCGAACCGCCTCGGCAGGGCGCTCCCGTCGAGGATCTCGTTTCTGTAGAGATTCGTCAGCGGCACCTCGGCCGTCGGGATGAGATACCAGTCAAAGCCCTCGAGCTTGAAAAGGTCCTCCTTGAACTTGGGCAGGTTGCCCGTCCCGGTCAGGCTGTCGGCGTTGGCGATGAAGGGCGGCAGGACCTCGGTGAAGCCGCGCTCGCGGGTGTGGATGTCGAGCATGAAGCCGATCAGCGCCCGCTCGAGGCGCGCGCCGGCGCCCATGGACACCGTGAAGCGGGAGCCCGTGATCTTGGCCGCCCGCTCGAAATCCAGGATGCCCAGCTCCTCCCCGATGTCCCAGTGGGCCTGGGGCTCGAAGCCGAGCTCGGGCGGCGCGCCCCAGCGGCGGACCTCCCGGTTGTCCTCCGCGGAACGGCCGACGGGAACGGATTCGTGGGGGATGTTGGGGATGTTGAGGAGCGTCCGCTTGAGCTCCTCCTCGAGCGCCTTGAGGCGCTCCTCGAGCCCGGAGATCTCCTCGCCGACCTTCCTCATCTCCAGGATGCGGCCGGACGCGTCCGCGCCCTGCTTCTTCATCCGGGAGATCTCCTCCGAGGCCTTGTTCTTCTCGGCCCGCAGGACCTCGACCTTGCGGAGGACGTCCTTCTTCTCGCCGGAGACGCGGACGAAATCGTCGAGATTCACCCGCTGGCCGCGCGTCGAGAGCCTATTTTGAACGATATCAAGGTTTTCCAGGAGATACTTCGCGTCTAACATGCCCCCGATTATAGCACAGGTCCCGGGCCGGGGACAGATTTTTCCGGCCTCGGCCTGGGCCGTTTCCAACGGGATTTTGACAACGCCGCCCGTTTGTTCAACAATAGACGGGATGGACAAAACACGCGCTTCGACGGCAGCCTTCACCGGCCTCGTCCAGGTCTACACGGGAAACGGCAAGGGCAAGACGACGGCCGCCCTCGGCCTGGCCCTCCGGGCCGCCGGCCACGGCCTGAAAACCTACATCGGCCAATTCCTCAAGGGCCAGCCCACCGGCGAGATCGAAGCTCTGCGCAAGCTCGCCCCGCTCGTCAGGCTCGAGCAGTTCGGCCGCAAGGAGTTCATCCGGGTCACGGAGGGCGTCGCCGACGAGGACATCGACCGGGCCCGTGACGGTCTCGGCAAGTGCCTGAAGGCCATGCTCTCCGGGGAATACCGGATCGTCGTCATGGACGAGATCAACACGGCCGTCCATCTCAAGCTTCTCTCCGAGCGCGAGGTCCTCGAAGTCATCGAGAAAAAGCCGGCGGGCGTCGAGCTTGTCCTGACGGGCCGCTACGCCCCGGAGGCCTTCGTCGAGAAGGCCGACCTCGTGACCGAGATGAAGGACATCAAGCACTACGGCGACCGCGGCGTCAAGGCCCGGGAAGGCATCGAGAAATGAAGCGCCGGCCGAGGCCGTTCGACCGCAGTCCCTTCGCTCCCCTCCTCGAAAAGGGGGAATTCGAGCGCCTGGTCGAGGGGGCCCTGGCCGGGATCCCGCCGCGCTTCAAGAAGCTCATCGAGAACGTGACGGTCATGGTCGAGGACGAGCCGCCGCCGGGCCGCAACCTCCTCGGCCTCTATCACGGCGTGCCCTTCCAGCACCGGGGCGCGGGCTCCTACGGCAACACCGCCCCCGACGTCATCGTCATCTACCAGGGGCCGATCGAGAGGATCTCCCGCAATCCCGACGAGATCAAGGACAACGTCCGCGACACGGTCCTCCACGAGGTCGGCCATTACTTCGGGCTCGAGGAGGGCGAACTGCGGGAGATCGAGAGGGCCGTCCGCCGGGCCCGTCAGGGAGAGAAGACATGAGCCGTCCGCTCGAAGGAATCTACGTCGCCCTGACGACGCCGTTCGCCGGGGATGAAATCGCCGTCGATAAGATCCGCGGGAACGTCGAGGAGCTCAACCGGACGGACGTCGCCGGCTATCTCGTGCTGGGCTCGACCGGCGAGAGCGTCTCCCTGAGCGACGAGGAATCGGAGAAGCTGGTCGAGGCCGTCGTCGCGGCCGCCGGCGTTGGGAAGAAGGTCCTCGTCGGCACGGCCCGGGAGTCCACCCGGGCGACAATCGCCTTCACCAACCGGTTCGCCGGCCGGGGCGTCGGCGCGGCTTTGGTCCGGCCGCCGTCCTATTTCAAGTCGATGCTGACGCGCGAGGCGCTCAGAAAGCACTTCCTGGCCGTCGCCGATCAGAGCCGCCTGCCCGTTCTCATCTACAACATGCCCCAATACACGGGCATTTCCCTCGAGCCCCGGCTCGTCCTCGACCTCGCCTCCCATCCGAACATCGCCGGCCTCAAGGAGAGCTCCGGCAGTCTGGCCTATCTGGGAGAGGTGGTGCGCGAAGCACCGGCGGGTTTCCACTATCTCGTCGGATCGGGCGGCGTCGTCTATCCGGCCCTGGAGATGGGCGCCTGCGGAGCCGTCCTGGCCGTGGCCAATGCCGCGCCGGAGATGTGCGCCGGGATCTTCAAGTTGTTCAAGGCCGGGAAAAGGGACGAGGCCAGGAAGCTCCAGCTCGACCTCATCCCCCTCAACAGGGCCCTGACCGAGGTCCACGGCATCGCCGGGCTGAAATACGCCCAGGACCTCCGCGGCTTTTACGGCGGGCCGGCCCGTCCTCCCCTGCTTCCCGTCGAAGAGAGGGGAAAGCGCGAGATCGAGGCCGTGATGAAAACCATGGGATTTTAGCGCAGATTTCCGCCCCCCTGGCTCGCTTTCGTTCGCTGCGATAGGACGACCGTGCACCCTGCTCCGACAGCGCCCTCCCCGCGTGTCCTCCGCCGCCGGCTCAGGCGAGGCTGACTGCCGCACAAGACACCCTCCCGCTGCCGCTGCTACCTTCCGGTCCTGACGGGATTCACGGGCGGCGCTTTGCGCAGGGCCCCGGCCCTCATCGCCACGTACGAAGGCACCGGCCGGAAAGGGAGAAGCCTCGGCAGGGAATTCGATCCCACTGGAGCGGATTGTGGGTGACAGGGCACCGCTAGCTCCCCATCTAGCACGGTCGAGCCGATATTATACACCGAACTCGGCCGGCCTTCCATGATCTCTTGCCCCACGGCCGCGCCTCTCCCCGTCCGGAATTGAGGACATCTGTATCTCTATATCTGCTATCGGGTCATGCTAATTACCGCCGGGCAGGACCGGCCTGAGCCGCGGCCTGGATAAGGCCCGGCCACGCTCCCGCTTCCCCGCGACCCACTTGGCACGAGGCTTGCATATAACGGAATCGAAGTCATGCGACGAGAAGTTATGAGATGAGGAGGTTATCAAAATGAAAGTCTTGTCTACCGTATTGGCGCTTTTCATGCTCTGCCTGGTCGCCGTCCCCCAGACCAAGGATGCCCCCCAGACAAAGGACCTTGGCCTGGGCGCGTTTTCCAATGAAAAGGGTCCGATCCTGCTCGCCGTCGACTCCAGCCTCATTCCCTGGAGATTGAAAAAGCCTTATGCCCTGTTCATCCTCTACATGGCGGCCAAGGACTCCGGTAAGAACATCGTTGTCGCCCGCGACGGCATCGTCCTCGTCTACAAGGGCGAGGTGTACAAGATGCCCTCCATCCAGGAGCTCCGGAAGAACTACAGCGCCGAAATCCACGATCTCGATTTTTACCGCCATCTCGGCAAGGAAGGCATCATCGCCTCATGGATGAGGCTGTACAGGTTCCCCGAGCAGGGCGACTTCTATCCTCCCATGACGATGAGAGCCTCCGTGCCGACCAATGAAGGCTCCATGTCCGGCAATCTGGGCTTCGTCGCCAAGTGCTACTTCAAGAACCCGGGCTTCGAGAAGGGCGACCAGTTCACGATCCGCGTCACGGCCAAGAACGATCCTTCCCTGGTCAGCGAAGTCGAGGTTGTCCTCAAGTAGCGTCCTCAACCGAAAATTGCCGATAGAAGATGTCATCGCGAGCGAAGCGTGGCGATCTCAATAACATCCGACGAGATTGCCGCGCCCCTTCCGGGGCTCGCAATGACCGGTACGCCAACGATTTCTGTTTCTGTCGGCAATTTTGGACTCAAGTAGCGTCACAGAGCTCAAGTAGCGCCTTGACACCCCATACGTCGGATGATAAATAGGGCTTCCCGATCGCCGTTCTCTCGCGAAGGAGGTCCTCATGAATCACCCTCGGGCGGGACGTTTCGCGCTCATCCTTGTCCTCCTGGCCCTCGCCGGCCCTCTGCTGACGGCTCAGACGACGCCGGAAAGCTTCCTCGGCTTCAAGGTCGGCGCCGACCGGAAGCTGGCCGACTACTCCCAGATCACGGCCTATTTCCGGAAATTGGCCCAGGAATCGCCGAAAATCAAGCTCTTCACCATCGGCGAGTCGGTCCAGAAGAGGCCGATCCTGATGGCCGCGATCTCGACGCCCGAGAACCTGGCCAAACTCGACCGCTGGAAGGAGATCACGCGCCAGCTCCGCGATCCGCGGACGCTCGCCGACGACGAGGCCCGCAAGCTGGCCCGCGAGGGCAAGGTCATCCTCCTCGTCACCTGCTCCCTCCACGCCACTGAAGTCGCCGCCTCCCAGATGTCCATGGAGCTCGCCCACGACCTCGTCACCGGCAAAACGTTCTACGACTCCGGCAAGGTCCTCAACGACGTCATCGTCCTGCTCGTGCCGAGCCACAACCCGGACGGCAACCAGATGGTCGTCGACTGGTACAGGAAGTACGTCGGGACCAAGTACGAAGGCGGCAACATGCCCTGGCTCTACCACGTCTACGCCGGCCACGACAACAACCGCGACTGGTTCATGCTCAACCTGCCCGAGACACGGGCCGTCACCAGGGTCCTCTATCATGATTGGTTCCCCCAGATCCACATCGACGAGCACCAGCAGGGCTCGAACGGCGCCCGGCTCTTCATCCCGCCCTTCATGGACCCGCCGCTGCCGAACGTCCAGCCCCTGCTCTGGCGGAGCGTCAACCTCATGGGAACGGCCATGGCCTACGACCTCCAGAAGCACGGCCTGAGCGGCGTCGTCAACGGCCGCTCCTACACCGCCTGGTGGATCGGCGCCTGCGATGACACGTCATGGCTCCACAACGTCATCGGCATCCTGAGCGAGGCCGCTTCCGTCCGCGTCGCCTCTCCCGTCTCCATCGAGCCCAACGAGATCCCGACGTCCTTCTACGAAAAGCGGATGGATTTCATCGATCCCTGGCCCGGCGGCTGGTGGCGCCTGCGCGACATCGTCGACTACGAGCTCGTCCTGTCCAAGAGCCTGGTCAAGGCGGCGGCCCTCAACAAGGAGGACCTCCTTTTCAATTTCTACCGGATGTACAAGAACTCGATCGAGAACGTCGACCGGGGCCAGCCGTACGCTTTCGTCATCCCGTCCCGCCAGCGCGATTACCCGACCATGCTCAAGATGCTCGACGTCCTGATGACGGGCGGCGTCGAGATCCATCAGGCCAAGGCCGACTTCACGGCCGGCGGCCGGCTGTATGACGCCGGCTCCTTCGTCGTGAAGATGGCCCAGCCCTATAAGACCTACGCCTGGGCGCTCCTGGAGAGGCAGAAATATCCCGACCTCCGGCAGTTCCCGGGAGGCCCCCCGATCCCGCCCTACGACAACGCGGCCTGGACCCTGCCGCTGCAGATGGGCGTTCCCTGCGACCAGGTCGATGAGGGTTTCGAGGCCAAGCTCGAGAAACTCGACAAAGTCCCCCGCCCGAAAGTTCCGGACCAGGGGAAGGGCGGCTACTTCCTGCTCGATCCGCGGGTCAACGCCTCCTATGCCCTGGCCATCGCCCTGCTGAAGGAGCAGGCCGAGGTCTGGCGGACGAAGACGAAAGCGACCGTCAAAGGGATCGACCTCCAGGCCGGGGCGTTCATCGTCAGGAATTCGCCCGCCGTGAAGAAGATCCTGCCCGGGCTGGCTCGGAAGTACGATCTGGCCGTGCTCGACGTCGACGACATCGGCGGCCTCGAAAAAGCCCCGGTCAAATTTCCCCGCATCGGCCTCTACCAATCCTGGCGCGGCAACATGGACGAGGGCTGGACGCGGTACGTCCTCGACGACATGGGCATCCCCTACAAGACCCTCCGCAACGAGGACATCAAGGGGACGAAGGAGAAAAAGGCCGACCTCAGGGCCGGCTGCGACGTCATCATCCTGGCCGACGAAAGCTCGAACGCCGTCAAGGGCACGCCTCCCGGGACCGGGCCCGGCGGACCGGGCGGCGATACGCCGGCGGCCCGCATGCCCCGGCAGAGCCTCCCGCCCGAGTACGAGGGCGGCATCGGCCAGGAAGGCATCGACGCTCTCAAGGCCTTCGTCGAAAAGGGCGGCATCCTCGTCGCCCTCAACCGCGCCGCGGATTTTGCCATCGGCGAGTTCGGCGCCCCGGCCCGCAACGCCCTCCAGGGCCTGGACCAGGCGAAATTCTTCTGCCCGACCTCGATCCTCCGGCTCCTGGTCGACAACGAGACGCCGATCGGCTACGGCCTGCCCAGGGAGGCCGCGGCCGTCTTCGCCAACAGCCTGGCCTTTGAGACGTTCTCGCCGTCCTTCGATTGGGACCGCAAGGTCGTGGCGACCTATCCCGAGGACAATATCCTGATGAGCGGCTGGCTCCTCGGCGAGGAATACCTCGCCCGCAAGGCCGCCGTCGTCGACACGAAGGACAAGGACGGCCGGATCATCCTCATCGGGATCAGGTGCCAGAACCGGGCCCAGTCCCACGGCACCTACAAGTTCCTGCTGAACGCGCTGCTCTACCCGGCGCAATAAAGGCGGCCGGGCGCTCTCTTATCGCACCCGGAAGACAACGGATTCGCCGGCCTTCATCGGCGCCTCGAAGATATCGCCCGTCCTGCGGATCGTCGACACCGGCAGGCCCGAGATCTCCAGGGCCAGGCCGCCGAAGGGATTTTGCAGCCTGAGCGTCCCGCCCGTTTCCGAAACGACCCGGACGTTCTTGACCACGCCGCCTCTTCTCACGGCCGAGACGAGGAAGGCGCCTGAGGCCCTCAGCAGGTCGAACGAAACGTCCTTCCAGGCCTCCGGCACGGCCGGAAAAAGCCGGATGACGCCCGTGTGGCTCTGGATGAGCATCTCCTGGACCGCGGCGGCGAAGGCGAAATTCCCCTCGAGAGTGAACGGCCGGTAGGTGAATTTGGACTTGCCGCTTTTCGTCTGGTCGCCGTTCACGTGGAAGCTGTTGGGCAGGCAGAAGCACTCGGCGAAGATCCGCAGCGCCCGGGCCGCCCGGTCGCCGTCCATGGCCCGCGCCGCCAGGCTGCCCAGCCAGCTGTAGGAATAGCCGCACCAGCCGTCCGGCCCGAGGCGGTCGAGCTCGGCCAGCGAGGCCCTGATCGTCCGCCGGTCGGCCTCGCCCCTCGCCCAATCGACGATCCCCAGGGGATGGATGGCCATGAGATGGGAGAAATGCCGGTGCGATTCCTTGAGCGGATACGAGGGCGCGACCAGAAGCCGGCCGTCGTCCGCCGCCAGGGCGAGGTCGGGCCATTCGGCAAGAATCCTGAGCCAGCGGGCCTGATCCTTCCTCTGGCCGAGCTCCCCGGCCAGCTCCGCCGCCGCGGCGTAGAGCCAGCGGACCAGGGCCAGATCGAAATTGGTCGTCTCCGTGAACCAGGCGTCGATCCGGTTGTCGTTGATCTCGGGGCTCGAGCTCAAGGGCAGCTGCCTCCGGCCGTCGGCCCGGCGGACGGCGATCGCGTCGAGGAAGACGGCCACCTCCTTGAGCCAGGGATAGGCGCGGTTCTCCAGGAAATCCCGGTCGCGGCTGAACTGCCAGTGGAGATAGAAGTGCTGGGCCAGCCAGGCCGAGACCGTCGGCCCGAGGGAATACTGGATCCAGCCGCCCATGGGCTGGCCGGTCAGCGTGCAGACGCCGGGCACGTTGAGGCCTTCGGCGTTGAAATACTTCCTGGTGTATCGCCTGGCCTCCGACCTGATCGACCAGAGCCAGTCGAGAAACGCCAGCCCCTCCTCGAGGTGGTTGCCGCTGGTGCACGGCCAGTAGCTCAGTTGGGTGTTGAGGTCGTTGTGGAAGTCCCCCTTCCAGGGCGGCAGGCTGCCGTTGTCGGCCGTCCAGACGGCCTGCAGGGTGATGGGCGGCGCGCCGCGCCGGGAGGCGGCCCCGAACTTGTAGTTCTCGAGAAACCACTGCTTTTCGATCAGAGGATCGGGCAGCTCGACCGCCGACTTGGCCCAGAACCTTTTCCACCAGGCCTGGTGCGAATCGAGATCGACGGCGGCCAGCCTCTTCCAGGCGGCGGCCACGGACACCGCGGCGTCGACCCCAGCCTCCCGGCCGGGGACGCGGGCGCCGACGCTCCAGACGCCGATCAGAAAATCGGCGGACGGCTTCTTCCACTCGACCGCGACATCGTAGGTCATGCCGCCCCAGCCGGTCTGGCGGTAGCGGACGGCTTTTCCCTCCTGCGTCACTTCGGGCGCCGGATAGCCGAGATCGGACAGGGCCTTGCCGGAGACGACATCGGCCGCGGTTCCCGTCGACGCGCCCGCGGCGTAGGCCGGCGGGATGAGGCGCGGCGCCAGGGTCTCCGGCACGCCCTCGAACCTGAACCAGCCGACGGGCTCGGTCGCGTGGACATAGGTCGTCAGCTTCGCTCCGTTCTTCCAGCGGACCGCGCACACGGCAGTCTTCAGGTTGAGGCGGACCGACTCCACCTCGCCCAGGGCCCCGATGTCGAACTCGAGGGCCGCGGCCGGGATCTTCGTCGGCGCCGGGTCCCTATCGTAGGGCGCGTCGCCCATCTCGTGGACGGGATCGTAATCATTCTTCATGACGTGCTCCCGGACCCAGGAGAAGCGGAAGCTCGCCGACTCGAACCCGGGGATCGGTCTCAGGTCCCAGAGGTCCGCCCGGTCGAGCGACAGGCGGAGGGAACCTCCCTTCTGCCAGACCAGGGCCCCGAGCAGGCCGTTGCCAAGAGGGATTCCCTCGTCCCAGCTCTTCGCGAGCGCGTTCGAGACGAGGTCGTGGCGGGCGTCGACCGGCGCCGGCGCTCCGGACGCTATCCCCGCCGACGGGCGCAACAGGAAAAACAGGACCAGCGGCGCGAGCCCGCGCGCCCGCCGAACCCTGATTTTTACATCATGGATCATGAGTCATCCCTCCGTTTCTCCGACCGACATGCTGCCGCCGCCTATTCTAATGAAAGGCCGGCCGAATGTCATTGGATTTTTTGCGGCGGAACCGAAGGGGACACCCAAGGGGGCAGTTCCCCCCCGGAGGGGACTCTTCCCTCTTGTTCTATTGCCCTTCCAGGACCTGGACCGCCCGGTCGACGTTGGAAACGTCCAGCATGACCGAGATCATGTTGCCTTTGCGGGAGAGCGTCCCGTAGCAGTACTCGATATTGATGCCCTCGTCGCCCAGCTTGGTCGTGATGTCGGCCAGGGCCCCGGGGCGGTTCTCCAGGTCGACGCGCAGGACGTCCCGGAGCTCGACGACGTAGTTGAGCTTGCCCAGGAGCTTGACGGCCTTGTTCAGATTTTGGACGTACAGCTTCGCGGTGTCGTGGAAAACGCCGATGGCCTCGATGTTGATCTCGTTCTCGGCCAGGAAGCTGCAGAGGTCTCCCAGGACCGAAGGCTTGTTTTCCAGGATGACATAGAGCTCTGTGATCCTTTCGAACATGTCTTGACCCCCTACCGAAGATTGATCCTCATCGCGGACGGCGAGGATTCACCCGTGACCATGGTTCGCGTTGCCCCAATCCCGATTCCATTCATAGCACGAACGATCGGCCCGCGCAAGCCCGGCCGCCCGCCGGGCGGCCCGGCTCAGTCGAAGATTTTCCCGGGGTTCATGATGCCGGCCGGATCGAAGACTCTCTTGATGCCCCTCATGGCATCGATCTGCTTCTCGTCCAGGATCAGCGGCAGGTAGGCTTTCTTGACCAGGCCGATGCCGTGCTCGCCCGAGATGACGCCGCCGCGCTCCCGGCAGTCCCGGAAGATCGCTTCCCGGACCTTGTCGACCTTCGCCCGCCATTCGCTCTCGGGCACGGGGACCATCCGCCCGTTCATGCAGCGGGCCTTCATGATATGGGTGTGGATGTTGCCGTCGGCCGCGTGGCCGAACGTCGGCAGCCAGATGTCGTATTCGCGGGCGATCTCGCTCACCTTCTTCACGTGGCCGGCGATTTCGGCCCGGGGAACCGAGACGTCCAGGATCTCGATGGTGCCGGTCTTGATGGCCTCGTAGATCCTGGAGCGGATGGCCAGGACCTCCTCCTGCCGGCTGGCCGTCTCGGCGATGAAAATGTTCATGGCCTCTTTTTCGAGGCAGATGTCGGCCACGGCCTGCGAGAGACGGTCCATCTCCTCCTCGGAGCTCGCGTCGAGGATGATCAGCAGGTGCGTCTTGCCCATCTTCGTCGGCCACTTCAGCCGGAGGTATTCCTCGGACAGGGTGATGGGCTCGATCTCCAGGAATTCGACCGCCATGGGCACGATGCCCTTCTTGAGGAAAAGCGGCACGGTGTCGATGGCCTGCTCGAGCTCGGCGAAGGGAACGACGAGCGACCGCGTCAGGAGCGGCTTGGCCATGAGCTGGATCACGGCCTTGGTGACGACGCCGAGCGTGCCCTCGGAGCCTATGACCAGTTGCATGAGATTGTAGCCGCTGCTCGACTTGATGAATTTTCCCCCGAGCTTGAGGATGTCCCCCGTCGAGCAGACCAGTTCGAGGCCCCGGACATAGTTCCGAATCGTGCCGTACTTGACGGCCCGGCTGCCGCCGGCGTTGGTGGCGATGAGTCCGCCGACCATGGCGCTCTCGTCGCCGGGATGCGGCGGGAACGAGAGACCGGCGTAGGCGACGGCCGTGGCCAGGTCCGAGAGCCTCAGGCCCGCCTCGACGACGGCCATCTGGTTCTCGACGTCGATCTCGAGGACCTTGTTCATCCGCTCGAGGGACAGGACGATCCCTTCGCAAACGGGCACGCAGCCGCCGCACAGGCCCGTCGCCCCGCCGCGGGGCGTCACCGGGACGCGCGCGCCGGCGGCCAGCTTGAGGACCTCGGCCACCTCGTATTCGGTCCCGGGCTTGACGACGAGCTCCGGCTGGCGGGCGATCTCCGGCAGGGAGAATTCGTCATGGCCGTAGTCGACGGTTTTTTCCGGATCCGAGAGGACGTTTTCCGGACCGACCACGCTTTCCAGGACTTCACGGATTTTGGGGGTGATTTTGTTGAACATGGGGTGAACTTCGTCTATATAAACCAAGACCGGCCGCGTGTCAAACGGAATTCCCCACCCGAAAATTGCCGATAGAAGATGTCATCGCGAGCGAAGCGCGGCGATCTCAGTAACATACGATGAGATTGCCGCGCCCCTTCCGGGGCTCGCAATGACCGGTACACCCACGATTTCCGCTTCTATCGGCAATTTTTGGCCCCAACCGTGCCTCTGCGGTCGCTCCGAAAACTCCGTTCCCAGCCGGCGAAAAGGGACTAGCACCAGGCCACCCGTCCGGCCTATGCAATCTTGATTTGCAGCGGAATGCCGATCACGATCTGGGGACGGCCTTTGTACTCCTCGACGAGACCGGTGACTTCGAGCGTCCGGCCCTCGAAGTCGAGCGACCCCGGCAGAGCGATCAGCACGTCGCGGGGAACGACGGCCTCGAAATCGCCCGCGTCCGGGACGAGGACGATGAAGCGCGAGCGGTCGAAGGTCCGGACGCAGCGGAAGCGGACAGTCGCGACCTCGCCCATCCGGCGGCGAGCCTCAGCCGGGCC
>Ga0153915_10003230_pt1 | contig 14933 bp, 12 predicted proteins | sample Opewatmetagenome_2_FD_107003 | JGI IMG/M metagenome (GOLD analysis project Ga0153915, IMG submission 107003) | Freshwater wetland microbial communities from Ohio, USA - Open water 3 Core 3 Depth 3 metaG | ecosystem: Environmental > Aquatic > Freshwater > Wetlands | place: USA: Ohio, Lake Erie...
CCCAAGATGAACAGGGATAGTACGAACGAAATGACACTGATGACGATGGAACCCCAAAAGGCAGGCCAAAAACCGTCCACCACAAAGCCCAGGCCGAACCAATTTTGCGCCATCCAGGAAGCCAGCCATAACGAAAGCGCATTGATGACAAGCAAGAACAGCCCCATGGTCAGCACAATGAATCCGCAAGAAAGAAATTTCAGCAGGGGTCTGATGAAGGCGTTCACAAAGCCTAAGACCACCGCCATCCCCAACACCACGATGATCCCGTTGCCTTGTACGGTGATGCCAGGCACAATATAAGCTGTGACAACCAGCGCGATTGCGACGATGATCCAGTGTAAGAGTATTCTTTTCATATTTGTCTCCTATGCTGTCATTCTCGGACGAAGGTTATTCAGGAACAATATCCTGCTTAATTATATACGCAGTCAGGCAGGAATCTTCTCAAAACCTGCTTGGATTTACCCCCAGTATTGGATTTTGGATTAATGAAGCCATTCGATGGACGAAATGAGCCGGGAATTCAGCTTGTGAACTACAATTGTGCCGGGTACCGAACCCGATAAGATTCTTTTAGCGTTTGGGAGATCTACCTGGCGGACCTGTCTTGCGGCTAAATCAGGTGGCTTACCTCCGCGCAGGTGGCGTTCCATCAAGGCGTCCTGGATCCCCTCCAGACTGGCTATCAAGGAGATCCGCAAATCAAACAAGGGTCGTAAAGCGTTCCAGGGAGCTTCATCCAGAAACAGATAGTTCCCTTCTACGACCACAATCCGGTGAGCTGCGTTAACCAGCCCAACTTCTGGAATTGGCTCATGCAAGCGGCGGCTGTATACAGGATAACGTACTTCGCCGCCTTCCCGAATGGCAGACAGACAGGACAGCATCGCTTGAACATCGAAGGTCTCCGGGGCTCCTTTAATCGAGTGGAGAGAGATCCGCTTTCTTCGATGCTGGATGGTGTGGAAGTCCAGGTAGGAATTGGGAAAGTGCCATCCATCCATGCCCACCACGCATGCCAGGTTTTGGATGGCTTGTGCATTGATCACTGCGCTCAGCAGGGCGGCAAAGGCGGATTTTCCACATCCAGGCGGACCGGCAACTCCTATAAGCAGGCGCCTCTGGTCAACCAGGCCTGCCATGCACTGCTCTGCCAGTGGCAGGTAGAACTGCTCCACCTGGGAGTGATCCATCTCCAAGGTTTTATCTGTCTCATCGAGGTAGAGGCTATTCTGAGACAGGCGTTCCCAAAAATCCAATTTGTTCTCCCGAGAGCGCTGCTTTCATACGCTCCAATCCCTCTGCCAGCATACGCCTCGGACAGCCAAAATTAAGGCGAACGAACCCTTCTCCTCCCTTCCCAAAAGTCTTCCCATCATTCAAAGCTACACGGGCTTTTTGCAGAAAAAACTCATAGGGATTACCCGGAATCTCTGCCTGGCGACAGTCCAGCCAGGCCAGGTAAGTGCCTTCGGGCAAGGTTATATGGACGCCAGGCAGTTTACTCTGGACCATTTCATAAAGAAAATCCCGATTAGCTTGCAGGTAAACCAGAAGCTGATCTAACCAGTCCTGCCCATCCTGGTAGGCAGCCAAAGCTGCCACCCAGCCCATCAGGTTAATGCCGCCGACCAGGCCTTTGTGGGCATGTTGAAACTGCTTGCGCAGCTCAGGATTCTGGATCACGGCAAATGAAAACTCCAACCCGGCAATATTGAAGGTTTTTGAGGGAGCCATCAGCGTAATCGTTTGTTGAGCAACCTGCGGATCGAGAGAGGCGGTCGGAATATGGGTGTGACCGTTAAAAAGCAGGTCGCAGTGGATTTCATCAGACACGATCAGGATCTTTCGCTGCAAGCAAATCTCAGCCATGCGCTCCAGCTCCTCTCGCTGCCAGACGCGCCCGATCGGGTTATGCGGGCTGCACAGGATAAACAGGCGGGTTTGATCTGTGATGGCAGCTTCGAAAGCCTGCCAGTCGATGGTATAAGCGCCCGTCTCTGGATGGCGCAGGAGTTCAGCATCCTGCCTGGCAGCCCCGGCATAATCTGGAGCTTTGAGGAATGGAGGATAAACGGGGGTCTGTACAAGGACAGCCTGATCAGGGGAGACAAAAGCGTGGCAAGCCATGTTCAAGCCTTTGACCACGCCTGGAATGAAGACCAGGTCTTCTGGTTGAATATGCCAGGCGTAGCGTTCTGCCAGCCGTTCGACGATGACCTGGCGCAATTCCTTCATCTCACATGGATAACCAAATATGCCGTGCTCGACGCGTTCGCGTAAGGCACGGATGACAGGTTCCGGAGAGATGAAATCCATATCCGCTACAAATAGCGGTAGGATATCAGGATCGTAGCAACGCCATTTGAAGCTTTCTGTATTGAAACGATTAGGGGATGTATCAAAATCGTAGTGCATCAAGAGTTTTCTTTCTTGGGAAGAGAAATGAGTGACTCACCGCTTTTGGAATGGCTTTCGATATCCTCCAGATCCTGCAGGCGCAGGTTGAGGGCATCGACGGAAATCCAGATCTCGCGCAACGAAATGCCGAGCGAAATCATCATAAACACCAGGCTGATCCCGAAAATGATCTGGCCCGCCAGGATCCAACCGGCAAACAAGACAAACATGCAAACCACGCACAATAACAGGCTGGAAACGCCAAAAGCTTGCATGTACTTGATCAGGTAAACGCGGTAGCGCAAGTTGGCGATTTGCCCTGGGATGAGCTGGTCGCGCTCTTTTTTATAACGCGCGTGCAGCTCACGGATCAGGTTCGCCAGGGTCAGAAAACGGTTAGTGTAAGCCAGCAGGAGCAGGGAAATGGCAGGGAAGAGAAGAGCCGGGGTAGTCAAGTTTATATCCATAATTCGATTCACCTCAGCCCAGGAGTTTACCATAGGAAACTTTGAATTGACATGGGTTGTCGAAAGAGTTGGACGGATAACCTCAAGATACCTGCATTGCGAACATAATTCGGATAAATATAGTAAAATTTCATTACTTATATCCTACTCATCGTTTTGCAAGGAGGTTTTCGAGTAAAATTAGCCTGTTGCGTTAGCAATCTGACGGTTGGCTCCGCAATCTGATTTTACGTTTTGGAGAAATCAAATGACTGAATGGAAAATTCTTCTGACTGATGGCTTGAACGAGTGTGGTCAAGCCATTTTAAGCGCCTCTGCACATGTCGATGACCGCCTGGATATTTCTGCGGAAGAGCTGCCGAAAGTGATTGGAGAATATGACGCCCTGGTGGTGCGCGGGCGTACCAAGGTCACACCAGAGGTATTCGCTGCTGCCAGGAAGCTGAAGGTTGTTGGACGGGCGGGTGTGGGGGTTGATAACATCAACCTGGAGGCAGCCAAGGCTCACGGCGTTACAGTAGTCAATGCCCCCAAGTCGACCACTCTGGCGGTGGCTGAGCTGACCCTGGGTCTGCTGCTGGCGATCGCACGCTCGATCCCCCGAGCCGATAATAAAATGAAACAGGGGGAATGGATCAAGAAGCAGCTTGAAGGGGTGGAGTTGCGCGGCAAAACCCTGGGCATCATCGGGATGGGCAATATCGGCTCTGCCGTGGGACGCATGGCAACCGCATTGGGAATGAGAGTGATCGGGTATGATCTAAACTGCCCAGACGAAGAGATTGACGCACGCGGTGCAGAACCGGTAACTCTCAAGGAGATGTTTACGGGAGCAGATTTTATCACGCTACATGTCCCCTTGAACGACTCCACGCGCGGTATGATCAATGCAGAATCCTTGGCGATGATGAAGAAGGGCGTGCGCCTGGTGTGCTCGGCACGCGGCGGTGTGATCGTTGAGGAGGCACTGCTGGATGCATTGAACTCGGGGCAGGTGGCAGCCGCCGGGTTGGATGTTTTTGCCAAAGAACCGCCCGGTCTGACAGACCTGGTGAAGCACCCCCATGTGGTGGCTACCCCACACATTGGAGCGCAGACTGAGGAAGCCCAGGTGCGCGCCTCCGAGGATATCGCTACGGAAGTGCTGAAAGCATTAAAGGGCGAGGCGTTGAGATGGAAGGTGGCGTAAAACAATGGAATTTGAAACGAAGCTCAATATGTTGAAAGAAATATTGGGAGAGGTGGCGGATCTGTACGCGGTGGAGTCGCTTTTGGGCTGGGACATGCAGACCTATATGCCGCGCGGCGGCGCTGAGGTGCGCGGCTACCAACAAGCGACCATCGGAAAGATCGCCCACGAAAAATTTATCTCTGAAGAGGTGGGCAGGCTGCTGGAAGAGTTGAAGCTCGCTACAGCAGAGATGGACCCCGACTCAGATGAAGCCCGGCTGGTAAAGGTCACCAACCGCCTCTATGAGAAGGAAGTCAAGGTCCCAACAGAGTGGGTGATGGAATTCGCGCAGGTGACTACCGCGGCACACCAGGCCTGGGGAGAAGCGCGGGCGGAGAACAATTTCCCCAAATTTCAACCTTTCCTGGAGAAGATCGTTGACCTGCACAAGCGTTACGCAGAAATCTTTGCGCCTTATGACCATATCTATGATCCGCTGCTGGATGATTTTGAGCCAGGTTTGAAAACCAAAGATGTGAAAGCCATCTTCGGAGCGCTGCGCCCGCAGCAGGTGGAATTGATCAAAGCCATCAAAGAACGCCCGCAGGTAGATAGTTCTTTCTTGCACCAGCCCTTCGATGAGCAAAAACAGTGGGAGTTCGGTGTGAAGGTGATTTCGAAGTTTGGGTTTGACTGGAACCGCGGCCGTCAGGATAAATCACTGCATCCTTTCACTACCGGTTTCGGTATCGACGATGTGCGCATTACCACGCGGGTCAGCCCCAATTTCTTGAACATGGCCTTGTTCGGCAGCATGCACGAGACGGGTCATGCCCTGTATGACCTGGGAAGCGATCACAAATATGAACGCTCCCCACTGGCACATGGCGCGTCCCTGGCAATCCATGAATCGCAGTCACGCATGTGGGAGAACCTGGTGGGGCGCTCCCTGCCCTTCTGGGAACATTTCTATCCCCAACTGCAAGAGTTCTTCCCAGCTCAGTTAGGGAACGTAGCGCTGGATAAGTTCTACAAAGGCATCAACCGGGTTGAACCCTCCCTGATCCGCGTCGAAGCGGACGAAGCCACTTATAACCTTCACATTATGCTGCGCCTGGAAATCGAGATTGCCCTGATGGAGGGCAGCCTGGCAGTCAAAGATCTTCCAGAAGCCTGGAACAGCCGGATGCAGGAGTACCTGGGTTTGACACCGCCAGATGATGCCCAGGGAGTGTTGCAGGATATTCATTGGTCGAACGGGATGATCGGTTATTTCTCCACCTATGCATTAGGCAACCTGGTTTCTGCCCAGCTCTGGGAGCGGATCAACCGAGATATCCCCGACCTGCCCGAGCAAATCAGGCAGGGTAAATTCGATGCCCTTTTGGGTTGGCTGAGGCAGCAAATCCATCAGTATGGGTCGAAATTTGAACCCCAGGAATTGGTACAGCGGGTAACAGGCTCAAAGATTGATCCAGCTCCTTACTTACGCTACTTGAAGGAGAAGTTGGGGAAGGTGTATGGGTTATAAAACCCTGGCTGGGAAAGTCACTGAGGATCACAATCCTGCGGTTAATAACCCCGGTCACTGCTTTTGGACGGTAATCTGGGTGCTGGGTGCGCTACTCCTGACAGGATGTGGCAGCCTGCGCGTGCCAGATGCGCCGACCCTGGTGCCGACGGAATACCTGCCGACCATGATCGCCCTGACGATCGAGTCCAAACTGACAGAAGACGGCTTGCCTGCCACCGCGGTTGGTGAGGCAACCCTTATGCCCACCAATCCCCTCCTCAAGACGGCGACATGGACGCCTGAGAAAGCCTCCCCTACCGCAGAACTGGTCGAGCCAATCCAGACCCCCACTCCCGCATACACTGCAACTCCCCTACCGACTACTGCCACCCCAGGGCGGATAACCCGCACCCCGACTTTGATGCCGACATTGAATATCCCAGAGGCAGACATTCAAATCCGCCAGCCAGGACCGATGTCGAAAGTCACCTCGCCTTTCACTGTTTCTGGAAGTATCAAACCAGGCAGTCAGGGGCACGTGCGGCTGGAACTCTTGGGGGAGGATGGGCGACTGCTGGTGCGCAAGCTGATCAACTACCGCACGGATGTAGGTCGGGCTGGCTTGTCAGAGGAGGTAGATTACGAGATCAGCGCGGTGGCTGAAGCCGGCCGCCTGCAGGTCAGCACCTATGACCGGTTTGGGCGGATTGAGTCATTCAGCTCTGTTGATCTTATCCTGCTGTCGATCGGTGAAGCCGATCTGAACCCTCCTGGGCCTTTGACTGAGCCAATCATCGTTCAGGAACCCCTGCCCAATAAGCTGATCCAGGGCGGGAAGGTCTTCGTCTCTGGCCTGGCGCGGGTATCCAGCGAACAGCCTCTATTGATTGAGATGATCGCCTCGGATGGCAGCATCCCCGGATATCGTCAGGCGGGTGTGACCGTTGACCCAGAGGGAGGCTACACTCCCTTTATGGTTGAGATCCCTTACCAGGTGATTGAACCGACATGGGTGCGGTTGACGGTGAAAGAAATGAGTAGCGGTAGGATCCAAGGATTGGTGCAGCTAACGAGCCTTGAAGTCCTTTTGAGTCCATAAGTGGCAGGGAAAGGTTGACCTGAAGGGTGATATAAAATAAAATTTCAACATAAATTATGCAGTTTATTGGTTAATTGGATTGAAAGGAGAAAGTCCCATGGCGAAATCGCAGTTCCCATCGAAGCGCGCACCTTTTTTCGCCGATATCCCCGATGAAAAATGGAATAACTGGCGCTGGCAGTTGAGCAACCGCATTAATACGGTTGAAGAGTTCGAAAAAGTGATCCCACTGACGGAGAGCGAGCGAAAGGCCCTTTCGGCACCTGGGCTCTTCCGGGTGGATATCACCCCCTATTTCATCTCGCTGATCAACCCCGAAGATCCGGATGATCCTGTGCGCAAGCAGGTGGTGCCGACTGCCAGCGAGCTGGTGCCCTTCACGGCAATGATGGAGGATTCACTGGCTGAAGATCACGATTCGCCCGTTCCCGGGTTGGTCCACCGCTACCCCGACCGGGTGCTGATGCTGGTGACGACCCAGTGCGCCTCCTACTGCCGCTACTGCACGCGCTCCCGCATCGTGGGCGATCCTTCGGCAACCTTCTCGCGGGCGGAATTCGAACTGCAGCTCGACTACCTCAAGCGCACACCGCAGGTGCGGGATGTGCTCCTTTCGGGTGGAGACCCATTGGTCCTGGCACCCAAGGTCTTGGAAGAAATTCTCAGCCGCCTGCGCGAGATCCCGCACATCGAGATCGTGCGTATCGGCTCGCGCGTGCCGGTCTTCCTGCCCATGCGCGTGACGGATGAGCTGACCGATATGCTGCAAAAATATCATCCTTTGTGGCTGAACATCCATGTTAACCATCCCAACGAGATCAGTGCCGAGCTGGAAGCCGCTTGCGACAAACTGACCCGGGCGGGCATTCCGCTGGGTAACCAATCTGTGCTGCTGGCGGGCGTGAACGACAATGTGCACATCCAGCGCGATCTGGTGCAGAAACTGGTGCGCATCCGAGTCAGACCTTACTACCTTTACCAGTGCGACCTGGTGGAAGGCGCAGGGCATTTCCGCACACCGGTGGCGAAAGGCATCGAGATCATGGAAGGGCTGCGCGGGCATACTTCAGGGTATGCTGTGCCTCAATACATGATCGACGCGCCAGGCGGAGGCGGGAAGATCCCTGTCTCCCCGCAGTACCTGATCAGTATGTCTGACCATAAGATCATCCTGCGCAATTACGAGGGATACATTACCACCTACGAAGAACCGGTCGATTACCTGCCTGAAAAGGCTGCCAAATGGCCATCCAAGCGCCCTGAGCCGGGGCAGGCGGGCGTACACGGTTTGCTGGAAGGCGATCAGATGTTCATCAAGCCGGAGGGCTTCGAAGAAACACACGGTCGCCACGGCATCCAGCACCGTTTGAAGGACGCTAAGAAGTGGGTACCGCTGGGGATTGGCCCTGGCGAAGAAGAGAAGAAAGAATAGGAGAGGTGGGGCTGTCCAAAATGAAGGTGGACAGCCCCTTGATCATTTACTGATCCTCGATCTCCCCTTGCCACAGGCGCTGCATCTCTGCGCTGGTTGATAGCAGGTCGTCCAGCTTGCCCTGGGCTTCAATACGCCCGTCCTTCAATACCACAATCCAATCGGCTCTGCGCAAGGCCGGGCGCCGGTGCGATACTACCAAACAGGTCAACCCGCCGCTGGTGGCGAGACGGCGTTCATCCAGTCGTTTCCAAAGCAGCTGTTCCGTCTCTACGTCCAGCGCAGAAGACAGATCATCGAACACCAGCAGCTCGGGGTCGCGCACGAACATGCGCGCCGCGGCGGAACGCTGCACCTGCCCGCCTGAAAGACGCACCCCGCGTGGACCAACCAGGGTATCCAAACCCTTTTCCAGTTGGGCTACATCAGGTTCCAGCACGCTGGAATAGAGCGCGCCAGGCAAGTCTACTTTGTCTTCCGGCAGCCCCAACAAAATGTTATCCCGCAGCGGTTCCGAGAAAAGGCGCGGCACCTGCGCCGTGTAAGCCGAGCGCGGCGGGCGGAAGAAGGCTGCCAGATCATTCACCGGCAGCCCGTTCCAGCGGATCTCACCTGAATCCGGGTAGAGCAAACCGCTCAGAATCCGCGCCAGGGTGGATTTTCCGCTGCCCACCCGCCCGGTGACTACCACGAAATCGCCGCGGCGCAGCTTAAAGGAAACTGCCTCTATACCTCGATTGGATTCGGATTCTGGATAGCGGTAGCTCAGGTCGCGCACTTCGAGCGACTCCAGCCGATCAGCCGGAGTCTTGACCGGGAATGACACCTCCGGAAGAGGTCCGCTATCATAGATGGGGTGCGACGCCACCAATACCGAGGGCGGCTCCGGGCGGATCAGCTCCATCAGACGCTCGATCGAGACTGCCTGGGTCTTGTAGTCGCCGTAGAAAGTGCCAATCTCCGAAGGCACCTGGGTGGTAAACCACAGATAGCTGACAAACAGAGCGAAATCGCCTACGGTAAACGTGCCCTGACTGATCGCCGTTCCAGCCATCAACAGCATGACCCCGATGCCGAAATTCACCACCGAGTTGTTGAGCGCATTGAGCAGGCCGCGGTACAACACCTGCTGCAACTCTACCTTGGCGCGAGCATCGTTCAGCGCTGTTAGGTGAGAGACCACATTCTGCTCTGCCCCAGCGATCTTGACAGCCTGGACGGCGCCAAACGTCTCGCCCAGGAAGCCCGTGGCTGCATCCAATGCCAGCCGGCCTCTCCGGTAAGTGCCCAACAGGCGTCCCCATGCCAGCCGGCTGAGGATGATGACACTAAACAGAGGAATAAAGATCACCAGGGTAATGGTCAGGTTGATGCTTGCCATGATCACCACGGCGATGACCGCGGCAATCCATTTTCCCACCTGATCGGGGATCCAGGTAGGAAAGTCAGTGATCTCCCCCATATCCTCATGATAGTTAAAGCGGTTAAGCGCTTCTCCCGAAGAGACCGGCAGAGGTTGGTCGCTGCGTCGTCGCAAAATGCTAGCCATCAGGTTAGCCCTCAGCAGCGAGGAGACCAGCAGTCGGAAAGTCATGCCGTAATATTCGTAGCCAATAGCCACGAGCAACCGCGCGATCTCGATACCCAGGTATAAGGCGATCATGCCCCATAAAAAGGTTTCGTTGCTCTGAGCGACCTGGCCAGACAGGTGGTCGAAAACAGCTTTGACAATCAAGCCCGGGATAAGCTGCTCGGCGAAGATCAGCAATGAAAATAGGAAGTGCAGTATATATACCTTCCACTGGTTTTGAATCATCAGTACGGTAAGCTTCCAGGTGGGGATGGTAGCTTTAGCCTGGGCTGGGTGGGGCTGAGGAATGCTGGTCATGCTAAAGCCTCCTCTAATCCGGTTTGCAGTAAGTGATAGAAGCGCGATGTGGTTTCGCTCGCCAGCGCGAGGCGCGGGCCATATTCCACCACGCAGCCATCTTCCAGGATCAGGATATCGTCGGCGCGTTGGACCGTCTTCAGCCGGTGTGCAATCACCACGCCTGTGCGGTCCGCGAACAGGTGATCCACCGCTCTCTCCATCAGCGTTTCCGTGGCTGGATCTAACCGCGAGGAAGCCTCGTCGAGAATCACCAGCCCAGGGTCTTTGAGGAAAACCCTGGCGAAAGCCAGCAGCTGAGCCTCGCCACCCGAGAGGTTCTGCCCCCCGGTCAGCCGTGTATCCAGCCCATTTGGCAGCGACTGCGCCCATTCCCACAAGCGTAGCTGCCTGAGCACACGCTCCAATTGCTCATCTGGAATGGCGCGGTTGAAAAAGGTCAGGTTATCGCGCACGGTCGCCTGGAACAGCTGCACATCCTGGGTGACCATGGCTACCCTCTGGCGTAAGTCATCCAACCGTACCTCACGCAGATCCACTCCCCCCAACCGCACTGAGCCCTGGTTAGGATCGTACAGGCGAAACAGCAGTCGGGTGAGCGTAGATTTACCTGAACCGGTGCGGCCCAAGATCCCCAGCACTCGTCCAGGCTGGATCTCAAAGCTGACCCTGGTCAAAGCGTTGCCTCGATCAGAGCCGTTTTCTTCGCACCCATTCGTCCTGTTGGTGTCACCATCGGCACTTTTACGCCCATTCTGGTTGTCATCGTACTGGAACGAGACCTCCTGGAAGCTCACCGGCAACGAACCGCCCGGTAGAGATTTTCTCCCAGCCGCCCCCTCATGCAATGGATCGCCTACCTGCGGTTGCAGGCTGAACAGCTCGCTGATGCGCTGGATATTGGCCGAGGCTTGCTGCAAATCCTCCACCTGCCCGCGAATGCTTTGCAGAGGATCAGAGAGCATGCCCACGTAATAAATGATCAGGTAAGCTGTACCCAGGCTGGCTTCGCCGCGCAGGTACAGGATCACGCCGATAGCCAGGCCGGCGGCATAACCCAGCACGTACACCAGGTTGGTGAGGTTGTAGTTCAGGCTGGAAAACACTGCCGCCGCGCGGGTTTTTCGGGTAAAGTTGCGCATGTACTCGTACAGCCGGCGCATTACGTAAGACTCCGCCCCTGCGGCGCGGATCTCTTCCGCACCGCTGATGCGTTCTTCGATAAAGCCGTACAAGATCGCGCCAGCCTGGCGTTCAGCCGCCCAGCGCGGCACTGCCAGCTGTTGGATCGAACGCAATACGAGTAGGGTCAGTAGCGTATAAACCACCATGCCCAGCCCCAGCCAGGCGTTCTCAAGGAACAGCAGCACTAAGATACCCACCACCAGCAGGCCATTTCCGACCATGTTCACAGTGAACATCGAGAGAAAATTCGACAGCTGGGTAACGTCGCCGTCCACCCGATCGATCAGCTCGCCGGGGGTATGCTCTTTGTGGAAAGGCATATCCAGGTGCAGGCAGTGCAGCACCAGGTCGGCTCGCAAGCGGTTGGTCGCTGCCCAGCTCACCCTTTGGCTGACCAGGTTAGCGGCCAGGCGCGCCGCCTGCTGAAACAGCGCAAAGGCAATAAAAGCGATACCCGCCAGCAGCAAGGACCGGGTGGAACCGCCAAATTGGACCGAAGGACTCGCAGTAGCGGTGGCACTTGCAGTTGCAGTGTCAAGGAAATATCGAATGACCTGCGGGTTTAGCAGCTGCAGGGCGATACCTCCCAAAAGAAGGACTGCCATCCAAAAGACCCGCCCGCCTTGTGGCAGCAGGTAACGGGCAAGCATCCGCCCGTATTTACCAAAGATGGGGTTGGGCGGTTTTTGTACAGGGATTTCAAGAGTAGATGTAGACATAGACTCCGTAATTTTACTTTCTAAACACGAATCAAAAAAGCCACAGAAATTTCCGAGGCTTAATTAAAGCAAGCCAGGGGTTGAGGAGCCCGTGGCTGAGTTTAGTCAGAAATTAATCGGAGAAAAAACTTAAGCCAGGAGGCGCGCCTCATGAGAATCGGTGAAAGACAATGAGAAGTAAGCTGACATGTAGGTGCGCATCCTTTCTAAGCAAATTAGAGAAATTGTATCGTAATTTATCATAGGAAAGGGAGAACTGTCAAGGGAAGAGCCCTCACCACCCCAACCCTCCTCTCCCAAAAACCTGGGAGAGGAGGGAGATAACAGCATGTCCAAAGGGCAGCTACCGAGAGTACCCACGCATCAATGGCGTTCCTCTCCCAAAACTGGGAGAGGAGGGAACGGGCAAATTGAGGAAGGTGTAGAATCGAGGCATGGCAGCGGCGCGCTATTCACACAAGCAATGGGGCAAAGTAAAAGCTCGAGCGAAAGAGCTGCGTAAGGTGCAAACCCCCGCAGAGAAGGCTTTGTGGGACAGATTGCGCAACCGCGGGCTGGTAGGCTTGAAATTCAGGAGGCAGCATCCCATCGGACCTTATATCGCCAATTTCTACTGCGCTCAGCACCGGCTGGTAATTGAGCTGGATGGAGGAGTGCACCGAAAGCAGGAAGAACAGGACGCAGGGCGCACTGCGCAGTTAACAGCTTATGGATACCATGTGCTGCGGGTGCAGAATGAAGAAGTGGATATAGATCTGGAGGGAGTGCTGAGAAAGATCGTCGCGGCGTGCGACACACCTGCCCTTCTCCCAAATTTGGGAGAAGGGCAGGTGGACGAACGTCCGCCGGGATGAGGGGTGTCGTGTCGATTGCCTGTTGACCAGTATCTGGGAGGATTTATGGCAAAATCTGTGCCCAGCTATCATAAACCTGATTAAGTCATGTTTCGGGTTCAACTGTTCCCAATACTTCTTCCAGGAACCACTTGATCAGCCTGTTCCACAAGAACCAATCATGCATGCCATCTTCCTCGTGGTATTCGGCGGACACACCCAGCGCCTGGCAGGCATTGTAGAATAAGCCGCTCAACGGGTACAGGTCTTCCTGGCGCCCGCAGGCAATGTATAGATGGGGCAAGACGGAGGGATTCTTCGAGGCATCCCTCAGCCAGACAGCCGGATCATGCTCGCTGCCAGAGAGTTTGTTCAGGTCGCCGAAAAGAAAGGAAAATTCCGCCTGACGGGAATCATTCGGATTGATTCTGAAAATATCCAGGGAAAGCACCCCCGAAAAGCTGGCTGCCGCTGCATAAAGCTCGGGGTGCAGTAAGGCTGCTTTGAAAGCGCCATAGCCGCCCATGGATGAACCGGCGATGAATGTATCTTCACGACGGGAAGCCAATCCGAAGACATCCCTCAGGTACTTCGGCAGCTCCTCGGTCAGATAGGAAAAATAGTTTTGCCCATTGGGCTGGTCGATGTAAAAGCTGCGCCCCACCGAAGGCATGATCACCACCAACCCATATCTTTCAGCCAGGGCTTCGATCGAAGAGTAACGCTGCCAGGCACTGGCATCTTCGCTGAGCCCGTGCAGCAAGTACAGGACTTTGCGCCCGGCGACAGGCATCTCGCCCATGTTTCCCGGATCGGGAAGGAGGATGTTCAGAGGCAGGTTGACTTTGACGGTTTCGGGGGTGTGGTCGATACGCAAGAGAGCCATGATGATCCTCCTTCTATGATCTAAAAAGCTTACGGATAAACACGGATTACACAGATTTTAATGAGGACACGGAAAAAACGGAAAACCAGGAAAGTTTTTTATGTCCGTCCGCTGTTTCTCCTGTTGCGATCATTCTGCGTGACCCACATTCGTGAGAGAAGCTTCTTTGATCTGTTTTTCCATGTGCTTTCTTTATCGCCCTTCCAGGTAATAGGCAGCGTGCAAACAACGGATCTAATCAACTGCAGGGGCAACCGCTGCTTCAGGGGTCTTCTCGAAATTGATAAAGAATGAGAAGGCAAAGCTGATCAGCATCAGGATGGGAGGAAAGACCGTCAGTAAGAAGCGGGCAGCCTGATCGGGGTGCGGTCCGGGATTCAAACCGCTCTCATAACCATAAAGCTTAAAGACCAGCAAGAATCCCACACTGGTGAAAAAGCCACTCAGCCGGTTCATGAATCCCAGGGCATTGGCGATGATCCCCTCCCGGCGTAAGTTGTGCTTTTGGGTATCTTCGTCCATGATCTTGGCACCGATCAAATCCATGGTCGTGATCACCCCGGCAAAGCCAAAGCCCACCAGCGCAGAGAAGATGATCCCGGTAACGAGGGAATTGGCAAAATAGAGTGGGATGAACATTAGAGCAAGCGTGATCAGCGCCGCTCGCCAGACAGGCATCAGCGAGAACTTCTTGACCAGAAATGCCCAGATGGCGACACAGCCGATAGCGATGAGCAGGACAGCGGCAAACAAGAAGGTGGTCTGGGTGTCGGAGATCTCCAGCGTGTACTTGGCAAAGAAAGTCATGGAAGCCAAAACGAGTGCCATAGCCGCGCTGTAAAAGGCATTAGCGAACCCAGCCACCCAGAATTTGCCGTTGGTGAGCAGGTTCTTGAGGCTATCCCAGAGCTGAGGTTTTTCTTCATCGACCTGGACTTTTGTCTCATGAGAAGTGAAGGTCATATACAAAATGACTCCGCCACCCAACAGACCGTACAGGATCGAGGTGAGGCTGTATCCTAGCTTAGAGGTCACCATGGGGGTCAGAGCGATGCTGATGATCATGGCGACCAGTTGAAATGCCTGTCGCAGAGCGTTGGCTTTGGCCCGGCTAGAGTCATCGCGGAAGAGCTCCGGGAAGAGGGCGGCGTAATTGGCGTTGATCACCGAATCCAGTGTACCGGTGAGTATATAGAAAAGCATACAGTAGGCAAACAGGGAATTCCCAGCCAGGAAGTCGGGGGTGCTATAGAAGGCGACGAAACACAGGATCAACAACGGAGTGCCGATGGTCAGCCAGGGCCGTCTGCGCCCCCACCGTGAGCGCGTCCGGTCGG
>Ga0153915_10003231_pt1 | contig 14932 bp, 15 predicted proteins | sample Opewatmetagenome_2_FD_107003 | JGI IMG/M metagenome (GOLD analysis project Ga0153915, IMG submission 107003) | Freshwater wetland microbial communities from Ohio, USA - Open water 3 Core 3 Depth 3 metaG | ecosystem: Environmental > Aquatic > Freshwater > Wetlands | place: USA: Ohio, Lake Erie...
GGCATCAACTGTATTGACAACCAGTTTTACCATCGGTTGTCCGCAGCAGACCAGCTCGCCCTGCCCGCCCCGCAGCACCTCAACTATATTGCCGCATATTTTGCACTCGTAAACTTCCAATCTTTCAGCCATTGTAATCCCCTTTCACATAAAATTGATTTGGCTTCTTCCGTTTTTTATCCCGCTATCATTAATTATTTAAGCACTCCGATTTCCCTGTGTTTGGCCGCGATTTTATCCGCCAGCAGGTCCAACGCGACGAAATCCTTGTTCGTCGCCACACCTTTCGCTATCACCGGCTCTATGACCTCAACTTTCAGATTGCCCAGCATACCCGACAGTTGCTCGACCATTTTGCCTGCCCAGCCAAAGGAACCGATAATCGAAACAAATCTCGTCTTTGGCCTAAGCGCATTTGCCAGCATCGTCGCATACGCAGCCGTGGGATGCGGGCCGACAAGAAACGTGGGCGAACCGATAACCACCGTAGCCGCATCCACAAGCGCTATCGCCAGCGACCCGATATCCACGCCCGTAAGGTTGAACTGCCTGACCTTTATACCTCGCTCGGCCAGCGCATCCACAAGATGCTCAACCATTTCCCGCGTGCTGTCGTGCATCGAGACGTATGCCACAATTGCCTCATTTTTCACCTCGTCGCTGACCCAGTCCTTGTAAGCATCGATTATAAATTTTGGTCTTTGGTAAACGGGACCGTGGCTTGGCGCAATTATCTGAATGTCAAACGCTTCGAGTTTTTTGAGATTATTTTTAATAGGCGTCCGGAACGGCATCATAATCTCAGCGTAATACCGTTTCGCGCCTTCATAAACCAGTGACTCATCTTCCACAAACAAGCTGCTTGTCGCCAGGTGCGAGCCGAAGAAATCGCAGGGGAAGAGGATTTTATCCTCCGCGAGATAAGTGCCCATCGTTTCAGGCCAGTGCACCCAGGGAATGAAAACAAACTGAAGCGTTTTATTGCCCAGCGACAGTTTTTGCCCATCCTCGACAACGATGAATTTGTCGTCCTCTATACGCAAAAGGTCCATCAGCATCGCCTTGCACTTGGCATTTGTGACGACTTTTGCGTCGGGATAAAGCAACAGCACGTCGGGTATCGAGCCGGAATGGTCCTGCTCGGCGTGATGGGCAACAACGTAATCGATTCGCTCGACTCCCGTACTGGTGAGATTCTCCAGCAAAACGCGCGTCTTTTTCGGGTCAACCGTATCGAGCAGCGCTGTTTTTTCGCTGCCCTTTATCAGGTAGGCGTTGTAGCTGGTGCCGTCGGGCAGCGGAATTAATTCATCGAACAGCCGTCTGTCCCAGTCAATCGCCCCAACCGCATATACATTCGGTCTAATCTCGTTTGTCATAAGTCAAAATCCTTTTAGCTTTGTCCTTACAACTCTTTAACCGCCTTCAATACCGCGTCGTAATCCGGCTCAGAGGCAATCTCAGGCACTATTTGAAGGTAACGCACAACGCCCTTCTTATCAACAACGAATATAGCCCTGGCCAGCAGCCGCAAATCCTTTATCAACACTCCATACGCCCTGCCGAACGAGGCGTCGCGATGGTCCGACAGCGTCTGAACATTTTTTATGCCTGCCGCTCCGCACCACCGCTTCTGCGCAAAAGGCAAATCCATACTGATTGTCAGCACCACAACGTCGCTGCCGAGTTGGGCCGCTTTTTCATTGAACTTGCGGGTCTCCAAATCGCAGACCGCTGTGTCTAACGACGGCACAGACGCAATGATACAGACCTTGCCAGCAAAAGACGAAAACTTAACCGGCGACAAATCGTTTGCCGTAACTTCAAAGTCGGGCGCCTCTTGTCCTACTTTTACCGCCTGACCAACAAGGGTAATCGGCTTACCCTTCATCGTAACCAAACCTTTACGTTCTTCCATAATGTTCTCCCTGCATCCTGTAAACAGTAACGCCATCGATGCAACAAATCCATATACTGATACTGCCATCCACCTTCTAAACATAATTTACTACTCCAACATACCGCTGGGATACGGCCAGGTTTGATCCCGGTTTCGGGGACCAAACCCGGCCTCGCTTCTTTGCCCCTCTCGCACATCAGAAGAATATAGTAACGAGAAAAATGTTACTATAAGCAAATCCCTTATTTTCTGATGGGAGGTTGCCTATACGCCATCAATAATTAACCGCTTCAAGCTCGAAGTACGCTTTCGGATGCGCGCAGGCCGGACAGGAATCAGGCGGCTCAGTCCCTTCGTGTACGTATCCGCAGTTTCTGCAAACCCATCTGACGGGTTTTGACCTCTTGAACACAACTCCTTCAGTTATATTTTTAGCGAGCGCAACGTAACGCTGCTCGTGCCTTTTTTCCGCAACGGCAATGTTTTTGAAAACATTCGCTATCACGGGGAATCCTTCCTTTTCCGCGGTCTTCGCGAATTCCGGGTACATAATCGTATTCTCATAATGCTCGCCGCCTGCCGCCTCCTTGAGGTTTTCCAGTGTGCTGCCTATGACTCCTGCCGGATAGGCGGCGGTAATCTCGACCTCCCCGCCCTCAAGAAATTTGAACTCTCTTTTGGCGTGTTCTTTTTCCTGGTTGGCGGTCTCCTCGAAAATGGCTGCTATCTGCTCATAGCCCTCTTTTTTGGCCTGGCTGGCGAAATAGGTATAACGGTTTCTCGCCTGCGATTCGCCCGCAAAGGCAATCAGCAGATTTTTCTCTGTCTGTGACCCTTTCAGTTTCATTTATGACCTCCTTGCATTCCAAATAATCCTAAAACCTTATTTTCCCAACGCCTGCCTGATATTCATCGCGTGCTTATGACATGGACTTGCTTACGCAAGAATCGCAAATGCCCTCTAAATATACCGTCTTTCTCAATATTTTAAATTTTGTCGCTATACTCGCCGGCACTTTTATATCATCAAACGGCGGATAATGAAAGTCGAAAACTTTTTTGCATTTTATACACCTGAAGTGCTGGTGATTATCGAGGTCGCCGTCGTATCGACGCACATCACCCGACCCCTCCACAAGTGAGGCCGAGCCGATTTCGGCAAGAGTTAAAAGCGTGCGGTTTACCGTATCCAGCGAGATGCCGGGGAATAAACGCCTGACATGCCCCCACACAATTTCAGCCGAGGGATGCGTCTTTGACTCAAGCAGCGTTTTATAAACCGCCATTCGCTGGGGCGTTATTTTAAGACCGTTGCGACGGCAGTTCTGAACAAACACATCAATCTTGTCCCCGTTATTAGACCGTCGCGTATTTGCGCCCCTCGAAGTCATTTTTGCACCCTTACCCTTTTATCTGCACGCCTTTTCTCACACCCAAATCCGAAGCCGGTTGTTTTCCGTCAATCGTAGTAACTACGATATAGTAGGAATTATGGTTCGTCAAGTTTTTTTATAAAATTTTGGTGTCCCGCCGTTATTTTTAGACACTTGATAACCCGTCGGCAATAAGTTAGAGTTGCTGATGTGAAAAGTAACAAATGCTTATTGTCATTTGAAGACAGGAAAGAACGGGTCTTATGAAAAAACAAATCGCGATAATCGGCGTTCTGGCAGTTCTCATTGTAATTTCCGGATGCGATATGGCAGGCCAAAATAAAGCTTACACCCCAAGAGAGTCGAAATTGCCCGCCGGAGAACGGTATATCCTTACCCCACCAGCATCTGAAGTGCCAAGAATAAATGGCGCAAGGGTTTTCGGCGTCAGGCCCGGAAGTCCTTTCCTTTTTATCGTGCCCGCTACCGGTAAAAGGCCGATTGTCTTTGGCGCAGATAATCTGCCGCAGGGACTGACAATCGACAGCAGCACCGGTCTGATAACCGGAACGCTGACAACACCGGGAACTTATAATGTAACGCTAAAGGCGCAAAACGCCCTCGGCATCGCAACAAGGGAATTAAAAATTATCGTCGGCGACAAAATCGCCCTGACCCCTCCTATGGGCTGGAACAGCTGGAACTGCTGGGCCGCCCAGGTCTCGGATAAAAACGTCCGCGCATCCGCAAAGGCGATGGTTGACAGCGGGCTCGTCAATCACGGCTGGACATACATCAATATCGACGATACATGGCAGGGTAAACGCGGCGGGCCTTTTAACGCCCTCCAGGGCAACCAAAAATTCCCGGATATGAAGGGACTTTGTGACTACGTTCACTCGCTGGGCCTGAAAGTCGGAGTTTACTCTTCACCATGGGTTACCACATACGCGGGCTACCCCGGCGGGTCAAGCGATGAACCCAACGGCGCCTGGGAAAAACTGGCCGACTACGAAAAGAACAAACGCTTAGGCAAATACGCTTTCGATACCAACGACGCTCAGCAATACGGACAGTGGGGTATTGATTATCTCAAATATGACTGGCATACGCATCAGGAAAAGGAAATCGCAGCTATGGCAAATGCGCTGCGGGCGACAGGTCGTGACATTGTGTATTCGCTGTCGGCGGGAATGGACTTCAGTAAAGCCGCTATATGCGCGAAATTAGCCAACTGCTGGAGGACCACCGGTGACATTCGTGACGGCTGGACCAAAAAGCAGGTACGCGAGGAATGGGCTTTTGGAGTTACCGAGATATGGAAGGAACATCTCAGGTGGGCGCCGTTCAGCGGCCCCGGTTACTGGGCGGACGCTGATATGCTCGTTGTCGGCAAGGTCGGCTGGGGGACACCCCATCCCACTAAATTGACGCCCGATGAGCAATACACGCATATTTCACTTTGGTGTCTCTGGTCAAGCCCGCTACTAATCGGCTGTCCGCTCGACCAGCTCGATGACTTCACACAAAACCTGCTGACAAACGATGAGGTGCTTGCCCTCAACCAAGACCCGCTCGGCAAAATGGCAAAACAGGTTTCCGTAGCAGGCACAACCCAGGTATTGGCCAAAGACCTCGAAGACGGCTCAAAAGCAGTCGGGTTCTTCAATACTGGTGAAGAGCCGAACGCTATTAAAATTACCTGGCAGCAACTCGGCTTAACAGGTAATCAGGTCGTCCGTGATTTATGGCGGCAAAAAAATATCGGCACATACAGCGACAGCTTCGAAGCAATGGTTCGTCCCCACGGCGTAATCCTGGTTCGTATCTGTCCCCAAAATAAATGATAAATAGTCTCTCTCAATGGCAGAAAAAAAAGAAACTCGACTCACAGACATAATAGGCAAAATACCATACCGTCTCGCGTTAGCAGGCGGCTGGATTGACCAGCCCTTCGTTTCGCAGCATAACCCGTCGCCTCCGGGCTCGATGGTGGTGGTTAATATCGAGCCGGAGTTTCGCTTTATGGACAGGGCCGGTATCTGCGGCAGCACACGCTCGGTAGCGTTGAAAATATGGAATAACGAATTGCCGCAAAATAAAAGCAGGGAAGAGCTTGTCAGAGAACTTTACAAAGCGGAAAACAAAGATAAATCAGCACCCTCCGGCTCGCAGGATATGATTGGTCTGATTTACCCGGGCATTAACCGGCTGGATTACGATTACAAGCACGAGAGAGGCGTTTACCCCTGCCATATCGAATCCAATAACGACCCCGGCGCCGCTCAATGGCTCTCGCGAGTCATCAATATCGTTACTTTTATGCCGCGACCAGCGGGCTTTAATCCGTTGTTTGTGAAAAACCTCGACCCCAAATGGGTTGCCCGGCTGGGACAATCGGGAAAAGATTGTTTCGATGCGATATTGAAAAAAGACAGCAAGGCCCTCGGCGAAACACTCAACGAAAATATGCGATGCTGGGATACCCTTATGCCTTACAACCTCAGAGACCCCGTCCTCGCTCCCGAACTGCTCGATTTGCTCGACTTTTATCAGCGTAATTACGATGGCGCGATGTGCTCAGGTCCGGGCGGCGGATACTTTTATGTGATTTCCAATGAACCCGTGCCCGGCGCATTCCACGCCACAGTAAGGGTAGGGAAATGACCGCCGGCAATGTAATAATTTCGGGCGGATTCGACGACCTCAGACCCCAACACTATCGATTCTTCGATGAGGCGGCAAAGCTCGGTAACGTCCTCGCCCTATTGTGGTCCGACGACGCGATAAAAAAAATAACAGGCAAGTCACCGAAATTTCCCCAGGAGGAACGGCTGTATCTGCTCGAATCGATTCGCTATATAAATAGGGTAATTGTTAGTAATGATACAAGTCCGGATTCTCTGCTGCAATTCAAGCCGACAATTTGGGCCGTGGCCGAGCAAAATGATAATGCTCAAAAAAAGGCGTTTTGCAAAGCCGGCAAAATTAAATATCAGATTTTGAAAAATGACGTCCTGAACAGATTTCCTGATTATGTCCTTGATTTGCGGGAAACAGTTTCGCCTCGGAAAAAGGTTATCGTTACCGGTTGTTACGACTGGTTTCACTCGGGCCACGTGCGATTTTTCGAGGAGGTCTCTGAACTGGGCGACCTCTATGTTTCCATAGGCAGCGACAAAACCATTTGCGAATTAAAAGGCAAAGGCCATCCGATGTTTTCGCAAGACCAGCGGCTATTTGTTGTCCAGTCAATCAAATACGTCAAACAGGCCTTCATCGCCACAGGCAACGGCTGGCTGGACGCGGAACCCGAAATTCGCCGAATCAAGCCGGATATTTACGCGGTCAACGAAGATGGTGACAGACCGGAAAAACGCGAGTTCTGCAAAGCAAACGGAATCGAATACGTCGTATTAAAACGCCTGCCCAGACCGGGGCTGCCCCGCCGGCAAAGCACTACCCTTCGCGGCTTCTAAATCAGGCCGTCATATACTCTCACGCCATCAACTACTTTGCAGACATGAACAGCATGTTTATCCGCATAATCAGGCCTGCTGTGGGGATACGCTGTATCAACCGCCTTTTTGAGGGCGTTGACACTTGCCGTTTTAACCAATGCGCCGGCTGCGCCTTTGTCACCGCCTCCTAACATTCGCTCGCCAAGACAGCCGGGAATGGTCCTTGCGATATCGCACATCGTTTCAAGCTCGGGACCTGAGATTTTATACTCATCACGAAGGCTAATGCCATCTTCGCGGAATATCCGCCCTACCGTCGCTACGTCGCCGCGTTTCCATGCATCAAGCATTTCGTAAAATCTTTGTTGTGCGGCAAAGATATATTTGAACCGGTCGCAAAGGTTGGGGTATTGGCCGGCAAACTGGGCCAATATCTTTTCGTACTGTGCCTCGGTCCTGACGTCCGCAAGGCAGGATATTTTATAGCCATTCTTCTGAAGGATTGAAACCAGCTGCTCGCACTCGGCCCTTCTTATTTTGTAAGTTGATTTTTCCAGGCCGGGTCTGACGGTGCCGGTATCCATAACGACGATGGAGAAATCGGCCGCGCGTTTACCCAAGGGGACATATTCAACCGACCTTTTTTTGGGATTGTAGTACGTGCCGAACCCCTCGCGGGCAAAGAGTATCATAATCTGGTCTAATTTGCCGCAGGGTGAGCCGATGTAATCATTTTCGACGGCTTGTGCCAAATCGACTATCTTGAGCTTGTCGGGTTCTCCTATGCCGTTGGCATCCAGGACGGACAGTATGAGATTCAGAGTCAGCGACGCCGAACGAGACATACCGCCGCCGGGTATGTTGCCGTAGATTACCCCATCGATTCCCCTGCTGATTTTGTAGCCCGCCCGGCGAAGGACAAAATCGACGCCATAAGCAAAACGCGCCCACGTGTCGGCTGTTTGCGGCGACTTCGGCTCAGGTATTCTGCCCATCTCGAATTCGACTACTCCGTCGTCGGGGAAATTGCCGCTGTAAAGCCGCACCCGCGGTGTATCAGCCGGCTTATAGGCCATCCAGATAAAGCGGTCTGTGCCCACGCCGAACAACTCAGTCCCGTTGTAATCACCGTGCTCAACGCCGAGACAAAACCGTGACGACGTTCTTCTTACCCTGCCGCCGACGATATCGATATTCGCTTTCTTTGCCAGTTCGAGAATTCTACCGACGGCTTTTTTATCTTCCGCCGTCGGACGGATTACGGAACTTTTACCCATTTGCGCACACCTTCCACGATTTCGATCAAAAGAAATGTAAATGATAACCTCTTGCGGCCAGCAAGGCAACCCTACTTCAGCCTGATAGAAATGCCTTTTTCTGTTGATTCAGCCATAAAGGTTTTCATGTCCTTCAGTACCAGATGAAGCTGTTTGCTGTCTTCGAGCAGTTGTTCATAAAGCCGGCCGTCGTTCACCAGCTTACCCGCCGTGCCTTCACCATTGTCAATCTTTTCAAGAACACTTTCGAGACGAGTCATTACCTCGCCCAGCTTATCGCTGGTCGTGACAAGAGACGTGGTAAGCTGGGCAGTCCTGGTGTCAGCGTTCTGGAGCATTGTTTTGCCAGCATCAGCAGCTTCCTTAATCTGGCGTATGGCGTCGTTGGCCTCCTTGCTGGCGTCTGCAAGATTGGCCAATGCGCTTTTGAGATTGGCCTGGTTGTTGGCGTCGCCGATGACATCGTTGCTGTTTTTAACAAATGCGGATATTCCCGTAATCAGGTCATCGAGCTTTTTCTGGGTTTCCGCCGGGAAGAATTCGCTTGCTGTTCCACCGGAGCCCTGAAGCAAACTGCCCTCAACGAGAAATTTCCCTTCACGAACGTCCACGGGCGGAATACTCAACTCGATATAGCTTGAGCCAAGACCTCGCGTCATCAGTTTGGCCTCTACGATGTCCGGGATATCCTTAAACTGATTATCGATGCTTACGATTACCAGCGTCTGATGATACCATTGCTTGGTGTTTCGGTCCTGAAGGATATTCGGCGGTTTGACATTTGTCACCGTGCCTATCTGGTAGCCGCAGAACCGGACGGGGGTGTCCTTTTGGACGCCCGGCGCACTGGGGAACTGAATTTTAACCTCGTATGACTTTATTTCGCTGATAAGAACAGGCAGGTCGCCGAATTTGAATATCAGCCAGAAGAACGCTATGACCGCCACGATGACAAAGACCCCGACGGCCATACTGCGTCTTCGCTGCATTGTTTCGTAATCGCTCACCGCCTGCTTCCTTTCATATCAGCTCTGCCCTCAAAGAACAACTCACGTATCGCCCGCAGAGGATAGCCGCTTTTATTGAGCTTTTTCACAAGTTTGACCCGCTCAATACTTTTCTGGTCAAACAATCGTCTGCCGGTTTTAGTAATCCTGGTCGCTTCAAGCAATCCCAGCATAATGTAATATTGCAGGGACTGGCGCGATATGCCTGCCTTCTTCGCCGCCACTCCTATCGTCACTAATCCGGTTTTGGGACCCAACGGGCAAACTTTGCTCACATAAGCATTTATCGGCACCAAAGGGGCCAAAGATTACAAATTAAGCCCTTCCGCAGGTCAGCTGGGCCGCCAATTTAAGGAAGGAATCGCGGATTTGCGCAAACTTTATCGCCCCTACAACGGTCTTTGTGTTCTTCCCTTCGCGGGTTCGCCTGCTCCACTGGGGCGACATTGAGACCACGAAATCAAAACCGGGAGTGACAAGACGCTTATTTTGCCTGAACGCCTCGCGTAACAGCCGTTTAAGCCGGTTACGAATGACTGCGTTGCCGCAGGATTTACCTATGGATATGCCTATACGGGGGTAATCGAGACCATTTTCGCAGGCGTATAGCACAAGCAACTCGTCGCGAGCGGACAATCGCTTAGCCATAACAGTCCGGAACTGACTGTTTACGAGAAGCCGGCTGGTTTTCGGGAACGAATATCCCTTAGTCATTGTTCTGCGGCGACAACAACACGCCGACCCTAAAAAGTATATGCCACAATCCGCTCCGCTTAACGCCGGCCGGCCGTAACGCCGGGCCAAGTGTCGGTTCTGAACGGAGTCGCAGGCAAACCTTCCTTGTTGTAAAGGTTGCATACCGGGTTTATAGCCCAGGCGTAACGCACCGCGACCGGCACACTGACTTTATCGGAACTTACAACGATTGTGTCACCTTCAATATTCGCGTCTGCCCAGACAAATTTCTTGTCCGCACCGGCTATCGCAAAACCCTTCAATGAGTCGCCTTTAGCAACCAGTCCGCCGCCAACATGGTCGAAATGCAGAATCGCTTTGCTACCCTGGACTTCCATTAATGTGTAAATCGGGCCTGAGTAAACGATATTTTGGCCGTATGTCTTTGCCAGCGCCCACAACGCCAGACGCTTGCCGACGTCCTGCTTGTTCTTGGGGTGAATGTCTTTCTCGCCAATATCTATAGTAACGGCTATTCCCGTGTTCGGCACTGAAAGCGTCATAAGCTGTGCCTCTCGCAGTTCCGCCCAGTCACTTTCAACAGGCTCCGGATTTTCCTCATAGTAATTGGCTAATTGAACAAAGTAAAACGGAAAATCACCCTGATGCCACGCCTCGCGCCAGTTTTCAATCATCGCGGGGAACAACGTGCGATACTGATATGCACGCCAGGCGTTCGATTCGCCCTGATACCAAATCGCCCCGCGTATGCCATAAGGAAGAACAGGGACAATCATACCATTATAAAGCCCCGTCGGCGAATAAGGATGCCCCGGCCCTACCGGCTCTTCCGGCCTCGGGGGCAACGGCTTGCCTTCGGCCTTTAGCTGCGGCACTATCGAGTTATACTTCTGCATATCCTCACGATATTTCGCTTTCAATTCGTTGATATCCGCTGATGTCTTCTCGAACCTCCTTAATATCGGCTGAAAATTTGGGTCGTTTTCGAGATATTCTTTGCTCATCCACGACCCCGCGGGCGTACCGCCCCACGATGTGTTAATCAAACCAACCGGCACATTAAGCTGGTTAGTAAGCTCTCGCCCGAAGAAATACCCGACCGCTGTAAAATTTCCTGCCGTTTGTGCGCTGCATATCTGCCATTTGCCACTGCAATTATACATAGGCGTATAAATCACTTTTCGCCCCACGAGAAATTGCCTTATCTGCGGATAGTTATTTGCCTCGGCTATTTCCTGCGCGGAATTATTCGCCTGCTTAACCGTAAATTCCATATTCGACTGGCCTGAGCAGACCCATACCTCGCCTATGAGAATATTTTTCACCGTTACCGGGGTGCCGTTAGAAACGGTCATTTCATAAGGCCCGCCCGCTTTGCCTGTATCAATTTTGACCATCCACTTGCCGTCATGGTCGGCTGTTGTCTTCCATTTGCCGGGTCCCCAGCTTCCTGTAACCGTAACTGCCTCATTAGCGCCCGCCCAACCCCAAATCGGCACAGCGTTACCCTGCTGTAAGACCATATTATCGCTTATGATGGAGGGCAGCCGGACACTGGTCGATGGAACAGCCGGTTGTTTGGCGGATGGCGCACCCACCTCGCAGCCGGACAAAACCAGAACCATACCAGACAGAGCCAGTGATATTGTTAACACAAAAACGCTATGCCTTTTGCAAATACAATTCATCCTGCGACTCCTTACATCAATTCCCAATCTTCGGTTACAAGAACAAACTGACAGGTATTATAGTAGTCATCTAAAGCAAAGGCAAACATCATCCGAAGGACAAATTTTAGCTGTAAATCCGGGCGTTGTGCTGTATAATTACAAATATGACTTACAGCAGAACAATATTTACGGTTTTGTTTGGTGTGGCCGTACTGACTCTCGGCATATCCGCCGGGTGTAAAAAACAACCTCAGCAGGCTGCGACAAAGGACTCGAATCAGGCCACACAACAGCAGCCGGCGGAATCGAACACAACCGAGAAACCTCTCGCTCCATCGGTGATTGCTACACCAAAACTCACCATCAACGATATAATCAAATACGCTAATACATGGAACCCCATTTTCACCAAATGGTATGGAAAAGAGGCGCCTGATTTTACGGTTATCGACATCAACGGCAAAAAGCATACCCTAAGCGATTACAAAGGTAAAAATGTAATGCTCGTCTTGTGGGAGACATGGTGCCCGCCGTGCATTGCGGAAATACCGTCTATCATCGAGATGAGAAAGCAAATCAGCGAAGACAAACTGATAATACTGGGCATAACGTATATCGACCAGAAGAACACTACTGAAGCGGTCAGAAAATTCGTCACCGCAAACCCGGTTATCAACTACCCGGTTACTGCCACCGACCTGACGGCTATGCCATCGCCATACAGTTTTATAAGGGCCTTCCCGTCCAGCTTTTTTATTAACCCGCAGGGTAAAATCAAACTGGCCGCCGAAGGAATGATTCCATTTCCGCAAATGAAGGCCATTATCGAGGCGGATTCGACAAACTCACCGCAGGCCGAACAATAAAACCCACAGTTTTTGCAAAAAACTATTGGACAATCCGTCCTGCCGTTGTTAGAATACCGGTTTTGGCTAAAATAGAAGCTTTGTAACAGTAGAAATAAAGAGGTAAGTTTTATGGCACATAAAAAGGGACAAGGGTCAACAAGAAACGGCAGAGACAGCAATCCGAAATACAGAAGCGTTAAGCTGTATGCCGGTGAAATCGCCAAGGCAGGCAGTATCATCGTCCGGCAGTGCGGAACTAAATTTTTCGCCGGCAAAAACGTCCAGATGGGCAGAGACTTCACCCTTTTCGCGGTCAGCGACGGCAAGATCCAGTTCGCAGGCCGAAAAGTCAACGTCGTATAAATAAAACAAAATACCGCATAATAAAAGGATGGCATTCGTGCCATCCTTTTTTTATGTTGAAAGCTTTATAAAATGCTTATTTTATTCTTCCAAGTAATCTTAGCAGACCATCAAGGATTGTCAGTGGATGGGGCGGACAGCCGGGAATATACAAATCCACAGGTATTATCTTATCCGCGCCGTTATTAATCTGCGGCAAATCAATATATGGGCCGCCCGATATGGCACAGGCGCCGACGGCGATTGTTATCTTGGGGTCGGGCACGGCATCGTATGTTTTTTCCAGGGCGAGTTTCATATTTTCCGTAACCGGCCCGGTAATAAGCAAACCATCGGCGTGTCTGGGTGAAGCGACGAACTGAACGCCGAACCTGCCGAGGTCATAAACAACGGTGGTGAGGACGTTGGTGTCGGCTTCACACGCATTGCAGCCGCCCGCAGAAACCTGTCTTAATTTTAACGACCGGCCAAACAATTTTTTCATTCTCTTATCAAGGGCTTCGGCCAGTTTCATTTCCTGCCCGCGAAGAATCAAATCGGCTTTCGCCCCTGCCGCAAGGCGATACTCCCGCTCAAATATAATCGCACCGCAGGAACAACACTCTTCACATTGGGCACAGAACAGGCATTTGCCAAGGTCAATGCTTATAGCGTTATTTTCTTTTTTAATGGCGCCGGTTGGACAACTATCGACGCAAAGTTTGCATCCCGCTGCGCATTTAGCGAAATCAACGACAGGCCTGCCCCGAAATCGTTCCGGAAGCACGGGCGTTCCTTTCGGAAACGAAACAGTCCTGTGTTTCTGCTGCAATCTTGCGAGCAACGCTTTTATCACTTTGTCACCTTATAAATCATAACCACAATAAGACAGATTAAAACTTTTGTTGCACAGCGGGAAATCGGATATTTGCTGATTCCTCATCGCCATTGCCAGCCCCGTCCAGTTATGAAAAGACGGGTCAACGACCTTGTAATGACTTAAACGGCCGTCCGGGCCGGTCAGGCCGACGTGGCATATTTCGCCTCGCCAGCCCTCTACCAAACTCACGCAGAATTTGCCGGGTAAAGCCGGCTTTATATTCGTTTTGATTTGCCCTTCAGGCAACGTATTTAACTGGTCATTTATGAAATCGATTGACCTTTGTATTTCGAGCCATCGCACATACGCTCGCGCAAAGACGTCGCCCGTATGCCACCCTGAAATAGGAATTTGTGCGAAACGATAAATGCCCGCCGGGAAATTAAACCTGCAATCAATCTCCACGCCGGAGGCCCTGGCGGGAACACCAACCAGGCCAATCTCCTTGCAGATTTCCGGCTGAACGACGCCTGTTTCTTCAAAACGGGCGAGAACCGAAGATGTGTTCCACAGCAAATCAGCGGCAACATTGACATCCTTGAGAGCACGCGCAAGTTTTTCTGCCAGCATATCAGAATGTTGTTCTTTAATATCGAACCCAACGCCGCCTGGGATGACCAGCCCCCTGCCGAATCTGTTGCCGCAAATCAGGGCTGTCATATTGAGAAAATCACCGCGTATCCTGCCGCAGAAAGACGATGTCGGCAGATAGCCAATGTCCCCGGCAAGGGCGCCGAGGTCTCCTGTATGATTGGCGAGCCGTTCCAGCTCCAGAGCTATGCCGCGAAGCGACTGTGCTCTCGGCGACACATTGCTCCCCGACAGCGATTCCATAAGTTGGCAATAAGCGGTCGTATGGCCTATGGTCGTATCGCCCGCGAGGGTCTGCATATAATGCAGTGTTCTTTTATCCGGGCCGCCAATCATGGCACGTTCTACGCCGCGATGCTGATAGCCCAGCGATATTTCGAGATTCAAAACGTTTTCGCCAAAACACTGAAACCTGAAATGTCCCGGCTCGATAATTCCCGCGTGGACAGGGCCGACGGCGACTTCGTGAATCTCCTCGCCCTCGACTTTGAAAAAGTCCATAACCGACGGAATTATTTGCTCTTCTTGTTTATTATTCTTGCCTGTCAAATATGAATGATGAAAACGAACCGGCTTTAGCCAGGGATGTCCCTGAGGTATCACATTCCATTGCTCTGCTATTTCACGCTCGAACAAATGTGCCTGCGGGCAATCAGGTGTCAGCGAGGGATATTTATCCGACACATCCGATGATAATACCGAAAGATTGCCGGCGTTATCATCGGCAAGGACGGCAAACAGGCGAACCTGCTGCGGACTCGACGGCGAGGCAAAAAATGATACTATTCTTTTTCCAGATTTGGCCGCCTCAATGACAAAATTCCTGAACTCGGTTATTCCCACTACGGGAATCCGCTTAGTATCGACCGCCTGGCAGTTATAGAGCA
>Ga0153915_10003232_pt1 | contig 14929 bp, 13 predicted proteins | sample Opewatmetagenome_2_FD_107003 | JGI IMG/M metagenome (GOLD analysis project Ga0153915, IMG submission 107003) | Freshwater wetland microbial communities from Ohio, USA - Open water 3 Core 3 Depth 3 metaG | ecosystem: Environmental > Aquatic > Freshwater > Wetlands | place: USA: Ohio, Lake Erie...
ACCATCTTGCGCCAAAAGATATTTATTATCCAGGTTCAAGGGTGGGTAGAACATATTAGAAGGTGGGTCCACGTCGACTACTTCAAGGTACTCACCGACAGGTCCGGGATGGAGATCCTCCCAGGGAACATGAAGTGTAAGTTGATTAATGGGAGCTGCTTCTAAATCCAGATTCAAGCTCGGATCAAAGGCGAAAACTTGGAGCTGGCGAGATTTGGGTCTTGAGGGTGAGAAAGACACTTTGCTGGACATAGGAGCCTTTCTGATCAATATCGATCTGATTCATTGATGTGATGGGTCGAACGTATCTAACAGTCGAATGATTTTTAAGCGACCAATCTCTTTAGCAATTCGTTGGTTTTGATCTCTGTTAGTCATGACACTATCAGCGAATTGCCAAGTCGTGGGACAGTCAGGACATATTTATTGTAGAGTAATCGTCTCCGGAAAGCAAGGTAGTTATAGATTATTTATCCACTTGTTTAAAAGAGATATTATGAATACAATATCAATTAAGAGAAATAATATCCGTATAGAGGTTAATTATAACAGGGAGGTCGATATGAGTTTTCCTGAAAACGAACTGGGTCGAGATTTTCTTGTCGTCAATCCGGATGAACTGCTCGGAGCGGTTGTTCTGCGCTTAATGGAACAAAAAGGTAGTGATTACAGCTTTCTGTTCGTGCAAACTGCCCCAGGCGCCTTCCTGGCTTGCCAGGTTGGCAAGCTCAAGCTGCGCTTAAAATTTTTTCCGGCAGAGAAATTGTTTGCCATGAAATTATCAGAGTTGTCTGCCGATTTTACGAAGGTACCCGCAGTGGAGAAGGCAGACACTGATATTAACGCCGCCAGACAGTTAACCCAGAAGAATCCCTTACATCTTCTGGTTATTACGGATGGTGGTAAAGTCATCGGGTATTATTGGCTGGTTAGCCGGACAGTTTATCCTGGGAAATCTTTGAGCGATGTTCTTCAGTCTATTCAAGCGCCGTTTCCCGTCGCTAGCGAGCCAAGGGATCTCGCTAGTCCCCCATCTGCCGAACCGCATCCATCCCAAAACGTCGTAAATACCGGTTTTACGAATCGCCTGGAACCGACAAAGCTTCTCGATAAATTTAATGCCTTGACCCCGGAGAGTGATTATTATTTCTGTCTTGGGGTAGGAGAGGTATTGGCCGGTTCGATAGAAAAAACACCCACTGCCTTACCTGAGCAGTTGCCCGCCCAGGCACTGCTGCAAGTAGCTTTGTTTTCTTATGAAGGTGAATTAGAGATCGACTCCCAAGCCAGTGTTGGGTTGCTGAGGCTGCAAGAAGGTGGTTCAGCAACAATCGTCCGACAACCTGGTGCTCAGGGTATGTCTCAGGAAGCTCCCTGGCTGCTCTTTCCAGTTCATACCCCGGCGCGCACCGGATGTATGCACCTACGCTGCAGCATCTATTATGAACAATGTTTGGTCCAATCAAGAATGGTGAGCGCCCAGGTATTTCCATTGGGTCAATGGACCGGGGGTGAGCAAGCGCTGGTGTCCGAATTGGATTACAACCTTTCGCAAAGTATGGCTGCCGGACACTTAGCGGGTATTAAAGAGCACAACCTGAGTTTAATGATCAATGAGAATACAGACGGCACACACGGATTCCGCTTTTTTGGTAAAGATGAATTCAAAAATGACGCAACCCTGGATGGTCTGGAGGTACAAGGTATCATTAACCTAGCTCGATCTGCCCTTAGGAAGACGGCTTGGGGAGATGAAAATGACTTTTCCAATCAGTCCTATCGCTACACCGGCCCGCCTGATCTCAACCGCTTGCGGGACGATATCATCAGCCTGGCTATTCGTGGATATCGTATTTATGACCAGATTATTAACCGTTTAGCTGGAGGGAAAACCCAGGCTCAAAAACTTACGGAATTAATGGATAACCGGGGTTTAGTGCAGATTGCGCTAAAGCAGTCTGCTCGTTTCGTTCTTCCGGCAGCTTTGATCTATGATTATCCTCTGGATACGAGTGCGGAGGCGAAAGATTTCAAGCTTTGCCCGCAATTCTTAACCGCTCTCAATGGTCCAGATCCATTGGAGAAATGTGCTTGTTTTGATGGAAAATGCCCCTCGCGTGGAGATGATATAACGGTTTGCCCGAGTGGATTCTGGGGTTTTCGTCAGGAGCTCGGGATGCCGCTTTCCTTGGCAGACGCTCCTGATGCACCCACAGAGATCACCGTGCAAGGCAGCCCGAATTTCGTCATTTCCGTTTGCCTCGATCCCAATTTCGTAATGCGTGCAGGTCATGAAACCCGCTTGCGCAACTTGCTTACTCAGGTTCAATGGACCCGTGCAGATAGCCGGGATGCTACCTTTAATGCTTTGATGGTGGCTAAACCTCACTTGGTTTATTTCTATTGTCATGGAGGCCTGACCAGCAGCAACATACCCTTCATTCAAATTGGTCAGATAACCGAGCGCGGCATCACACGCGATAACCTGCGTGCGAAGGGAGTGTCTTGGGAGAGTCCACGCCCGCTTGTTTTCATCAATGGCTGTCATACCACGGCTCTTGAGCCTGAGTCAGCATTCGAGCTGGTAAGTGGATTTGTAGAGACTTCCGGGGCGGCAGGTGTGATCGGGACCGAGATCACGATCTTTGAACCGATTGCGACTGCCTTTGCGGAAAACTTCCTACAGGCTTTCAGTCGAGGGATCGAAGTAGGAGAGGCGATCCGACAGTCACGTTTGGCATTGCTTAAACAGTGTAATCCTCTGGGGCTGGTATATATCCCCTATACGATGGCAGGCTTACATATTAAAATGTGACCCATGTCAGGATTAATAATTCTGGGCAGTATTGGTATTGGAGCAGTCATTGGGTGGCTATTTGGAGTCTTGGAACCGCACCGTAAGCTGTTCAGCCAGATATTGGCTGTTGGGACGGCAGGCTTATTGGTGCTGCTTGACATAGTTTGGCAGGCTGGCTGGCAAGCTGCCCTGATCGCATTCGGGAGCGGTTTTGCAACCCTGTTGATTCATAAGCTCTGGCGCAAAGCTTTACGCCAGCACTAAAATTTTTCACCAAATATCAGGAGGTTTTAATGAACGAATCAGTTGCAGCTACCACAATTCAATTGCTTGGCGCAGGAGGGTTTGGTGCTTTGATTGGTTGGTATGTTTATTATATCAACCGGTACCGGAAGAGCGAGGTTTCGCTCAATGACATTGTCACACTGATCGGCGTTCTGGGTGGTGGTTCGATTTTAGCTATTTTCCCTGCCCGCTCTGATCTTTTTGGGGCGTATGGGATTGGTCTTTTCGCTGGTTTCTTCACCTACTTCATTGTTTTACTGGTGATGGTGGGTATTTCTAAGGATTTCACCGTTGAATGGTTCCTGGATGGTCGGCGCAAACGACCGGCAGCGCCTTTCTTTATTCCAGAGGATAAGGTGGGTGGCACAGCTATGGCAATGCCTCAAGAGGAAGGCGGAAAATCAACGGTTAATGATTAGGCGCTGACAATTTCCTCTTGACAAAGGAATACTTTCATTTAGAATGAAAGTATCTATTTGATATATTCTCCTCTTGGAGGATGGATTGAGCTTAGACGACTCATCATCACCACAGTTTTTTCTTAAAGCCAACTTTGGTAGGAAGTCTGTTGCCAGAATATTGGTAATAAGGTAACAAAAGGACGCGTTGATACCGCGTCCTTTTGTTACAACTTCGAAAGGATTGGGCGATATGTTTAGCGGACCACTCTCTGAACGGATTGATTGGATTACCGAGAAACTGCTGGGGGAAAATCAGAAAAAGCCGAAAGTCAAGAAGTTAAAGCTTATATTGTCTGCACCTGATCTAAAGCCAAAATCTGTAGAAGACGCTAACTTGTGGGATGCCACTCAATTGAGTTGCCCAATTCCTCCCCGCAATCCGGATGGATGGATACATTAGTTATTTATACGACACAGGTTGATATTTGGAAAGATAACCATATATCCACACCTGATCAATTCCGAAGAGTTTTTGTAAGATAGAATAATCCAATACAGAGCAAGGTTGAGCTTGTTCTGTAAAATCCTGTATAAAAGGAGCTTACCATGCAGTGGGAACAAATGACTTCAGCTGATTTCAAAGCCGCCGTTCAACAGACAGGCGTCTGTATTATTGCCATGGGGGTGGTTGAAAAGCACAGCGACCACCTTCCTTTGGGTACCGATTTTCTCAACGGGCATCGCCTGGCATGCCTGGCTGCAGAAAAAGAGCCTGCCGTTGTTTTTCCGCCCTTTTATTTTGGTCAGATATACGAAGCGCGATGCTTCCCTGGGACGCTCACCCTCAAACCCTCGCTCTTACTGGAATTGTTGTGGGGTGTTTTTGATGAAATCGCTCGGAATGGCTTCCACAAGATCATCCTTCTCAATGCTCATGGTGGGAATAATAATCTTTTGGGTTTCCTGGGTCAGTGCAGCTTGTGGGACGAGAAACCCTATCAGCTTTATATCCCGACGGATCTCATCGATCGCGAGAAATGGCGGGCAATTCTGGAATCTCCCTATCACGGACATGCCTGTGAATGCGAGACGAGTATCTCCCTGGCAAACCATCCTGACCTGGTTCATATGGATCGTGTTCCTCAAGTGCCGGGCGATCCGCTGGGACGCATGAAAGATCTCCCGCATGCCAACGGCATCTGGTGGTATGCTGATCACCCAGATCATTATGCTGGCGATGCCCGCACAGCCTCGGCTGAGAAAGGTCGCAAGCTGCTTGCCCTGGAGGTGGAGGGCCTCACTCACTTTATTGCTGCTGTTAAGAAAGACCAGGTAGTGCCCGGTCTGTTCGCAGAGTTCTTCGCTCGGGAAAATGGCCTGGCTAGATGAAAAGAGCTGGCAGTCAGGAGCAACCATGATATCCAAGAATTTCCATGGCTCGCTGAGGTTAAGTCCGAACGGGCGTTATTTTGTGGATGGAAGAGGGCAGCCCTTCTTTTGGCTGGGGGATACTGCCTGGCCCCTCTTCGGTCAATATACCCGTCAGGAAGCTGAACAGTGGTTGGAAAGCCGTGCTCGTTCTGGGTTTACCGTAGTCCAATCTGTTCTCGGTTGGGGCGGCGGCACCGGCTTTGAGACGAAGCTACCCGGATCAAACTATGCTGGTAATCCTCCCTGGCTTGACGGACCGGAGCATCCTAACGAAGCCTATTTCGAAAATGTAGATTATCTGCTCTCTACTGCAGAAAAACTGGGTCTTGTTCTGGCTCTGCTGCCTACCTGGGGTTATTATGTGGTCGAAGCGGGCATTTTTAACACGCAAAATGGCTTCTCCTATGGACGTTGGTTGGGAGAGCGATACAAAGATCGCCCCAACCTGGTCTGGGTGAATGGTGGTGATCGGGTGCCAACCGGGCGAGAAGATGTTTTCCGAGCTTTGGCTGCCGGCCTTCGACAGGGAGATGAAGGTACTCACTTGATCACTTACCATCCCTGCGGTTGGCGCCACTCTTCCCAATTCTTCCATAACGATGAATGGCTGGATTTCAACATGATCGAGACCTGGACAGAATGGATCCGTGTGTACGAAGCGGTGCGCTCTGACTATGGGCTCGTCCCCATAAAGCCAGTTGTTTTGGGAGAGGGTGCTTATGAAACAGGCCCCGAGTACCCTCTCGGTCCAATCACACCTCTGGTCATTCGCCGGCAAGCCTGGTGGTCTTTCATGGGTGGAGGATTTTTCACCTATGGTCATAACCAGAATTGGCGTATGGAAGCAGGCTTTCTATCCTGCCTGGACTCGCCTGGCGCACGCCAAATGGGTCTGTTTCATCAGATTGCCTGTTCGCGCCCCTGGTGGAAGATGGTGCCCGACCAGGGATTTTTCGCGGATGGAGTGTCCAGCGAGCGCACTCTAAACACGGCTGTGCGCAGCGTCGACTCGGATTGTGCCATGCTATACCTCTCCAGCCAGTGTCATGTCCAACTTTACCTGGAACGCATTCTCACCCGTCAGGTCAAGGTTACCTGGATCAACCCCCAAACCGGCGAACAGCGCGATGGCGGCACCTATATCACGGGCAACCAGAACGGAAAAGCTTTCCCCGATGGCTTTATCCGCACTCCCTTTACCGTTCCGGGTTATTGGGAAGATGCGGTCATAATTTTAGATGGTATGGAGTAAACCGATGATTCCAATTGTCCGGCAGGTACAAAGAATTATCTCTCCGCAGTTTGTCGTGGAAGGCGCTGGTGTGCGGCTGAGACGCAGCTTTCCAACAAACTTATTAGACTATCCTGATCCTTTTCTGTTGTTCGATCATTTTGGATCCGACGATCCGGATGATTATTTGGCTGGATTCCCGATGCACCCCCATCGAGGCATTGAAACTGTCACCTATATGCTGTCTGGAGAGGTTACCCACCGCGACAGCATCGGCAACGCCGGCACAATCCGGGCTGGCGATGTGCAGTGGATGACAGCCGGACGGGGAATTTTGCATGAAGAAATGCCGGGACCTGTCGAGGGTCAAATGGAAGGTTTTCAGCTCTGGGTAAACCTTCCTGCGAAATTGAAGATGACCCAGCCCGCGTATCAGGAAGTGCCCGCCAAGTCAATCACCGAGTTTGAGCTTGCCCCTGGGGTGCGTCTGCGCCTCATTGTAGGGGAGGTAGATGGACATTCTGGCCCTGTGGTTGGAATCGCCGCTGAACCTGTTTATATTGATGTTTCTCTCGCGGACCAGGCTGTTTTCGCGCATCCCTTCCCTCGCGGCCATACTGTACTCATATATCTCTTCCGTGGGTGCATATTATTCGGGGATGAAAACAAGGCTGCCGAGAACACTGTCCCTGCGCCTGCTTTGTTTTTGTTAGAGGATGGTGATATGGTTTCTGTACGCAGCGCGGGAGGACCAGCCCGCTGCCTTGTTATCTCGGGCAAGCCGATGAATGAGCCGATCTTCCGTTATGGCCCCTTTGTGATGAACACACGGGCTGAGATCGAACAGACTCTGCTTGAGCTTCGAAACGGTACGTTCATTCAAAAGTAGAATGCTTCCTCACTTACTCGCCTCTCCAGATCCGGTTATTCGCTATAAGACTCTGGTTTTCGCTCAAGGCTGTGATCCAAATTCTGCCGATGCCCTTCAGATCCAGTCGCAAATCCCTGCTTCGCCGCTTGTCCAGGCTTTGCTTTCCGACCGGGACGAGAATGGTTTAATTCCATTTCACCCTTATACAAAGTGGCAGGGTGCTCATTGGGTGCTTACTTGCCTGGCAGAGACCGGTTACCCCCCCGGCGATGCTAATCTGCTTCCCTTGCGCGACCAGGTGTATGAATGGCTGTTTTCAAAAGAGCATCTGTCGGATCAAATGAAGCGAACTGGCAGCAACCGGCAGGTCCGCATGCACGCCTCGATGGAAGCTAATGCTCTTTTTTCCTCACTGCGTTTAGGGCTGACGGATGAACGGACTCCTGCCCTGGTAGAGCGCCTGTTATGGGCGCAGTGGCTTGACGGCGGTTGGAATTGCGACCGGCATCAAAAAGCCCATACCTCCTCTTTTTTTGAATCCATTACACCCCTGCGTGCTCTGGCTTTATATGCCAGGTTCAGTGGTGATCCGCGTGCAGCGGCTGCTGCTGAGCGAGCCAGCGAAATATTCTTGTCACGCCACTTATTCCGGCGGCTAAGAGATGGTCAGGTCATACGCCATGATTTCCTCAAACTGTGCTACCCATGTTACTGGTATTATGACATCCTTTTTGGCCTGAAAGTGATGGCTGAAGCCGGCTTTTTAGATGATCCACGCTGCCAGGAGGCACTGGATGTATTGGAAGCCAAGCGGCTTCCTGAAGGGGGCTGGGCTGCTGAGAGCAAGCATTATGCCGTCTTCCGTAAGCCCGGTGAGTTTCTCCATCGCGGTTCACGGACAACCTGGGGTGTGACGGATCGGCGCAAGATGAATGTTTACATTACTATAGACGCGCTGGCAGTACTGCGCATGGCAGGTCGTTTGTAAATTTAATCACCCATTATCTTCCAAAACGAGCCTCGATTTCACGGATGGCATGGGTTAGTCTGCCAGGATACCCAAATTGCACATCGTAAGTGGAATCGAAAAGCGGCTCGGCTCGGATCAACAAGCGCATGCGCTCGATCATGGCTGCATCTGCCGGTCCGTGGTAATTTTCTAGAACTTCAGTCAACACTTCAATTCCAAAACTAGAAAGTATATTCTTCAAGTCAATTGCAGGGTCCTCGATCGTCAGATCGCCAAAGTCGATTATCCCGCACAGTTCTTGTTGTTGCGGATCGAAGAAGAGATGGTCCTTCGGGTAGAAATCCCCATGAATAACGACCGGGTTATAGGTTTTGGAGAGAATTTCCTCGAAGCATCCCATCGCATTATGGATTGCTTTATGAGATAGACGGGTAGCGATCTCAGTTTTGAAGGTTTGGAAAGCATTTTCGCGCCAGCCATCCCAACCCACAGACATTCCCATTAACCGGGCACGTTTTACTGGGAAGCCGTGCAGCACGGAGAGGAATGCACTGATTTGATGCACAATCCGCTTACGTCTCTCGAATGCTAGTGCGTTATATCTGGACGGGCTAAGCAGGAGCCCCTCGATTTTCCGGTAACCTGCAAAATCAGAGCCTTGAAATTCATACACTGGTATTGGCACCGGAGAAAGTGGTGCGAATTCAGCCAGGAACTTCTTCTCAATTTCTAACACTGCCGGAGCCGCCTGGCTGCGGGGGAAGCGGAACATCCACTTATGGTTGATCTCGACGACGAAGAAGTCATCACCATGATGAATCTGTGTTGACTCGATAGGTTCATGGAGAATAGAAGTAAGAAAATTAAAGTTGGATGGTAAGGGCACTATTTCACTTCATATCTTTCCTAAAGCCTGATAAACTCATTCAGCCAATCAGCCTTTCCAAATTTCCATTGCCAAAAAAGATCTTCCCAAAAATAGTGAATGGCAATCGCTCGATACCCGCTGTAATGATCTGTCATAAATTTAATCATTTCATCCGCGGGTATCGGATCGTTAGGATCCCTGTCGAAGAAAAGCTTAGAGTAGATCTTCTGCTCCCAGGGTGATATATGCTGAAGCTCATCCAGATAATGGAATACAGCCGAAAGGATATACCCCACCGATGCTGGTCCAATTCCGTATAAATCAAGCAACGCCTGGCGTTGATTAGGATAGGGTTTCTGGCGCAGCGCTTCTTCACTTATTTTATTGTTAGCGAACGATTCTGTCACTCGCAATATTGTCTTTGCCCGATAACCAACTTTGAGAGCTCGTAAATCGACTTCGGCTACTTTCATTATTAAATCTGGCTCCCAAAAGCAATACAACTTCTTTCCATCATATTCCAGAAGATCACCGAAATTCTCCAGCAGGTTTTGCATCATGGTCACGGATCGACGCACAGTGGCGTTCTGTAAGACAATGGCTATGATCAGATATTCATAGAGCGAATTGCAATTTAGGTCACGCATCCCTTGCCATCGGGTGATCACAGGTCCCAGGTGTTCATCATTAAGGAAACGAGCATAGAAATTAGTCAAATCCAGGTCTAGACTGTAACGATAACGAATTTCCGCCACCAGACCATCAAGATAAGTTGCCGAAAGTTGCTGCTGTGCAAATACGTTCAAGTTTATTTTAGGCTGAACAGAAGTACCTCTTTGTTCAAATTTCAACCCCAGTGGTACACCAGCCCAACGCATTGTCTGCCAGCGTGTTCCAGGCTGCCAGAAATGATCGGGTGTTGGAAAATGATCGGGCTTATATAGAGTGGCATCGAAATTGAAGGGAGATGTGGGGTGAAGCAGGATAGTGTAAGAGTATTTTAGGGGGGTCATAAAGATAAAACCGATTGATGAAATATAATGCCCATTTTATGTCCGGATTAATTGGCTGTCAAACCTTAGCGATGTTGATAAGTTTGTAATATTAAGAACGTTCAATATTTACAAAATGATAGAAGCATTATATAATCTACCTTTTGTAAGGAGAAAAATTCATGCCAGCCCATATAGAAGATAGAGAAGCACTAAGATCAAGCACTGAGCCTATTCACGTACATCCAATTTCGAATGGTTTAACGGATGCCGAGGTCATCGAGCTTCGGCAAAAGTATGGAGAAAATCGACTCCCTGAAGAGAAAAGAACTTCGCCCTGGATCATTTTCTTAAATCAATTTAAAAGTCCTCTTGTTTACATCATTTTAGCTGCCGCAATCGTATCATTGATTGTTGGGGAATTCGGTGATTTCTGGATCATCATGGCAGTGGTGATTATCGATGCGATCTTGGGATTCGTTCAGGAATATCAGGCGCAGCAGACTTATACAGCCCTAAAGGGTTTATTAAAACCAACCACAACGGTTATTCGCGGAGGAGAACGTCGAGAAGTCGAAGTCCAGGAATTGGTGCCTGGTGACCTGGTGATATTAAATGCCGGCGAAAAAATCCCAGGTGATGGTTTCTTGCTTGAGAGTGCTAAATTATCTGCAGATGAAGCCATTCTGACTGGAGAAAGTGAGCCGGTTAGTAAGTTGGCTGTCACGGGTGGGTTGGAACCAGCGGAAAATAATCTGGTCTCTATGGGATCTACGGTGGTTACCGGTCGCGGATTGATGCAGGTTCAAAAGACTGGACGCCATACCGAATTGGGTGGGATCGCCACGAGTTTACAGGAACACATAGAAGAGGATACGCCGCTCACAATTCGCTTAAAGGCTTTTAGTAAGTCGTTGACTATTCTGGTCCTCATATTCACTTTGGCTATATTGATTATTGGGGTCGCCCTTGGCACCGAATTCTTGAATATGTTGCGTACTTCCATTATCCTGGCTATTGCGGCAGTACCGGAGGGCTTGCTCATTGCAGTAACCGTGATTCTGGTTTTAGGCATGCGCAAGATATTAAGGCGCAATGGACTGGTCAAGAAATTATTAGCTGTTGAGACGCTTGGATCTGTGACAGTCATTTGCACGGATAAGACGGGCACTTTAACAGAGGGGAGAATGAGAGTTACCCTTACGAATCTGGTCGATCAACACAGAGCAAGAGAAATCATGATCTTGTGCAATAACCTGGAGGGACCAGTCGATGTTGCCTTATGGGAATATGTCCGGTCACAGGCTAAAGAGAATCCCCAAGATTTAGTAGATGGGTCAGAACGCCTCGCTGAAGAGCTCTTCAGCAGTGAAACGAAATTTATGAGCACCTATGTGGTCTTGGATAGCGAGCGCAATGATTATTTGAAAGGTGCACCAGAGATCGTGCTGGAAATGTGCGAGGTTGACCCGAAAGAAAAAGAGCAAATCTTAAGCCAGATCGATCAATGGGCTGGAGATGGTTTACGATTACTCGGATTAGCTTACCGGTCTCATCGAAATTTGGAAGAGCATTATGGCTATCGTTGGGTGGGATTATTAGCAATGGAAGATCCCATTCGTGAAGGCGTGGTTGACGCTGTCAAAGTGGCACATAAAGCAGGTATTCAAGTTAAGATGATCACCGGCGATTATCGGCGTACTGCCGAGCGGATTGCACGTAATATCGGTCTCATGCAGGAGGGAGAAACGGTCCTTGAAGGGGATGAACTCGCACAGCTCAGTGATGAGGAGCTTCAGGTAAAAGTGAAATCGACAGCAGTTTTCTCCCGTATCCGTCCGCAGGATAAGCTGCGCATTATTAAGGCTCTCCAGGTCAATGGAGAGATTACCGCTATGATCGGCGATGGCGTTAACGATGCTCCGGCTCTAAAACGAGCTCACATCGGCGTGGTAGTAGGCAGTGCTACGGATGTTGCCAAAGAGACAGCAGATTTGATCCTGCTCGACAATAACTTTCGTACAGTAGTAGCTGCGGTTGAAGAGGGAAGGGTCATCTTTGAGAATATTCGTAAGGTTGTGGCTTATACATTGTCCAACTCTTTTGCCGAAGTGGTTACAATCTTTTCAGCTATGGTTATGCGTTGGCCAGCTCCACTGGCTGTAGCTCAAATCCTATGGATACATTTGATCTGTGACGGACCTTCTGACATTGTCCTGGGGTTTGAGCCAAAAGAGAATGGGATCATGGAAGAAAAACCCAAATCAGTCAAAGAGCCTGTGCTTCATCCTTTAGGGTTGTCTCTGATTGCGACCATTAGTGGTGTCAGCGCAATCGCCGCTTTGATCCTGTTCGGGCATTTCTTCAAAATTCATCAGAATCCAATGGAAGGTCGCAGTCTCGTATTTGCAAGCTTCGCGGTGAACTCGATGATTTATATTTTTGCTTACCGTTCGATGCGACGACCTTTGTGGCAGATGGCTCCTCTAACGCAAAATAAACCACTCATCTGGGCAGTATTAGCAGGCTTGCTTCTCGTTTTAACTGCTTTTGCTGTCCCAGGCTTGCGAGGTGTTTTGGGGATTGTGCCATTGGCATGGCAGCAATGGTTGCTTGTGGCAGGGGTGGCTGTTGGCTTATTATTAGTGGTTGAGTTTGCCAAATGGGTAAATCGCTTCATTCGATCCAAAAGGGCATGATTTACTTTATGAAAAGGAGGTAAACACATGAGTGGGAGGATGAGGATTTTTCTGTTGGCAATTGCCCCCGCAATGGCATTAATTTTAAGCTGTTTAGGACTGGAAACATCCCGGACGAACTTGATGGGGTGGTTTTTGTTGGTGATGGGTGTAGCCTATATGGCTGGAGGGATTATCTACTTCTGGATTCGAAAAGGGGATATCCCCATCCACCACGAAGAAGCTGGTGACCGGTCTTTCTGGTTGATTCTACCGGGCTTCATAACGGTCTTTTTTGGGCCTCCAATTGAATATATATTTTTCCCAGAGCTTCTGCCGAGAAATGATTGGATGGAATGGGCTGGATTGGGATTGGTTGGTCTTGGAGTGCTTTTGCGTTTGTGGACCCGATCAACGATTAAAGGATTGTATACCGGTCATGTCGAAATACAAGAGGGTCATGTGCTGGTGCAAAATGGTCCTTACAGGTATATCCGGCATCCAGGTTATGCAGGCCTTTTCGTGATGTCTTTAGGAGTTTCAGTTGCTTATTCCAGCTTGGTGGGACTTTTAGCAATCCTGGTTCTTGTGTTACCAGGAATAGCATATCGGATAAAAGTTGAGGAAAACCTGCTAAGAGAGCACTTTGGAGAGGCATACATAAAATATTCGGAAAAAACGAAGAAAGTTCTTCCATATGTCTGGTGATCTTTTCACTCAGGGGATCTATTTATGAAATTCTTCAAGTTATTGAAATGGGTATTCGGTATTTTGTTTGGAATTGCCTTCTTTTGGCTTGTGGTGATGAAGATCATCTCCCGGCTTGCTTCCCGTTTTGGTGTATCCGGTCCTTGCCCGGTTTTTCTTTCCGGGATATTGGATAACCAGGCACGTCTCCGAATGGCGAACAAGATCCTCAAAAATGTGGATATCCAGCCAGGTGAAACAGTGCTTGAGTTGGGGCCAGGTCCGGGTGCTTTCACAGTAGCTGCGGCACAGCAAGCTGGGTTACAGGGAAAACTCATCGCGGTAGATATCCAGCCTGGAATGATCGCAAAGGTTGAGAAGAAAGTAGCTCAAGCGGGGTTACTCAATGTCGAGACCCATGTTGCCAGTGCATATGAGCTTCCTCTGACGGATGCGAGTGTTGACAGGGCTTTCTTAGTCACAGTTCTGATGGAAATACCCGATCCGAACCGTGCCTTGGCTGAGCTATATCGGGTGCTAAAGCCGGGAGGGGTGTTATCCATCACTGAACAGTTCCCAGACCCCGACTACCCTTTTGCCTTCGAAACGGTCGAGCGTGTCGAAACCGCGGGATTTAAGATGATGGGTAAATCGGGGAATGTGTGGGCATATACGGTGAACTTTGTCAAAACAAGCCTGCTCCCTCCAGAAGTTCTCGATGTTGTGGTTTGCCCGGCTTGCCACAACCAATTAACAATGTGTGAAGAACCGCCTCAACTGCACTGCCCTTCTTGTCAGGTGGACTACCCTGTGCACGGAGGCATCCCTTATTTCATTCAACCTGCGGAATTAACCGGTTTGAACCGTCGCTTCGCCAAATTGTATGACTGGTTTTCCTGGGTGTACCGTCCCTTCTCGAAAGTCGCCTTTGCTGTTATTGGCATGACTGAAGCTGAAGGTCGCGGAGAAGTGTTGAACCGGTTGGAACCACACGGCGGACGTGTTTTAGAGGTGTCCATCGGTCCTGGCGTCAATCTACCCTATCTCGTCGACCGGCAGGATGTAGGTCAGGTCTATGGCTTGGATATTTCCGCAGGCCAAATAAAAAGCTGCCGGTCTTATGTTCGCCAGAAGGGCTGGGAAGTTGAATTATTCCTGGGGAATGCCGAAGAGCTGCCTTTTCAAGATAACTCCTTCGAGGCTGTCTTTCACATCGGCGGGATCAACTTCTTCAACGATAAAAAGAAAGCCATTGAAGAGATGATCCGCGTCGCTAAACCAGGGACGCGCATCTTGATCGCCGATGAGTCGGAGAAAGGGGCGCGCGGTTATGAATTGACGATCCCCGGCTTCAAGCGCAGCTTTGAAAATCAACGTGAGGTGATCACGCCGCCAGTCGATCTGGTACCCAAAGATATGGAAGAGCTGCGCCTCTTTGATATCTGGAAGGGTTGGTTATACTGTATCGAGTTTCGCAAACCCATCGATAAGTGACTCAACGGGTTAAGAAATCTTATTCAATTCATGCTGCATTGCCCAAATTGCCAGCGGACGCATATAACCGATTGCCCGGTAAGTCCCCTGCTCGTTGATCGCCTCAGGGGTCTGAAAGAACAGTCCGTAATCACGGTAGACTGCCAGATAGACACCCTTGGCTGTCGTGAAAGCTTCTTCGATTAAGCCTTCTTGTAGCATGCAAGCCGCCAGGGCAAAGGTGG
>Ga0153915_10003234_pt1 | contig 14927 bp, 13 predicted proteins | sample Opewatmetagenome_2_FD_107003 | JGI IMG/M metagenome (GOLD analysis project Ga0153915, IMG submission 107003) | Freshwater wetland microbial communities from Ohio, USA - Open water 3 Core 3 Depth 3 metaG | ecosystem: Environmental > Aquatic > Freshwater > Wetlands | place: USA: Ohio, Lake Erie...
CATAATGAAGCACAAGTTATCACCAACACCATTAAATCCCTTCCGACATCATTGGAAGGTTTCGACGCGATCGAATATCTTGTCATAGATGATGGAAGTAACGATGGTACGGCTGAGGTTGCCCTTGCAGCAGGCGCACACCATCTTGTGAGCCTTCCAGGACACATGGGTTTAGCTACTGCTTTCACGAGCGGTCTTGATGCTTGCATTAAATATGGCGCGGACGTAATTGTAAACACAGATGCAGATAACCAATATCATGCTGAAGACATTCGTCTTTTAGTCAAACCAATTATTAGCGGAAGGGCACAGATCGTCGTTGGAGATCGTGGGGTAGCCACATTGCAGAATTTTTCGCCATTTAAACGTTTGCTCCAAAGAATGGGAAGCTGGGTAGTGGCACAAATCTCAGGAATGGATATCCCAGACGCGACCAGTGGATTTAGGGCTCTCACCCGGGAAGCCGCTCTTCGCACGCTGGTATTAAATGATTATTCTTACACTTTGGAGACTTTGATCCAGGCTGGAGCGCGAAAGATGCCTGTAGAGTATGTAAAGATACGGACAAATCCGCAAACCCGGCCATCGAGGTTGATCCGTAGTATCCCGCACTATCTGGCAAATTCAAGTGCAACAATTGTCAGGTCGTATACCATGTATCGGCCACTGCGCGTTTTTACTTTATTAGGTGGGTTGTTTATCCTGGGTGGATTGAGTCTAGCTGGGCGATTTCTCTACTATTACATCCTAGGGCAAGGGGGTGGTCACCTTCAATCGGTGGTATTATCAGCGGTATTACTGATTGTAGGTTTCCAGGTGATTTTGATTGGCTTACTTGCTGATTTAATTGGTTTCAATCGGAAAATTTTGGAGGAATTGTTATATCGTATAAAGTATGTGGATTTAACCACAAACGAAAAAGTACATCAGAAGGATATAAATGAAGCTGTCGATAGTAAATTGTGATTGAGTTCATAATCGATTTTACTGGTAGTAAACAAAATATTTAATTAGCCCCCCTTCCGAGTGTGTTTGCATTAATTATTTAGAATACGGTGGTATGTGGAGATAAATGAGATATGCTGATCCAGTCAAAGACGAATCCACAACCGAATGATGAGCTTGACCACGCTCGACTATCCCTCAACTATATTACTCACCTAGCTAATAACAAGGTAGACTTCTCTACCCTAGGTGATTCCCAGCGAAAGACCTCCTTCCTTCAGGTTGAAAAAGAAAGTGAGGCTAAGGTTCAGCGCTTCGCTAGGCGTGCTGATTCGAATCTGGATGAGGCTCTTTACCAACATCATATTACCAGAGAAGCCCAGCTTGGATCTCAACATGTACATTAGTTTTATACTCTCCTCATTGTTGTTGTCTGGTGGCGTTCGTTTAGTAATCCAATATGCGAACCGGTTAACAAAACGTGGGCATCATGTTTCGCTTATTGTGCCAAATGGAACAGACGATCCTCAAATAGAACAGGAAATCGATCCTTTTGTAAAAATAATCAGAACCAAAAGTGCTCTGGATGATAAAACTAATTTATTCAAATTATTACGTCTATGCTGGGAAATGGCCGGAGCTGTTCCTCGTTCGGATATTATTATTGCGACACACACCCCGACTACTGCTGTAAGTTTTATTGCGGCAAAGATATTAAATAGAGGCAAAATAATCTGGTATTACATGGATTATAAAGAAATGTTCGACGGACGACCAATTGAAAGCTGGCTGCTTCGAAATGCTTTAAAATGGCATGACTATGCCATTACATTTTCAGAAGCTTGTGTTCAAGAATTGCATTCATTTTGTTCAGGTAAGGTCATTAATATTGGACTAGGCCTGGATACCATAAATTTATATCATCCAATTCAAGACGCACAAAAGATTAACCACGCTTCTCCTGAAAAAAAGGTAATCTTTTTCCTTGGAGATTCTCGACCTCGGAAGGGCATGGCAGATTTCCTTGTCGCTGTAGAACGAGTGTTCGCAACAGAAACCAATCTAGTTTTGTGGATTGCCTCTAAAGAAAAAACTAATATACAGACAAGTGTTCCTTATAAGTTATTTACCCGACCAACCGATTATGACCTTGTTAGTTTGTATTCTGCTTCCGATGTATTTGTGTCGGCTTCATGGTATGAGGGTTTTGGCTTACCTCCTTTGGAGGCCATGGCCTGCGGTGCTGCAGTAGTGATGACTGATTCACGAGGTGTTAAGGAGTTTACTGAGGATGGTAGCAATTGCCTGCTTGTACCACCTAGAAATCCAGAAGCATTAGCAGATGCGATTCTATTATTGTTGTCCAAACCAGATATAGCAGATAAATTGAGAAAAAATGGACCGCTCACTGCATCAAGATTTGACTGGGAAAGAGCGATCGATCGATTTGAAGCGGCATTGAAGCAATCAGATGTCCAATATCAGCCACCTAATAATTAATTCAAATTTATCAGTTCAGAGACCAATTTGCGCAGTTTTTCTGTAACAATCGATTCACTACAGAAATTCTTATATGTTTCACGGCCCCCCATACCAATTTTTTTACCTAATTGAGGATGACGATGTAAATCTAAAATTGCTTTTGCGAGAGCAGTAGGGTCGCCGGGTGGACATAAATAAGCAGATATCCCATGCTGTAATAATTCTCTATTTGCTAAAGAATCTGCTGCAATTATAGGCTTCCCCATAGCAAGCATTTGATATATTTTTCCAGGAATAACCCGATTTGCTTTGTCACTTATACCAAAATGACCGCCTAAGCAAATACTTGCAGCTGCAATCTCTTCAGACAAAGATTGAAGAGTAATCGGAGGCTTGAACGTGACATTTTTTAGTCTTAATTCATTGACATAATGAAAGACCTTTTTATATAAAGGACCTTTTCCGATCAGTACGAAATGAATTTGCTCATTTTTTAAAATCTCAGCTGCGTCTATTATCGTTTCAATACCATGTATCGGTAAGTATGAACTATAACTTAGAACTAATGTTTTATCTACTGAGATTCCCTTTGGGTAAAAAATTTCCTCATTACAAGAGACTGGTAATGAACGTAACTTATTACTAGGTACCCCTAATGTTGTCGAAAAATATTGTTCATGCGCATGGGTGTCCAACAATATTCTATTAGCGAAGTAACAGGCAGATCGATCAAGAAATGCAGCTAGCTTGCCAATAAGCGATTTTTTGGTAAAAGAATGCCGGTCTGAAGTTAGGGTATCATAGGTCGAAACAAAGGCATCAAAAATAATAGGATGTTTGCTAAACAACCCTATTGGAATCATTAACAAATGACCATAGAAACCCACGAAGATCAGATCATAATTATTGAATATGCACTTTGGGAGGGCACGGATGGCTATTCGGGTGCTTCGAAAAACTAATGATTTTGCTATACCTGTCTCAGCTATTGTTTCAACTTCACCAATTCTTCGAAATGCTCGCAGTAATACCTCGTTTCTCGTATAATCAATCTCGCGACCGCAGATGAAGAGTAACTTCATATTACAATTATAATTCGATTGGTTAGACGAAATGTTTACCGATTTATCTATAATCGTTGTTAATTGGAACCTCAAGGATGATACGATTGAATGTATTGAATCTCTTCTAAAAGCCGGAGCTTCTTTGAGCCAAATAATAATTGTAGACAACGGTTCAACTGATGGCTCGATCACATCTCTAAGAAATCATTATCAAACGATATTTATCATCAATGCAAAGGAAAATCTAGGTTATGCCGCCGGGGCTAATCTCGGTATTGAATATGCATTGAGCCAAGAATATGAATGGTTTCTATTATTAAATAACGATACGATAGTAGCTATGGATTTTATAAATGAAATACATAACGCTGCTCTAACCTGTAAAGAATATTCAATACTTGCACCAATTATCCTTTATCATAGTAATCCATCAACAATCTGGTTCCTGGGAGATCGACTTATTGGTAAAACACTCCTAACTATCAATACTTATAAAAATCGTAAAATAGATAAAACTTTACCTCCCATCATCCCAATAGATTTTACTAATGGTTGTGCAATGATGGTCAATAGGAGTGTGTTTGAGAAAATTGGCTTGTTTGACGCTACATTATTTATGTATGGAGAGGAAGTAGACTTTTGTTGGAGGGCGAGATTAGCTGGTTATAGGTTTGCGTGTTTTTCCGCAGCACGTATATGGCATAAAATCTCAAAAAGCTCAAAGAATACTCAATCATTATCACGTTACTTGCGGATTAGAAACCAAATAATTTATTATCGGCGTTATTCCCCAAATGCTCAATTATTGATACTATTTATTTTCACATTGTTACGAACGATTCGAATCTGTACATCCGATTTGCTAAGGTGGGAGCTTGTTTTAATACCGCCATCGATACGGGGTTGGTTGAGTGGTTGGTTTGAAAATCGTGCTAATATAAGTAGATAAAAATGGAAACGGTATTGTGCAATTATTGTAACAGCTCCTCAAGCGACCTATTATATAAGATCCCTGATTATTACTTAGATAAGAAAGACATATTTTACTTATTAGTCAAATGTAGTAACTGTGGTCTCATCTATCAAAATCCGCGCCCGACCCAAGAGGAGATACGAGAGGCATATCCTTCGACATACGAGGCTTTCAATCTAGATCATAAAAAGTCCTGGCGTGAAACGAAAGTATTTCTTTATGGATTAGAAAAGCGTAGTAAGGCAATCACATCGATAAAGAAAAAACCAGGCCGTCTTCTCGATATTGGTTGTTCGACTGGATTATTTCTTAATACTATGCAATCCAAACATGGTTGGGAATCCTATGGAGTTGAAATTAATGAATATCCAGCAAGTATCGCTAGAGAAAAATATCAGCTGAATATTTTCCAAGGAAGTCTAGAACAAGCTTCTTACCCTCCAGCCTTTTTCGATGCAGTTACGCTTTGGGACGTGTTGGAACACCTTCCTGATCCAGCTTCTACACTTCAAGAAGTAAGGCGAATTATAAAACCCGATGGGGTATTGTTAATACGTGTGCCCAATTATGATAGTTGGGATGCCACAATATTTGGACCAGCCTGGGCGGGGTTGGATGTTCCTAGACATTTTTATGTCTTTTCGCGAAATTGCTTGCTTAAGCTTTTAGAAAAGAATGGATTTACCACCCCAAAATTGAATTGTAAGATCGGCAGTTTTCCTATGTTTGGATTAAGTCTTCGTTTTTGGATGAATAAGAAGTCGATCAAATCCTTGAGCCAAAGAATAATTAATAGATTGATAAATAATCCAATTACTCAGAGTATCGGTGCACCATACTTTTTTATAAGTGGATTATTTTTACGTGGACCGTTAATAATCGCCACAACTTTCCCAAAAATTGAGTAACCAGCTTTCTGCTCGAATTCGAACATTATGCTAATGAAACTAAAAAAATCTGGGAAAAAATGGTTTATTGACTTCTTTTATTCACCAAAGAAGTCTAAAAAGATGATTCTAACTATCATCCTGGTTGGTATCACGGTTATTTTTTTGGGTGTGAATGTATACAAACAACGGGAAGTGTTATTGACCTATGATTGGCAATTTCACCTGTTACCCTTGGTATTAGCGTTTATCTTGTTCAGCCTGACACTTTTTATGGGTTCAATAGTTTGGGGATTTGTTCTCAATGCAATTAGTAAAAAACTAAGCTATAAAAAGCATATTTATTATTATATTATCTCAAACTTAGCGAAGCGCATTCCAGGAACAATTTGGTATGTCGCCAGTAGGACACAAATGTATTTTGATGAAGGAATTGCAATCAGCAGAACGACGCTTGCTAGTGGATTAGAGGTAGCGTTTATTGCATTGGCCGGTGTTTTAACAGCCTTATTATTTTCAACGGAAATAATCATTCGTTATCATCTTAGTCCCATAATATTCGCAATTATTTTCTTGGCAGGATTTATTGTCTTACAGCCCAAATTTATAAAATGGTTCCTGAAATTACTTAAAATTGAAGAATTAAATATTGACTACAAATTAGTATTATTTGGTCTTCTCTCTTACATAATCATTTGGATTCTAGGTGGCCTATTACTGTATGAAATTGGGAATATCGTATATCCCATTCCGTATAATCAAATTGGATATATTATTGGCTGCTGGGTATTGGTTGGTACTCTCTCCTACCTATTTTTATTCTCTCCGACGAATTTTGGTATTACTGAGCTCGGCATAAGCCTACTCTTATCGAGCATAGTTCCATTTTCCATCGCAGTAATAATCGCAATTGCTGCTCGTATTTTAATTATTATTTTTGAAATATTTTGGGCAGGCTTATTCTTTGGAATTAATCAACTCCGAAGAAGTAATTAACCCAAAAGTATTAGTGTAGGAGAGATATATATTTAGACCATATCTTTGTAGTGACGTTAATACCTCTAAAGGGCTATTGATTTCCTGATAAGTGTCGATAAAATAGAACTAGAATACTAAACCAGAAAAGGAGACAAATTACCATGAAATCATTACGTTTTATACTTATTCTCTTGCTTGTAGTTGCTGGGTTGGGAATTTCTCACAGCTCAGCTAGAGCGGGTGCATTCACATATACTTCCAGTATAAACGTGCAAAACTTGGAGAATGCTACAGCTACGATCACCTTGCATTTTTATAACCAAGATGGAACAGAGAATGTCACCCCCGTTGAGGATACGATCGGTCCATTAGGCTCTAAAGTATATTTCCCGATCCCTGCCGACACGGGATTCAATGGCTCGGTAGTGATTGAATCAACTACGCAGATTGCATCGGTAAGCAATATTCATGGCAACAATTATGCTGCAAATGCCTCGTATGTTTCATCGAGCCAGGGCTATACAAAAATCCTCATTCCACTCCTCATGAAGGGAAACAGTGGCTATAATACTTGGTTCAATGTTCAAAACGCAGGCAATGGTGATGCGTTCGTTAAAGTAACATATAGTGATGGAACATCTGTAACACCCGCGAGTCCCATCAAGCTTGGGGCGGCAATGACTTTCGACCAAGGAGCTGAGGCTTCACACCCCAAGGTGTTCTCAGCCATTGTTGAAAGTACCAACGGTCAGCTTCTTGCAGCGACTGTCGTTGAAGAATCCACAAAGATCATGTTTGCGTATAACGGTTTTGGTGCAACGGCGAGTAATCCAGTGATGCCATTAATAAATGCAAACAACTCTGGTTACCAGACTGGTATCCAAATTCAAAATTCCGGCACTGTATCTACCGATGTGGTTGTTACATATAAGCCTTCTCTGTTTGGTACAACCTGCACCGAAACACAAACGATTCCAGCTGGTCAAAGCAAGACGTATGCACTTTATCCATTCGCAGGTGTCCCACTCCCTGGAATGACTACCACTTGCGTTGGTGGTACTAGATTTGTTGGATCTGCTAAAGTTACGACCAATAGTGCCGCACAACCCTTAGTAGCGGAAGTTAACCAGTTTAAAGGAACCTTGAATGGTGGCGCTTATGATGGTTTCGACCCAACCACAGCCTCTGCGAATGTCGTTTTACCACTAATCATGAATGCAAATAGTGGATATTGGACGAGCATTAACTTGATGAATGTGGGCGGTGCTACTGCAACAGTCACCTGCACATTTACTCCTTACGGTTCAGTTCCTCTTCCCACGCTGACCAAAAGCCTTGCGCCAGATGAAGGAATTTCCTGGCTTCAGGCTGCGGGTGATGAATTTGGGACTACGAAATATATTGGTTCAGCAACCTGCAGTGCCCCTGGAACACAAATTGTTGCGATAGTGAACGAACTTGGCGCGAGCACTGTTGCTGATCAATTGTTGGTGTACGAAGGAATTAACCCAACACCGTAAAATTTTTCAAGAATTATTATAGTAAAATAAATAGGGGCGACCCAGGGTCGCCCCTTTATTATCATAAAACACAACTACAAAGGTTACTTATAATGAAAATATCAAGATTATATATTGTGGGTGTACTTCTCATACTACTAGCTGCCTGTTCTCAGCCATCGAGTGTTTCGACACAAGGAATTATTTCAACCGCTGAGCAAAATACAGGATATCCAGTCCCGCAAGGTAAAACCACTGAGAATCCAAACTACCCTGCTCCGGAGGTTATTATTACTGAGAATCCTTCTTATCCTGCTCCTGAAACACCAATAAAAACTATTCCAAGTCCTACATATACAGCGGATCCGCAATTGGGTTCTATTCGGGGAAGATTACTTCGTAATAATGTGCCAGTTCCCGATGTTGTATTGGATTTAGCAGAGGTTATGAAAGATAATACGGGGAAAGATATTATTGCTGGATTGGATCGTACAAAATCACCAAACACAGCTACAGACAGTCAAGGGGCATTTGTTTTTATTAACGTTGAGACAGGAAGATACGCACTTATTTTAGATATTATAACTAATCAATTTCTATTGAATAACCCGGGCAGTGAGGATCCAGTAATTGTACAAATTGAAGCGGGTAAAGAGGTTAATCTAGGCGACCTTAATTTCGATGATCTACCTGTGCCTTAAGACAGAGCGCAACGATTTTACATAGTTAATTCGACTAAATTAACGGATTTACGTATATACCTACTAAATAAATGATTTCAAGACAATTAATAAAAAGACCTAATGAATTATCGGCAAAGTAATCGTGAAGATTACCTGATAATACCACATCTGATTGCTGAGCCCTTCATCAGTACTACCTCCGAGCAAGTAAAGACGAGTTCCGATTGTTAGTGCACCAAGGAAAGACCATCCAGATTGGAGTGGCGCTTCAATTTGCCCCCAATTTGGTTCTTCTGGTGATAGAGCGATCACAGCGAGTTTATCATCTGATCCTTTTCCACCAATTAAAAAAATAATGTCTGCTAGGTTCGCAATAGCCATACCATACCGTCCAGCAGGCAAACGAGAAGCTTGAGTCCAGTGCGAACTTCCACTAGACAAATCGGGCAGATATACTTCATTAACCGTTAACGCCTGGTTTCCATTCCAACCACCAATTACATAGATCTTTCCTCCAACAGTAACAGCGCCAGCAAATGATCGAGCTGTAGGCATCGCAGGAAGCTCTGACCATAATTCGCTGTGGGGCTCATATTCATAAGCCTTATTAACCTCCTGGCTACCATTCCAGCCACCAAAAATGTAAATTCGTCCTTCGAATACGGTCAAAGCATAAGCACTCAGCGGAATAGGTAACGGACTGCCAGTCGACCACTCATTGGAGCGAGGATCATAAATTTCAGTGATATTTGTGGGTATACCGGAAGCTAGTCGTCCACCAGGTATGTATATAAGACCTCCGATAACAGCTGCGTGTATATCTGTCACTGCTGTGGGTTTAGTTGAATGAATATTCCAAGTATTCGTTTGAGGATCATAACTTTCAACGATATTGCTTATTCCCGCGTTGGTTTCCCCTCCAATCGCATATATTTGATTCTCGTAGTTAGTGACCGCTAATCCCTGACGTGGCGTCGGTAGCCCTGATAATTCAAACCATTGAACCCTTGGCGTCGTGGTCGGCGGGATAGCAGTTACTGCCTGGATATTATTACTACGTATGTACAATATACTGGAGATTACGAGGATGATTAGGATACCCAATAATCCAAAATAACGAATATACAGCTTGTTTTTAATAGTATCTGATAAAGAATGTGCATCAGGTAGCGCCAGTGTCGGATTGACTTGTAATTCTAAATCATCTGATTGTACAATGAGTTGTGGAGATGCAGTTTCGGCAATCCCAGACCGCACAGCAAACATAGCTGCTTCAGTTCGAGACGTAACTCCGATTTTGGTGAAAATATTACGTAAGTGAACTTTTACCGTATTCGAGCTAATGAATAATCTTTGAGCAATCTCCTTGTTACTCGCCCCCGTTGCTACGAGTTTTAATATATCCAGCTCGCGTTCACTGAGATCGTTGGTTTCTGCGTTTGGCATATCTACAAAATTATAACACTATGGATTTCCTTTACTTGACATCTGTTTCTTGGCTGACTATAATCAGCAACGCACTTGCGGGTGTTGCCAAGTGGTAAGGCAGTAGCTTCCCAAGCTACCATTCGTGGGTTCGAGTCCCATCACCCGCTCTACTTACATAATGACATACTCGCGAGATGATATAAAGTACACAAAAAGGTTATTTTATGTACGTTTGTAAATAAAGCCTATTTCTTTTCCTATTCGAGAAAATCCAAAGCTAGAACCAGAAACATAATTATGTCGATGTCTGCAGATAGTATCGCCCGCAGACTTTTTTTACCCTACACGAGGGATTAATGCTATACTTAGGATTACTCCATCCGCTATACCGAGAAGTGATTAATGGCTAAAAAGTCATTTAACCAGGAAGAAAGCAAACCAATTGATTATTTTCACGAAGTAAAAGCGGCACAAAAACCAGAAAAACCCTCCATCAGCAATCTTGTCTATACCTTACGATCTGACATGATTCCTGCCAGTGAGGAAGAACCTGCCAGAAAAAGTGTTTTCGATCGTGAAAACCTCAAAATCGCAGTTGGAATATTACTTGGTTTAGTCATACTCGGATGGATTTTGTTTACAATCGCCGGTCCGGGGCGACCTATTTTGGAACGAAATCTGGCAAACTTAGTCCATAAAGCAATAACACCCACACATAACCTAACCCCATCTCCCTTGGCACTTTTGAATACTCAACTACAATCAAGCAATACACCTTATTCAAGTCCAACCATTCGCCCGACTAATACCCCTGTCGTTGCATTTATCGCTTCACCAACCCCATTACCAGCAACAACGACCCCGACATCTGTACCAACTTGCCGGGATGCTTTAGCCATCACATTAGCAGATGTTGGGCAAACATTCTGTGTTCAAGGGGTTGTGATTCAGACTGTTACATATCCAACGTATTTTATGGTCATCTTCAGCAATAAGGCGGGGGCATTTTATTTGGTTTCTTATGATCTGGCTTGGACAAAAGCCAAACTTAATACTTGTTATCGAGTCAATGGGACGATTGAACGAATCGGGAACAGTCCTGTCTTGTTATTTAATCTCAACAATCTTCCAGAGGCATGCCCATAATGCAAAAGAAATTCAAATTCATTGTCAATCCAATCGCTGGGCAAGGGGCAGGTAAGCTTGCCCTCCCTGAGATTGACCGTATGGCACGTGAAAATTCAATGGACTATATAATCGTCAACACTGAACATCCTGGACATGCCATTGATCTGGCACGAGAAGCAGCGATAGGTGGTATGGATATTGTTGTTGCCGTAGGTGGTGATGGCACATCTAATGAGGTCTTGAATGGATTGATGCAAGCATGGAATCAAGGAAATCGAAATACCACTATGGGCATTATTGGCATAGGTCGCGGTAATGATTTTGCATTCGGTGTTGGAATACCGCCAGGTTTACAAGATGGCTTTAAGGTGATTCAGACCGGGGTGTATCGTTTGATGGATGTGGGACATGTGGTCGGCGGTGACTATCCTCAAGGTCGTTATTTTGGAAATGGGGTGGGGATTGGTTTCGATGCGGTTGTTGGTTTTGAAGCATTAAAATTAACTCATCTACATGGCTTTTTAAATTACGTCGTAGCTGCCTTACGCACAATTTTTCTATTTTTTAATGCCCCTTTGGTACGGATCGAGTATGATGATAAGCAAATCACCCAGCCATCTTTGATGGTTTCGATCATGAATGGAAGAAGAATGGGTGGTGGTTTTATGATGGCCCCAGAGGCACATCCAGATGATGGACTATTAGATCTTTGTATTGCGGGTCAATTAAGTCGAATTGGAATCCTTACGATGATTCCCCGGTTTATGAAGGGAACCCAGGCTGTTCATCCGCAAATTAAGACTGGACGTGCATCAAAGATTCAAGTTGTTGCTATAGAGGGCTCCTTACCAGCTCATGCTGATGGAGAGACTATATGCACAGCGGGGAAAGAATTGATCATAGAAATCATAAAACAGCCGATTAATATCCTGTATAGATGATTTTAAGTATGAACCTTGCTTATGCTGTTGTAACAATATCCATTAAAAGCCTGACTCGGATTTTGTGTAATATTGATGACACGCAATTAATTAATGTTCCTGACCATGGGCCATTAATTATTGTCAGCAATCATATAAATTTCATGGATGTTCCGGTGATGTATACGCATCTGCAACCGCGCACTATAACCGGATTTGCCAAAGCTGAGACGTGGGACAATCCCGCCATGGGTTTACTATTTGATCTCTGGGGAGCTATTCCAATCCAACGCGGTGAAGCAGACACCAATGCGTTTCGGAGTGCACTGGAAGCACTGGGCGATGGGAAAATTTTGGCAATAGCCCCTGAAGGGACACGCAGCAGGCATGGAAGGTTGGGACCAGGGCTTCCAGGTATCATACTGCTGGCTCATCATAGCAAAGCGCCAATATTGCCATTAGTCTATTATGGGGGGGAGAGATTGCGTGATAACATTAACCGTTTTAAGCGGACTGACTTCCATATCCGGGTGGGAAAATTGTTCAAATTACAATTCCCTGAAGGTAAATTAGACCGAGAAATTCGAAATAAGATGGTTGATGAAATCATGTACCAAATCGCAGAAATATTGCCTGAAAGTTATCGTGGTTATTACTCTGAATTATCAAAATTAACCACAAATTACCTTAATTTCGTATAGCCAGAATAGGTATGCAACTCCAAGATAAAGCTGTGATACTCAATACAAGGCACAGCCCATATTCGCGATTAAAACCAGTTTCCATGATTGATATTTTGCTGCAGTCCGGGTTCTGGCAATCTCGAGTCTTGCTGAATCAAAGTGTGACGATACATTCTCAATTTCAGCTGCTTGAGAAGACAGGCAGGTTGGATAATTTTAGACGTGTCTCTGGTGATTCAAGTAAACCCTATCAAGGATATGTATTCAATGACTCGGACGTTTATAAATGGCTTGAGGCTGCTTCATGGATGTTGATTAATAACCACGATAAAAAGCTGCAATCATTGATCGACTATGTCATTTCTTTGATCACCAACGCTCAAGATAAGAATGGATATTTAAATTCCTGCTTTTCTGTTGACAAAGTAAGGGAACGTTGGACGAATTTGCAGGAAAATCATGAATTATATTGTGCTGGGCATCTCATTCAAGCAGCTATAGCCCATCACCGCGTAACCCGCCATAGCACTTTGATAAACGTAGCAATCCGCTTGGCAGATCATATATGTTCTACATTTGGACTATCTCAGGTATTTGGAACGAGCGGTCATCCTGAAATCGAAATGGCAATGGTTGAACTGTATCGTGAGACTGGAGATGCAAAATATCTAGCGCAGGCAGCTATTTTCATTGACCGGCGTGGTCATGGGTTGCTTGGAGGTCGTGAGTATTTATTAGATCATCTACCCATTCGCAAGTTGGTACATCTGGTTGGATATGCTGTACGAGCGCTCTATTTATGCTCAGGAGCAACAGATCTTGTGCTTGAAACGGGTGACCTGCCTTTGAGAACAACTCTTGATCTCTTGTGGACTAATATGGTCAATCAACAGATGTATATTACGGGTGGGATTGGTGCAAGACACGATGGTGAAGCATTTGGTAAGCCATATGAGCTACCAAATGAAAGTGCTTATGCAGAAACGTGTGCTTCAATTGCATGCGTGATGTGGAATTGGCGAATGTTGCAATTGGATGGTGATGCACGTTATGCTGATTTAATAGAATGGACGTTATGTAATGCTGTCCTTGCTGGAATTTCGTTGGATTCAAAGGAATATTTTTATGTCAACCCGTTAAAGGATGATGGAGACCATCGGCGAGAAGCTTGGTTTGATTGTGCTTGTTGTCCCCCAAATATTTGTCGTACTATTGCGATGATCCCAGGTTACATGTACAGTGTTTCTACTGAAGGGATCTGGCTGCATCTTTATGCACCATCAAAAGCATTCATAGAACTGATGACTGGTCAGAAGGTGGAGATACAGCAAACTACCTCCTATCCTTGGGATGGAGATATAACTATAAAAATAAATGGCTTACAACCATCACATACTCTTCAAAGTGGTTCGATAAATTCTGATTTATTTAGCCTGTTCCTTCTCTTACCAGGCTGGTTAGCTGGCCAAAAAGTTAGTATAAAAATAAATGATAAACCTTATAGACATCATGCAGTTTCGGGTTCCTATCTTGAAATTCACCGTAGATGGCAGTTGGGCGATATAGTTGCCTTTAATTTGCTCATGAATGTCCGGTTTATCGAGAGTCATCCCTTGGTGGATAATGATATCGGGAGAATCGCGGTTGCACGGGGACCATTAGTGTATTGTCTGGAAGCTGTGGACAACCCTGATATTTTACTATCCGAGATTAGGATTAATCCATCGGCACAGCCAGGGATTGAATTTGTACCAGATTTGCTGGGTGGAATGGTAAGACTTCGCATATCAGCTAGCTTAAGACCAATTGATGCTGATTGGAACGATATACTATATAGGCCAATTCCCCCAAGTATGCTGCATGCAAATTACCATGAGATCGAGGCTATATCCATCCCATATTTTGCCTGGGCAAATCGCATACCAGGTGCGATGGGCGTTTGGCACTTAATTAATTTATAGATAAATGCCAGGATACGATCTAGGTCAAGGTAGATGAGTATGGAAGAGATGGTTTATTTCTACCCGGAAGGGCATTTCGATCATTATGAAACTGGGCATCCCGAAAGACCGGAACGTGTCGAGACAATACGAACTGCGTTACAAAAAGCCGGTTTATGGGATCCATTTCCCCAAATACGGCCATTTGATTTAGTTGAAGAACTTCTGCAAGAAATACATTCGCCCGCTTATCTGAATTTATTGGAAATGACCTGCAGAAGATCTGGACATCTGGATATGGATACCTATACCACCCC
>Ga0153915_10003235_pt1 | contig 14923 bp, 14 predicted proteins | sample Opewatmetagenome_2_FD_107003 | JGI IMG/M metagenome (GOLD analysis project Ga0153915, IMG submission 107003) | Freshwater wetland microbial communities from Ohio, USA - Open water 3 Core 3 Depth 3 metaG | ecosystem: Environmental > Aquatic > Freshwater > Wetlands | place: USA: Ohio, Lake Erie...
ATGGACTATGCAGGTGCAAAACTGGTCTATTGCTTTATCTCATCTTTCCATTATTTTTGAGGAGAGATTTTCTAATGTTCTTTAATACAAAATATCATTTACACAAAATATTTTACAGACTCCCGCCAAGTATAATTCTGACGGTTAGGAATAATCAACCGGCAGATATTTTTTCTTCCTGAGCAACGGGAGAGGATTTAACTCTTCTCAGTTTATTGATGCTGCCGAGTTCGCTGTCGTAAACTTTTTTTATTCCATCGCCGAGGGCTTTTTCAATGTCTCTTATGTCCTTAACAAGGCGGAACATACCGCCGATTTCAACGGATGCGGCCTGGTCTGTACCCCACATGGCGCGGTCGAGCGTTATGTGCCTTTCAACAAAAGAGGCTCCGAGCGCAACGGCGGCAAGCGTAGGGGCAAGGCCTGTTTCGTGCCCTGAATACCCGACTGGAACCGAAGGGAATTTTTCTTTAAGCGTTTTAATTACCCTAAGATTCAATTCTTCCAGTTTGCATGGATAAGTTGAAGTTGACTGCGCGATCATAAGGTTTTCGATTCCGATAAGGCTTACAGCCTTTTCAATTTCTTCCATGGCGCTCATTCCGGTGGAAAGGAAAACCGGTCTCCCTGCCGAACGCAGTTTTTCAAGCATTTCAAGATCGGTAATAGAAGCTGAGGCGACTTTGTAAGCCACCGGTTTAAACTGTTCGAGAAAATCAACCGATGGAATATCCCAAGGCGAGGCAAACCAGTCAATCCCTTTGAAGCGGCAGTAATCATCAATAATTTTATATTCGCTGAAGCCAAATTCAACCTTTCTACGATACTCAATATAGGTTATTCTTCCCCATGGAGTATCTCTTTCAATATCCCACTGGTCTTTAGGCACGCAGATTTCAGGGGTTCGTTTCTGGAATTTAACCGCATTACATCCGGCAAATACGGCTCCATCAATAAGTTTTTTGGCAAGTTCAAGAGAGCCGTTATGGTTAATCCCGATCTCACCTATGATATAAACGGGCTCATCGTCTCCGATAAAACTATTCCCGACTTTTAATTTATTCATATTTTATTTTTTTCCTTTTTTGTTTTTATGAGGCGCGGCTTTCGCTTCAATAAGCAATTCGCATAAATCGCGTATAGCTCCGTAACCTCCTTTGCTTTCGACAATAACATCTGCAATTTTCTTTGCAAATTTTGTAGCGTCGGCGGGGCAGGCGCTTAAACCGACTTTTTCCATAATTTCAAGATCGTTGGTGTCGTCTCCCATATAGGCAATTTCTTCCGCTTGTATCTTTTTCCTCTCAATAATTTCAGCGAGCGTAACGGTTTTATCCATTACTCCGAGATGGAGTTCTTCAATTTTCAATTTTCTTGCCCGGCTTGCAACAATCTGAGTGTCTTCTCTTGTAATTATTCCGGTTTCAATTCCGGCAATAGAGCGCAGTCGTTCAATTCCCATCCCGTCTCTTATCGAAAAGCGTTTCATAAGCTCCCCGTTAGCAGAATAATAAACGCCGGTATCGGTAAGAACGCCGTCAACGTCGGTAAGAAGGAGTTTTATTTTGGAAGCCCTTTTTAATATTTCCTTCTGCGATAATTTCTTTTTTGCCATTATTTCACCTGAATAAATTAGATAATAAAATTAAATTGCGGTCCATCCGCCGTCAACAATTAAATTGGCGCCCGTCATATATGCCGAGGCATCGCTTGCAAGAAAGATGACCGCCCCTTTATAATCCTCCGGCGACGCCATTCTTCCTAATATTGTCTTTGCGGAATATTTTTCGATAAAATATTCATCCTGATTATTTTCAACGCCGCCGGGAGTAAGTGTGTTTACGCGAACGCCCTCTTTACCCCAATATGAGGCAAGGTACTTTGTAAACATAATAACCGCCCCTTTAGTAGCCGAATAAGCCGGAGGTTTGTAGAACGATTGTTTCCCATCCTTATTTATATATAATGACTGATCGGGAGCGGTAATTCCGTATGTTGATGCAATATTTATAATGCTTCCTTTCTTCTGTTTTGCCATTTCAGATCCGAGAATCTGAGAGCACAAAAACACTCCGGTCAGGTTAACGTCCACGGATTTACGCCATAATTCAAGAGGGTAGTTTTCAAACTTCGACTGTTCAAGTGCGGCTTTCGGATTTTCGAACATATCATTTATTGCCGCATTATTTATAAGAACATCTATATGCCCGAACCTGTTGAGCGCAGCATCGCGAAGTTTTTTTATTGAAACAGGGTTCGTTACATCAACTCCGACTCCGATTGATTCAGAGCCAAGCGTTGCAGCAAATTCCGCGCATTTATCTTCATCGAGATCGGCTGCAATAACAAACGAGCCGGCTTCGCTTAGCGCCCTGCAGTGTTCTTTGCCGATCAATCCGGCGGCTCCGGTTACAACAGATACTTTGTTTTTTAATGAAAATAATTCCATTTATCTGCCTGTTATTTTTTTAACGGTTTCATATTAAAATTATCTACTTTTCTAAAAACAGGCTGAACAGGAAGTCCGATTAATGATTCTTTCAATTTATTCCCGTTAACCGCTTTTTTCAATGCCGATAAAGATTCTTCAAGAGCCTGCAGAGTATATTCGACATCCGAATCGGAATGGGAGAACGACATATTGAAAAAGCCCTGCCATAGAACGCCCCGTTTAATCATTTCCTGCTGCATAAGGGATTTTTGAAGAAGCGGGTCTCCCGCTTTATCATCAAATACGGCAAGCGAACGCCAGTTGTAACCGGTTATCTGCGTAAAATCAATTCCGAGTGAAGAAGTAATACTGTTGTATCCCTCTTTAAGTCTCTTTCCCTGCGATGCAAGAAATTTAATAACATCTTTATCCCGTATTTCATTAACTGTTGCAATAACCGCGGCAAGAGAGAGAGCTTCGCCTCCGAATGTAGTATAAAAGAAAATATCATTCTCTGCAAGATCCATAATTTTTCTTTTCCCGGTCAGTATCGATATGGGCATCCCGTTTGCGACGGCTTTGGAATAGGTTGCCAGATCGGGAGTAATGCCGAAATAAGATTGCGCTCCTCCGAGATCCATTCTGAACCCTGTCCACATTTCATCGAAAATAAGAACGATTCCTTTTTCTTCGCATAGAGCGGCAAGGTTGTGTAAGAAATTATCTTTCGGTTCCTGAAATACGACGGGTTCCAATATTATTGCGGCAACATCATCATCAACAGAATTTTTTACAGAATCGATGTCATTATAATTAAAAGTATAGGAAATAGCTTGAACAGCCTCTGGTATTCCGTGATTGCGGGCGGTAACAGCAATATACCAATCGTGCCATCCATGGTACCCGCAGCATAGAATTTTATTCTTATTCGTATATGCTCTTGCAAGCCTTACGGCGGCGCTTGTAACATCGGCTCCCGTTTTGCTGTAGCGCACCGCTTCGGCGTTGGGAATAATATCCCTCATAAGTTCGGCAACTTCAACTTCAAGGGGATGCATCATAGAAAAAGTAATTCCGTTTTCAAGTTGCTTCTTTATAGCTTCATCAACCGCAGGGTAGGAATATCCCAGCGACAGAGGCCCCACCCCCATTAAATAATCAATATATTCATTGCCGTCAACATCCCACACATGCGAGCCTTTACCTTTCTCAAGATATTTCGGGGCAACTCCATTAACCCATTGGCCGGGGCCTTTCGCGAGAGTCTGGGTTGCTGAAGGTATTAATCCTAAGGCCCTGTTATAAAGGCGGTTCGATTTCTCAATTACCGGAAAATCATTTTTTAAAGAAATTTTATTAGGCATTTCAATTCTCCTCAGGAGTTCAGTTTTTCTATAATTGCATTTGAAATTTGTTCTGCGGTAAAGCCCTCATATTCGAGGACGTAATTTAATAAACCGGGTTTGAACCATTTGTCTTTTAGCGCAAATGGAATTACGTCGGCAGTTTTTTTATTCCTTAAAAGAATTTCAGCAAGTATTGTGTACAGCCCTCCGGTAAGAAAATGATCTTCAACCGTGGCAATAAGCCTGCATTCTTCAACTGCCTTTAATATTGTTTCCTCATCGGCCGGTTTAACGGTGCGGAGGTTAATCAATCTTACCGATTTCCCCTTTGCCTCAAGAATTTCTTTTGCTTTATACGCTTCGGCAAAAAGAAATCCGTAAACAAGAATGGCAATATCGGTTCCGTTGCCGAATGTTTCAGCCCTGCCGATTTTAAATTCCGAATGTTCAACAACCGGTTTGCAGTTATTAAAGCGGACATAAAAAGGAGAGGGGCTTGAAAAGACTTCCGGAAGCCCTTTAAGCATGTCGTCGTTATCGGCAGGGGCGAAAACGTTTACATTCGGAATGCCCCTCATAATAGAAACATCTTCAATTGCCTGATGCGTCGGCCCGTTTCCGTCTGATAAAAATCCGGGAACCGCGCCTACTATTTTTACAGGAAGGCAGGCAATGCCTACATCGGTGCGTATAAATTCAAATGAACGCATTGTAATGAAAGTTGCAAGCGCGTGTACTATCGGAATCCGCCCCCTAAGGGCAAGCCCCGCCGCCATTCCTACCTGCGTTTGTTCGGTAATTCCGGTATCTATAAAATTATCTTTTATCTGCGAAGTAATGTTTCGCATAGCCGCCCGGTTCTCCGAGGTCATAACTATAAACCGGTTGTCTTTTGTAACAAGGTCAAGAAGAAATTCTTCGTAAGTCATAATATCTCTTCGGGATTAATTCAAAAAATCATTTATTATATTCAGAATGAAGCTCTTCTAAAAGTTTTTCAATTTCGCCGGCGGTGAAATTTGCAAACCATCTGTCGGCGCGTTTTTCAATGCTCGGCAGCCCTTTTCCCCTTACAGTATCGGCAATAAGCACGGAGACTTTTCCTTTTTCGAAAGGGAAGGAGGATAATGCAGCTTCTATTTCTTCAAAGCGGTGTCCGTCTATTGATTTAACGCTGCATCCGAATGATTTGAATTTTTCATCAAGCGGAGAAAGGGGAATTAAATCTTCAGTCTGTATATTTGCCTGAAAACGGTTCCGGTCAACAATAATAAGCAGGTTATCAAGTTTATAAGCAGAAGCGACAAGCACAGCCTCCCAGTTCGAGCCCTCATTGAGTTCTCCGTCTCCCACAACGACAGTGATTTTATTGCTCTGTTTTTTCAGTTTACAGTCCATAGCCACACCCGAAGCCACCGATAGATTGTGTCCGAGGGATCCGGAATGAAATTCAATTCCCGGAATGTTGACGTTCGGGTGCCAGTAAATGAAATCGTTTGTTCTTAAATGGTTGGCAAGCCGTTCTTTCTTTAGCCACCCGAGTTCGGTAAAAGTTCCGTATAATGCGGGAACTGTATGCCCTTTTGAAAGAAAAAGATAATCGCGGCAATCATCCTTAAGGTTATCTTCCCTTACATTAAGAAATTCTTTGTAAAGATAGACGCACAGGTCGGTCCATGAAAGGGAAGCTCCGATGAAACAGCCTCCGTTTGTGCTCATATTAATTATATGTTCGCGGACTTTAAGCGCGGTCTGTTCAAGCGAGTGTGATTTTTCTTTTGTCATTCTGTTCTGCGGTTTAATTTATATTCTTCAATGTTTTTTAATTCATTAAGGTGATTTTCATACCAGTATTTTCCTGCAAAGCGGCTGTTTATATCTTTAATATACGGTTTCTCTTCCAGAAGCCTGAGAATATCGTGAAGATTGAAATCAATATTCCTATGGAATAATTCTTCAAAAACAGTTCTAATGAAAATATAATCTTCCTCATAGTCAATAGTAAAACGGTGTGACGAAGAATAATTCTGCCCTGTTTCCCATTTGATATTCCCGATTTTAAAACGCTCCGGCCTTTCCCAGAAAAACGGGGTAGTGTGTTCTCTTTCAAAATTCTTATCCGCTTCGTTCCATGCAGTTTTAAGAGCCTCAGCCGTAAATATTTCAACATCATTACCGTCGGGGTAAGTAGCCGGATGAAGATTGCTTGCAAAATCGAAATGCCCTTCAAAAAAATAATTGTAAACGCGGTCAATAATTGCAGGGTCGATAAGGGGGCAGTCGGATGGAATTTTTGCAATAAATGTAGCATTATATTTTACTGCGGCATTGTAATGCCTGTCCAGCAAATCTGTAGGGTGCCCTCTGAAGCAGTCTAATCCTTCTTTGATGCAGAGTTCTTCAATCGGGTCATCTTCCTTGTTTGTAGATGTTGCAATGACAGTTTTCCCGGAAAGTTTTGCTTTCTGCACCCTTTCTGCCATTCTTATCAAAAGGGGTTTTCCGCATATTGAAAGCATTACCTTGTTCGGCAGCCTCGAAGAGCCTGTTCTTGCCTGAATAACCGTAAGTACTTTTAAGTCCGTCATTTTAATTAGCAATTAACCGCTTCTTTTTCTTTAACCGGAAGTTTGTAAATATTTCCCGTATTCTTTATAGAGTCGTTCATAAATTTTAAGGCTTTCTCCGCAATCAGCCTGGCTGATGCTCCGCCGTTCTGAATAGGCATAAGTTCCTTAAGTTCATCAATGTTGAAACTGGAATATACTTCTTTTCCCAGAGCGAGCCCGATATAAACAACGGAAGAAAATCTGGTTATCAGGACGTCGCAGTTCGCTATCATGTGATTTGTATTGCCGGAGGAGAATACAAGCGAGCCCGGCGCATATTTTTCAATTTCCTTTTCCGCCCGTTCAAAATTTTCATTAGGATGGAGCTTGAATAATAACTGCCTGCCGGCAGCTATTTTTTTGCAGTAGAGAATAAACTTCTTCCTGTTTTCATAGCGGAATGTTTCTCTCATATCGGTTGTAGCAACCATAACATAGTTTTTATAAGGGAAATCATTAGATAGATATTGAGCGGCATTATCAAAATTAGGTATTCCCGTAACGACCATTTTATCCGGGGCAGCCCCCTTTTTTATGAAGTGTTTTTTATAGCCTTCCGAAGCGACGAAAAAAAGGTCATACAGGCCGGAAAGCCCGTTAGTTGAAGTGCCTGCCGCCCACCGCGGAAACTTTAAGTATTTAACAAGGTAGTATGCAAAATTAACAGGGTCGGTCATCCCTTCCTGCACTAAGATCAATTTCTTCATTCGTACATTTCCGGGAACTATAAGGTCAGAGCCGGTGAATACAAGGTCGTAATCATTCTTAGTCCCTTTATAATCGAGATTAAGATTATTCTTTATAATATAGTTGAGCGTATCCTGTTTGAATTTACCGCCGAGGATGCAGAAATCCAAAATTCCTCTTTGAGCAAGGAAATCCAGAAACTTATCGGCATAGTAAGGGGAGAAAAAACAATCGCACCCGGTTAAATGGCGTGAAATTTGATGCATCATTGTTGTCTGGTTTAAAGAACCGCCGATAAATAATATTTTTTTTCTATTCATAAATACTATGTAAAATTAACTTCCCAAAATTTAAACAAATAAGCAGAGACAATCTGTTAAAAAATTATTAAAACGGAGGCTGAACTTAATATTCATTTAACAATAAATTCATTTTTTAGTAATAACCGCAGATTACTTTTGCAGTCAAAAAACAAAATATAATGAAATTAATACATATATCAGATTTACATCTCTGTCTGTCGTATAAGAGAAATAATATAAAAAAAACAAAAAAACTTATAAAGCATATTGCGGAGCAGAATGCAGGCCACCTTATAATAACAGGCGATATCTCCGACAATGCCGATGAAAACGACTACTGCATACTAAAAAAAATCCTGCAGGCTTTCAATCTCTATTCGTCGGAAAAAACAACAATTATACCGGGTAATCACGATATTTTCGGCGGAGTTCAGAAAGCCGAGGATATAATATCTTTCCCTTCAAAATGCAATAAAACCGATTATGAAGCAAGGATAAAAAGGTTCGCAGAAATTTTCGAAGAATTATTTAGAAATACTTATTTCCCATTTGAAAATGAATATTTCCCGTTTGCCAAACCTCTGGACGGCGTCGTTCTTATTGCCTTAAATACAGTCGATAAATATTCCAAGCTGAAAAATCCGACGGCTTCAAACGGAAAAGTCGGGAGAAAACAGCTCGGCGGATTGATAGACGCACTCACTGCCAAATCGTTCAGCGGGTATAAAAAAATAGTTATTGCTCACCATCATTTTTACAAAAATTGCGATGAAGTGAAAAGTTCTGAAAGCATTATCTGGAACAGCATTGAAAAATTTACAATGAAACTGCGGGGGAAGAAAAAACTGATAAAGGCCTTTTCGGAAAACAAAGTAAGCTGCGTGCTGCACGGACACAGCCATGATATGAGAGAATATGAAAGAAAAGGCGTGCTTTTTCTTAATGCCGGCGGTTCAATTGAAAATTACTACGGTGTTCCCGGCAGATATTTTCAGATAGATACCGAAGATGACAGAATAATTCCGGTTTTGAGGGCGCTTCGGGAAGAAGAGTATAAACCAGAAAAAAAAGAACCCGCAGAAGTGAAATTCGTTTAAAAGTAACCTGAAAATCCCTTAAATTAACAGTTGCTAATAATACAAACTTAATCTTAAGTTTGGGGGAAAAACATTTTAAAAGAAAGAAGGGAAATAATTATGAAAAAAGCAGCGCTATTTTGGATACTATCCATAGTACTGACTCTTTTTCTGGCAATATACCAAAGGGTTACCGGGCCTACATACCCGTTAAAAGGGAGCTATACTTTAGGAGGCAAAACTGTAAAGTATGAACTTCCGCGCAGCAGCGACGGCGCTCTGAATACTATGATTAAAATTAAAACAGACGATCCTTCGATTGCCGGCCAACTAACATGGAAACGGTATAAAACGAATGATGAGTTTTCGGATATTGTTATGAATAATAACAACGGCCGTCTCGAAGCCGAACTTCCGAAACAGCCTGCGGCAGGGAAACTTGTTTACAGCGTTAAACTGCAAAAAGGGGAAGAAAGTGTTGTGCTTCCTGATAATGCTCCGGCAATACTTAGGTTCAGAGACCCGGTGCCAATGATTATTATCGTTCCTCACATTATGATAATTTTCTTTGCAATGCTTTTTTCGACAAGGACTGGATTGGAATACTTTTGCGAAGAACCGAAACTGAGAAAATATACATTATGGACTATCTGGACATTATTCATAGGCGGATTTATTTTCGGGCCTCTTATGCAGTATTATGCTTTCGGTACTTTCTGGACAGGGATACCTTTCGGATATGATTTGACGGATAACAAAACTCTTATAGCAATGATTGTTTGGCTTGTCATTCTTTTCAGGTTAAAAAAATCGAAGAATCCAAAAAGGCTTGCATTGATAGGGGCTGTTGTAATGTTTCTTGTATTCCTAATTCCTCACAGCCTTTTCGGTTCGGAGCTCGATTACAGCAAAGCTGAAACGGGCAATATGAATAGAACAGAAATGCCTTTACAGAAATAAATATAAATAAAGTAAACGAAGAATATCAAATTCAATGGAGAATTAGATGAGCGAACACGCAACTAAAATTCAAGGGCTGCCGGAGAATGCTTATTCGGAACTAAAACCGGGAGAAACATATATTCCCATTATGCTTCCCGGGCAGACGTATCCGGAAGTGAACCGATGGTCTGTATCTTGGGGATTGGTTATGGTGGTGCTGTTTTCAGCCGCTGCCGCATATCTTGGATTAAAAATAGGGCAGGTTTTTGAAGCGGCTATTCCGATAGCAATTATTGCAGTTGGAATTTCGAGAGCCGGTTCTAGAAAAAATGCTCTCGGCGAAAATGTGATTATTCAGTCAATAGGCTCCGCATCGGGAGCTGTTGTTGCGGGCGGTATTTTTACGCTGCCTGCAATGTATATTCTTAATCTTGATGCTACTTTTATTCAAATGTTCCTTGCAACTCTCCTCGGCGGTTTTCTCGGTATTTTATTCCTTGTCCCTTTCAGGAAATATTTTGTTTCGGAAATGCACGGGAAACTTCCTTTCCCCGAAGGGACGGCTACGACGGAAATTCTTGTAACCGGAGAGAAAGGGGGAAACCAGGCAAAGGTGCTTATTATTTCGGGGCTTCTTGGAGGCGTATTCGATTTTATAATCGATGCATTCGGCGCCTGGTCTGATAAATTCACCTCTGCGGTTATTCCAATCGGCGATAAAATTGCCGAGAAAGCTAAAATGGTTTTGAAATTAGATGTTCACGCAGCAATACTGGGGCTCGGATATATTATAGGGCTCCGTTATTCAACTATCATTGTTGCCGGTTCGTTTTTGTCATGGTTTGTTCTTATACCGCTTGTTTCGTATCTCGGAGATTACATTACTTCTCCTATCGGAAATACGGCATTGCTTATTAAAGATATGTCTCCCGACCAGATTTTCAGGACTTATGTGCGCCATATAGGCATCGGCGGCATTGCAATGGCGGGTTTTATAGGAATAATACGTTCATCTAAAATTATCAAATCGGCGGTAACGCTTGCGGCCAAAGAACTGCGCGGCGTTAAAACAGCCGGAAATGATACAATAAGAACACAGCGCGATCTTTCAATGAAAATAATCGCTTTCGGGCTTTTTGCAGTGGCAATAATTCTATTTGTCTTCTTTTTATTCGGAGTGGTTCATAATATTGTTCACGCTCTGGTTGGATTACTGGTTGTAATGGTAGTGGCATTTTTATTTACTACTGTAGCTGCAAATGCAATTGCTATTACAGGCAACAACCCTGTTTCGGGTATGACTCTAATGACCCTGATTCTTTCCTCAATCATTCTTCTTTCGGTAGGCTTATCGGGTACGGCGGGAATGCTTTCGGCGCTTTTAATAGGAGGCGTTGTATGCACGGCTCTTTCAGTGGCAGGTTCATTTATAACCGACTTGAAAATAGGTTACTGGCTCGGCTCATCCCCTTATAAACAGCAGACATGGAAATTTCTTGGAATAATTGTCGCCGCGGCTGTTACAATTCTTATTATGCAGTTAATGAATTCGCAGTTCGGATTTGTGGGGGACAAAGCTCTTCCGGCTCCTCAGGCAAATGCAATGGTTGCGGTTATTCAACCTATTATGTCAAATCAGCCGGTTCAATGGGTATTATATATAGCAGGCGCATGCATTGCATTAATACTTACAATGCTTAAAGTTCCTGCGCTCGCATTCGCTCTTGGTATGTATCTGCCTCAGGAATTAAACGTGCCCCTGCTTGTCGGAGGTTTAATTTCTTATTACGTATCCACAAGAAGCGGCGATGAAGGGCTTAATAAAGCCAGAGCCGATAAAGGAACTCTTATTGCCAGCGGATTTATTGCAGGCGGCGCTTTGTTCGGAGTATTGAGCGTTATCCTTAAAACGGTTATGAAAAGCTACGACCTTGGAAGTATATTCATGACAGAATGGGCAGAATCAAATTCAGCCCAGCTCCTTGCGCTTATTATGTTCGCTCTTCTCTGTATGTATGTTATTTGGGATTCAATGCGCGCAAAAAAAGAGGAATAAAATAACTTTATAAATTGAAAATGCCGGTTTATGCCGGCATTTTTGTTTTAAATATCTATTTCTTTGTAAGAACAGCTCTTTGAAAACCGGTAACGGGATAGCTATAAACAAAAGGAGTATCCTTATCCCCTTTGCCGCTTTTCTTTTTATCTTTAACAGACATTGCATTCACTTCAAACAGCAGTGATGTTTTTCTTTTTTCAAGTGTAATAACCAGTAAAGAATTGCCGGTTTCGAAACAGGAAATAAATTTTGAGCAGAACATGTCCTGATATAAAATAATTCCGTCACCTTCATCTACTATATATTTGTTCTTATCGCGGTTTACGGCTTTTAATTTATAATTCCGTATATCATCATCCCCGTAGATCATTTTGTAATTCCATGTTCCGTAGGAATCGGCAGGAGTGATAATTAACTGCATAGTGGTAATTTTGCGGGAGGAACTGCCGTCGTATGCCATCAGCTCGCCTTCCCAGCTCCCTTCAAAACTTTCAATGCCCTGAGCATTAAGAACAGTTAAAGAAAGAAAAAGTAAAATAATTATCAAATGTTTCATTCCGGTTCAACCTCATATTTAAAATAAAAGCAGATTATCACTTGAATAATAATGTAAAACATAGAAACTTTCTACATCCATTCTTGCAATAATCTGCAGTTATATGGTATTTATTTAGTTGGAGCCGCCCAGTATTTCACATCGTCTGTTGTGTAATAGGAGCCTTTTGTAATTTTGCCGAGTTCGATATTGGATGGATTATACCCGGCGGGAAATAATTCAACATATACTCTTTTTTCCTTGGGGACATCTTCAAACCCCGAACAACTGTTAAGAGGAATAGAAAAGCGGAAAAGATTTTTTGTCATATACTGTTTAAGGTATTTTTCGCCGCCTCCGCCGTAAGGCTGGCCGTTCCAGTTTATTTCTTTAGAGGCGTTCACGGGAAGGTTATTTACAAGCCGGAGCCTTGTTTCCTGAATGCTGAGATAGTTCCCTTTATCATCGGTTACGCAGGTCTCGAATGTCGGGTCCATCCAGAGCCACTTATTAAGAGAAACTGAATATACTTCATTAATTACATGGCAGTCATCGAACTTTTCCCCTTGAGGCATACAGGTAATAAAACGGGATTTATATCCCATTGAAAGATATACTTCATTTAATATTGTCGCCATCATTCTGCAGTTTACCCCCCGGTTTTCAGTTTTGCATACGGTAATTAATGCGTCGGCGGTTCTAATTTTCGGATTCATAGAGCTGCCATCGTGCTTTACTATTTTATGCACCCATTTCATAAGGTTAATGAAACGTGAAATTTCATTCCCGCCGCCTGCAGCGGAATCGAGATTGTATTTCTTTCTTAACTCCGCAAGTTCTTTTGCGTTGCTCTGCTGAAAGGTAAAGGCAGGCATATCGGCGTCAATTTTAGAGTAGGACGCATATTTTTTTAGGATATATTCATAATCTCCTTTTTCTTTAAGCTTATTAAGAATTTCCTGAAATTTCGGTTCGTTTTTTATGTTGTTGAAATCGGCATCATCTCTTGTATTATAATAATTTTTATATCCGGCATTGCAGGCTTTCTGTAAATAAACCAGCGCCGAATCTTTCTGATTGTCGAGCGATAAAGCGCATGCAAGATTATATAATGTTCCGCTGTAATAAGAAACAAACTCATTCTGAACTTCTTTTGTCTGGGAATTGTAGAAAGTGACAACCTGTTTCAATAAATCGGCTGCTTTAGCAAATTCTTTGGCTTTCCAGTATTCAGCTCTTTGTTTTTCAACATTATCGGCATATTTGTGGATTTCTTCATAATCCTGGGCATTTATAACGGTTATAAATGCAAGTGTGCAAATGATAAAGTATAGCTTTTTCATAAAACCCCATTTTTTAGTTAAATATTGGACTTAGCATAGGCGTATGTTGTTACAGAAAAATATAGAATATTGTAATAAAATACGCTTAAAGAGATATGGATGGAAAATGTAAGAGAATTGTTTCCCTGTCTTAAAACGGGCGGATATATTCTAATAGCGTTTTTCAGGGTATGAAAATTTGGATTGCTTTTTCATTCTGTAATTATTACACTACCATTGTTGCGGGAATATTTCGAACGATAAAATAAATATTTACTTAATAAGGGTAAGCGCAAAAAAGGGCGTTATGAAAAATATTATAATTGTACCGCTTATTATTCTTATGCTGTTTTTTTGTTCCTGTGATGAAAATTCTGTAGAACCTATAGACATGGATGAACCCATTGCGGACGCCGGGACAGAGCAGACAATAAACCTCGGCAGTTACTTTATTCTTGACGGCACAAAAAGCATTAAAGGAAATGGCGCATCATTATCATATACTTGGACGCAGGATGCGAACAATCCCGAAGAGGTATTCATTTGGGGCGATTCCATAATGTATCAGGCAGTAAAGACAGCTGGTACATATAAATATACGCTTACAGTTAATAACGGAATAAAAAAGAGCAAACCAGCCGAAATAATCATTACGGTTAATCAAAGAAGCAGTATGCTTATTACAGATATAATACTTGAAGCCGAGATAAGGTTCTTGTTAAAGAAACAAACCGGCTACCTTACAACAGAAGATTTACTCTCTATAGATAGTATTTATGTTGGCAGAGGTTTGTACAGAAAATCAAGAGTATATAGTGTCCTTGGTTTAGAAAACTGCACAAATTTAAGGGTTTTGATAGCCTCTCTTCAGACGATAGCGGACTTAACTCCGTTATCAAACCTAAAAAAGCTAACGAGATTACAACTAGATCAAAATTACAGACTAAAAGACATTAGCCCGCTTGCTAATTTAACACAGTTGAAATATCTAGATATTTTCTGTACGGGGGTGTTATCAATCTCCGAATTAAAAAACCTTATTAATCTTGAATATATTAATATTTGCATGGCCCCAATTACCAATATATCGGTAGTTTCTAATTTTACAAAGCTTAAAGAGTTTTGGGCATTTGATCTTCCAATAACGGATCTATCTGTTTTTTCAAATCTCAGTGAGCTTGAATTGCTTTATATTGCCGGCGGCAATATAAAAGATATAAGCGCTTTACAAAATTTGAGCAAACTAAAGTATATAAATCTATGGGAAAATAAAGTAGAAGATATTAAGCCGCTTGTTGATAATAGTTCATTCACAGGCTCTGAGCGGTGTGTTGAATTAGATGATAATCCGTTAAACGATGCATCAATAAATGAATATATTCCTGCTCTTCAGGCAAGGGGAGTTTTTGTGTATTGGTAATAAAAAGATACTCTCTATGATTTCGTTCGGATAATATTTTTAGAAAAAAAACTGCAAACCCCTAATCCCAATAATGACTGCATCAATTTAAAGGATAAAATGTTCAGCATAGCAGCAGTCGTTAGAGGTTGAGTTATGGATGTTTTGGAATTGTTGACCCCGGGTCTTCGACCGCGGGGCTAAAATAATGCCAC
>Ga0153915_10003236_pt1 | contig 14922 bp, 14 predicted proteins | sample Opewatmetagenome_2_FD_107003 | JGI IMG/M metagenome (GOLD analysis project Ga0153915, IMG submission 107003) | Freshwater wetland microbial communities from Ohio, USA - Open water 3 Core 3 Depth 3 metaG | ecosystem: Environmental > Aquatic > Freshwater > Wetlands | place: USA: Ohio, Lake Erie...
CAGGACTGGTATGCGGCTGGGCTCGCCGAAACCTGGCGCGAGCCGGCTCACGAGGAGGAAGCACTGACGGCTGGTGAGGTGCTGGCCGACTATCGGCAGACCGCGCGCTAACCCCGATCGCATTCCGCCGCCGTTCCGGGCAATCCACGGGCCTTCGACGCCGGTTGTGATACCGTCCGCGAATGCGTGTGATGCGCGCACTCGTCCGTCAACCGAGCCCGGAGCTCTCGCGCTGCGAGCTCACGCACCTGCCACGCCAGTTCATTGACGCGGATCGCGCTACCGAGCAGCACGCAAGCTACGTTGCGGCTCTCGCGGAGCTCGGTGCCGCGGTCGAGTGGGTACCGCCACTCCCGGATCAGCCCGACGGCGTGTTTGTCGAAGATACGGCGGTTGTACTGCCCGAGGTCGCCGTCGTCACACGCCCTGGCGCAGCGTCGCGCCGCGCCGAGGTGCCGTCGGTCGAACGTGCGCTCGGCGCATATCGACCGCTGCGGCGGATCCGCCAGCCCGCAACGCTGGATGGGGGCGATGTGCTCTGCATCGGCCGGCGCATTCTCGCCGGCCTATCGAGTCGCACGAACGAGGAAGGGATCGCGCAGCTGCGACAGGCGGTACGGGACTTCGGCTACGATGTGCGCGCCGTCAGAGTCGCAGCGTGCCTGCACTTGAAAAGCGCCTGTACGATGATCTCTGCCGGGACTGTCATTGCGAATCTGGCGTGGATCGACGCGGAGCTGCTCGGCGACGTGAAGATCATCAACGTGGATACCAGCGAGGCCGGCGCCGCGAATACGCTGACGCTGGGCGATGTGACGTTGGTGAGCTCGGCCTGTCCGCGAACGGAAGACCGGCTGCGCCGCGCCGGGATTCGGACACGCGCGATCGACGTGTCGGAGCTGCAGAAGGCGGAAAGCGGATTGACGTGTATGAGCCTGATCGTCAGTTGAGCTGTATCTCATGCGTTGTCCGCAGATCGTCTACGGCACAGCCTGGAAGAAGGAGCGGACGCAAAGTCTCGTGCGACAGGCGATCGATCACGGATTCCGCGGCATCGACACCGCTGCACAGCCGAAGCATTACGACGAGGCCGGTGTCGGCGCCGCGGTGAGAGCCGCCATGGACGCCGGCCTTCCGCGAAGCGAGCTCTACGTGCAAACGAAATTCACGCCGGTCGCCGGGCAGGACCCGCGGCGTATTCCGTACGACTCGACCGCGAGCCTGCCGGAGCAGGTGGCGCAGTCGTGCGAATCCTCGCTGCGCAATCTTCGGACCGATTACCTCGACTGTCTGGTCCTGCATTCGCCGCTCTCGGGCTTCGACCAAACGATCGAGGTGTGGCGTGCGATGGAAGCCGAGGCTTCCGCCGGGCACGCTCTGTCGCTCGGCATCAGCAATTGCTACGACCTTAAGTCTCTCGAGGCGCTCTATTGGAACGCGCGAATCCCGCCATCCGTCGTGCAGAACCGCTTCTATTCGGACACGGGCTACGACCGGGATATTCGCACGTTCTGCCGATCACAGGGGCTCATCTACCAGAGCTTCTGGACACTGACGGCGAATCCTCACCTGCTGCGGCACGCACTGGTAATGGGGCTTGCCGCGCGCTACGAACGCACTCCCGAGCAGATCCTCTATCGGTACCTGTCTCAGAATGGTGTCGTGCCATTGACCGGCACCCGCTCGCTTCAGCACATGCGCGATGACCTCGCCATCCTCGACTTCGTGATCGCGAGCGACGATTGCAGGTCGATCGAAACCCTGCTGTAGCAGAGGCGGCCGGCGTCAGCGCAGGCGCTAGTCGAGCGTTCGTCGGTAGAACTTGAGACCGAGCGCCAACACGACGACGACAAACCCTCCGATCGCCGCGAGGTGTTGCCAGACTTCCGCGAATCCCACGCCTTTCAGCATGACCCCGCGAATGATGACGACGAAGTGCGTGAGCGGCAGTGCATTGCCGAGCCACTGTGCCCACAGCGGCATGCCGCGGAACGGGAACATGAATCCCGACAGCAGGATCGACGGCAGGAAGAAGAAGATGGTCATCTGCACGGCCTGGAGCTGGTTGCGGGCGACGGAGCTCAGCGTGATCCCGAGTACGAGATTCGCGATGATGAACGCGAGCACCATCGCATAGATGAGCGCCACGCTTCCTACAATCGGCACGCCGAAGATGAGCCACGCGGCGATCAGCATCAGCGTGACCTGGATGAGCCCGATCAGGACGTAGGGCACGACCTTGCCGAGCATGACTTCGACGGGCAATGCAGGTGTCGCAAGCAACGTTTCGAAGGTGCCGCGCTCGCGCTCGCGAGTCATCGCAAGCGCGGTCATCATGACCATGGTCATGGTGAGGACGACACCGAGGAGAGCCGGCACGGTGTTGTAGGCGCTGATGACCTCCGGGTTGTACAACCGATGCACTCTGAGATCGATGGGCCGCACATCGACCACCGCACGGCGGGCAAACTGCGGAAGATCGCGTTGCATGGTCTGTTCAATCAGTGGCTGGAGCGCCGCGAGCGCGCTGTTCGTGGCGGACGGATCCGTCGCATCGGCCTCGATGAGGAATTGCGCGGGCTCGGAGCGGACGATGCGGCGCTCGAACTGGCTCGGCACGTTGATGACGAACTGCACCTCGCCACGCCGAAGCAGGTCCTCGGCCTCGGCGGGCGAGCGCAGCTGTGCGACGACTCGAAAGTAGCGGCTCACCTGCAGGGCACTCACGAGGGAGCGCACGAACGGGCCCTCGTCGTCACTCAGGACCGCCGTCGGCAGCTGCTTCGGATCGGCGTTGATCGCGAATCCGAACAACAGCAGCTGAATGATGGGAATCATGACGACCATGCCGAAGGTCAGACGGTCGCGGCGCAGCTGGATGAATTCCTTGCGCAGAATTCCCTGCCAGCGAGTCCAGGAGAAGCGCTGGCCGGTCACGGCCGGCGCTCCATGCCCGGCGGCATCAAGTGAATGAACACGTCCTCGAGCGTCGGCGTCGATTGCGACCAGACATAGCGCGCGTCGGTCCGAAATGGCGCGATCGCGTCGAGCAGCGCCTGTTCGCTCGTGCCGACGACGTGCAGGGAATTGCCGAAGGGCGTGACGTGCGCCACGCCCGGGCGGCGCTCGAGTTCCGTCTCGAGCTCGACGAGCTCCGGCCCGCTGACCACCCAGGTGCAAAGGGTTTGCTGGGCGATGACTTCATCGATCGTTCCCTTGACGAGCAGCGTTCCGTAGGCGATGTAGGCGAGGCGATGGCAGCGCTCAGCCTCGTCCATGTAATGGGTCGACACGAGAATCGAGATGCCCTGCTTGGCGAGCGCATGAATTTCCGTCCAGAAGTCGCGCCGCGCCTTCGGATCGACACCCGCGGTGGGTTCGTCGAGCAGCAGCAGTTTCGGCTCGTGCAGCATGCAGGCGGCGAGTGCGAGGCGCTGCTTCCACCCGCCCGAAAGGGTGCCGGCGAGTTGTCCGGTGCGATCGGCGAGTCCCATGCGCTCGAACGTGTTCTCGACCGCGCGCTTGCGTTGTGGCATTTCGAACATCTGCGCCACGAACTCGAGGTTCTCGCGCACGGTCAGGTCCTCCCACAGGGAGAAGCGCTGCGTCATGTAGCCGACCTCGCGCTTGATCTTCGATGCCTCGCGCAGCACGTCGAATCCGAGACACGTACCGTGGCCGCTGTCCGGGGTCAGGAGGCCGCAGAGCATGCGAATCGAAGTGGTCTTGCCGCTGCCATTCGGTCCGAGGAAGCCGTAGATCTCGCCGCGGCGGACCTGCAGGGAAAAGTCCTTGACGACGTGCTTCGGGCCGAAGTGCTTGTTGAGGCCGGACACGTCGATGCTGAGCGGCGCGGCGTTCATTTTGCGGACTCCCGCCGCACGTCGACCGGCAGTCCGGGCTTCAGGAAGGGGAGGGCGCCCGGCTCAGGCCGGGCGTCGACGCGATAAACGAGACGTGCGCGATTATCGCGGCTGAAGAGAACCGGCGGCGTGTATTCGGGTTCCGAGGAAACGTAGGTGACCGCCGCTTCCATGCGATCCGGGCAGCCGTCGCAGTGGACCCAAAGCTTCTCGCCGATCCTGAGTCCCGCGATCTCGCTCTCGGCCATGTAGAAGCGCAAGCGGATATTCTCGGGCAGAAGCAGGCTCACGATGGGTCGCGTCGCCGGCACCCATTCACCGGGCTGGTAGTACGTCTCCTGCACCAGAGCCGCACCCGGGGCGATGCCGATGCGCTGGGCGAGCTGCCAGTCCGCGTGCTCGCGCACCGCGCTCGCGGCCTGTGCCTCGCTCGCCGCGGCCTCCACTTCCTCACGGCGCCCGATGCTCTCGGCGGCGAGACGGGCCTGTGCGCTCAGCTCTTCGACCTTCGCCTTCTTGGCCTTGTCGTCGGCACGCGATTGCTCGAGACGCAGCACGGGAATCAGGCCCTTTGCGAAGAGCTGTTCATCGCGCTCAACGACCGATTGCGCGAGCGCACTCTCCGCGCGCGCCTGTTCGACCTGCGCCTCGGTCATCTCGCGCTCCTGGGACCGTCGGCTACGCTTGAGATTCTCGACGCGTGCGCGGGCACTCGCGAGACGCTGTTCGGCTTCCGCGAGCTGCGCCTGCTCATCTCTCGCTTCGAGCTCGTACAACGGCGCATTCGCAGCGACCTGCTGGCCGCGTGCGACAAAGAGATGCTGCAGCCGGCCGTCCATGGGCGCCGAGATGTAGACGAATTCTCCTTCGACGTAGCCCGGGTAGACGGTGGCCTCATGTCGGCCGCAGCCTGACGTTGCAAGCGCGAGCGCCGATACGAAACCGACCGCGGCCATCTTCCTGTTCTTGTTCATGATCGGCCCTCGCCTGGAACGGGTTGATGAAACGCTGTACCTGCGGCTCGCCGCCGGTCGGAATTCCAAGTGCGCGGTCCTGCGCACGCGCGCGGCTTCCACCACCGTATCGCTGAGATAATGCCAAGAGCTTGGTAGGCCTACCAGTGTTGTGGCGCCGGGCAGCGGTTCGGCGAAGCGGGCGGAACCCGCGGCGGACCGCGTGGACCCGTGCCTGACGGCCAATACAATAATCACAGGCCGGTTGCGCGCGGAGGCGCAGCGCATGCTGAAACGACTTCTCTCGCTGCTGGGATTCGGCTGGCTGCTCTATACGACGGCGGCGGCGACCGAGTCGGCCGGCATCCACCTGATCCACGGAGTGACCACAGCCGGTGCGCAGCCGGACGGCAACAGCGTGATCCTCGATGCTCCCCAGGGGTTGATCGTTTTCGACACCGGGCGGCACACGGCGCATACGCAGGAGATCATCGACTTCGCGAAGGCGGCGGAAAAGCCAGTGGTCGCCATCATCAATTCGCACTGGCACCTCGACCATGTCGGCGGGAATCTGATGCTGCGCGCCGAGTATCCGGACGTTCACGTCTACGCGAGCAGCGCGCTCGAGGGTGCACTCGGTGGTTTCCTCGCCAGGTATCGGGAGCAGCTCGAGCAGGCAATCGCTCATGCCGAGAAGGATCCGCAGGCGCAGGCATCCATGCGAGCCGAGATGACGCTGATCGATGCGGGTCCACGGCTCGCGCCGACTGACGTCGTCACGCAGTCGGGCGTCCGTGTCGTAGCCGGTCGCGAGCTCGAGTTTCACCTCGAGCGTGCAGCGGTAACAGCGGGTGACCTCTGGGTGCTCGATCGAAAGAGCCGAACGCTGCTGGCGGGGGACCTGGTCACGTTACCGGCGCCGTTTCTCGACACCGCGTGCCCACCGCGATGGCAGGCGGCGCTTGCCGAGCTCTCGCGCGCTAACTTCAAGCGTCTGATCCCGGGACATGGTGCGGCACTCGATCGCCACGGCCTCGCCACGTATCGTCGCGCTTTCGATGCGCTCCTTCGCTGTGCGGCCAGTCAGCGGGAGAAGGGCGAGTGCGTCGATGGCTGGCTGCGGGACGCTGGGAGTCTCAGCCCTGAGGGCGATCGGGGATACGCGCGTAGCCTGCTCGACTACTACATGGATCAGGTGCTGCGCGGTCACGAGGACAAGCTGGCACAACTTTGCGCGTCGTAGCCCGGCGCCATTCCTCTTCCGATCGCGACTTGACTCCAGGTCGGCGTGCACCCCCCGGGTTCGAGTGCGCGGGGCGCGAGTGCGCGGGCGGCAGCAGGTAAGCTGCTACTCTTATATATAGGCGAGCTGCCGTCCGGAGATGAGCGCAATGCACTATTTCATCGAGATTGCCGGCTGGCTCGGCGCGGCGCTGATACTGCTCGCCTACGCGCTGTTGTCGAGCGGAAAGCTGGACGGCCGCTCGACGATTTACCAGCTGATGAATGTCATCGGCGCGATCGGCTTCATTCTCAATAGCAGCTGGTACGGCGCCATTCCGTCGGCGGCTCTCAATGTCGTGTGGCTTTTCATCGGACTTGCCGCCCTGTATCGCAATCGCACCCGGACCTAGGACTTCGGCGCGGACAGCCGGCGGATCTGAATGAGCAGAGCGTCGGGCGAAACCGGGCGCCCGAGAAACTTCCTGAGGAGTGCGGGGGTGTCGCGCTCCGATCCGAAGCGCAGCAGGTTCTCCGATAGCCACGGGTACCAGCGGCGATTGCCGGTGTCGAACGCGCCGATTTTTTCACGCACGCGCTGGCGGATGTCGGCGGTCACAACGGCGCCGAGCCCGTAGTTCACCATGTAGCCGGGCAGATCGACGAGCTGTACGCGCACCGCCCACCAGGAAAGCTCCGGATGCGGCACGATGTGCAGGTACTTGCTCGTGATCTCGGTCCAAAGAGCATTGGGATCGGCCGCCGGATCGTGCAGCATCCGGCTCTCGAAGAGCGCCCAGGCGACATCCAGCATCACGCTGCCGTAGAGCGCGCGCAAGGATGCTTGCTCCGAAGCTTCTGCGCCGAGGTAGCGTCGTTGCCAGGCCGGCTCGTACACGCTCCACGACGAGACGTCGGCGAACGCCTCGACGAACAAATCGTCATTCCAGTCGACGTACGCCGGACGATTGCGGATCGCACTGATATGGACCGCATGGCCGTTCTCGTGCACGAGCTCGTTGAGTGAGCCGAGGTTGCCGCTGCGGTAGCTTGCGAGGACTCGCGCGATCGTCGGCTGCCACCGGCCGTTCGCCTTGCGCCCGTGTATGAGAAAGTCCGTGTACGCGACCGATGACTTGTCCGGCCGCGGCTCGAGGTCATACAGGACGCCGAGTGCTGCGAGATCAACGCCCAGATCGCGGTAGAAACGATGATCGATGCTGAGGAGTGGTTCGCGCGAGATCGTCGCCGCGAGCGCGCGATCGGCCGCGCCGGCCGTGTAACGATAGTCCCACGGTTCGACACGTTCATCCGACGTTGCGACGCTCCACGCTTCGAGAATCTGCTCGAGCCAGCGTTCGAGCTCTGCGCTCGTCACGCCGACCGTCCGCGCGGCAGCGTCGATGGGCGATCCCTTTGCGCGGGCGTCGATGGCCGCCATGGCGATCAGCCGCCGATATGGGCTGTCGGCCTCATCGGCACCGTTGACCGCCTGCCACAAGGGCGCGAACGCATAGAACAAGGCCTTGCGCCGCTCCGGCTCGTCGATCTCGTGCAGTTGCGTCAGCGCAGACGCGCGGTCGAGTCGGCCATTCTCGAAACTCAGGCTGTTCGCGATCTCCGTGAAGCAGCCGACGAGCGCACTCGACAGCGCGGCCGCCGCGAGATCTTTGCGGTTCGAGTTCTCGCAGCGACCCGACTCACTGCCTTCGGACTGCGGCGTGTCGGAAAACGACTTGAGCTTCGCCCTGAGGACAGCAACGACCTTCGCATCGCTCTTCGAGAGCGAGCGCTCGGAGATGGTCGCCAGCCTCGCCTTAAGGTCAGTTCGCTTGTCACGGAACTCCTGATCCCACGCCGCGCGGTCTTTGCCGCGATAACTCTTGAAGAGACCGGAGTCGATCGCGCCAACGACACTGTTGGCGTCGTTGACGTCCGCATAGACCGTTTCGGCGTCGGCCACGGCGCCGGCTACGGCGAACGAGCCCAACAGCGCGTGCACGACGAGACACGCGATCACGAAGATGAGTCCAAGCCGCTTTGCCATGTGGGCTCTCTCCGGCCTCAGTTGAGCCAGTTCATCGCGGTCGTGGTGGCCTCGTGCGTCACGGTTTGCCAGAGGTCGGGCAGCCGGTCGATCAACTCGTGCACGCCCGGAACGAAGTGATACGCGACCCACAGGAACAACACGATGAAGCCGAGCCGGATGACACCGTCACCGAATCCGTACCAGCCGTACGGACGGCCGGATGCGGCGTAGAGCGAGGCGCGCCGCGCCATGTGAAGCGGGCCTGAAACCGCGGTGTAGATGAGGACGAGGATCAGGATGCCGGCCCAGACCGGAACATCATGCGGCAGGTGCCAGCCGAGGATCGAGCCGGTCGAGGCGAGAGAGATCAGCATCACGAGCCAGATCACGAAAAGCGCCGCGCTCAGGATCGCGAACACCGGAATCATGAATCCGGCGATCACCCGCGTCGCATAGCTCGGCGGCGGCCGGTCGACGGGAGCGCGCCAGTACGATCGTCCTTCCCAGTCCCAGCTGTCGCGCCAGCGGCGCCGCCACTCGCGCTGCTGATGGCGCCAGCGCCGCTGCTGCTCGCGCAAGCGTCCGCGCCACTCGGTCTGCGCCTTGCGCCAGTTGTGACTGCTGCGAAAGTCCTCGTACTGCTTCTTGGCGCGCTCGATGAGCTCGCTCGCGTTGAAAGGCTGCCCGTGCGCCGCGGCATGCTCTTCGGAGGTGCTCGCGCGGGGGATCACGAACATCATCACGAGATACACGAGGATCCATACGCCGCCCGTGAGCAGCGTCAGCAGGACGAACACCAGGCGCACGAGCGTGACGTCGACGTTGAAGTAGGCGGCGAAGCCATTGCAGACGCCGCTCACCATTGCGCCTTCCTTGATCTGATAGAGCCGCTTCGGAGCGCCATCGGCGTGACCGCCGGATGCGGAGCCGGACGGCGAAGCCGCGGGCCCAGTGTCGGCCGCCGGCGAATCGACGGGACCCATCTCGGCGAGAATCCGCTCGACCTCGGTCGTGGAAACGACGGTCTTGTTGGGGCCGAGGAATCTTCCGCACTTCTCGGCGATCGCCTGCTCGAGATCGGAGATGATTTCGTCCCGGTCCGGGTTGTCCTTGAGACGCGTCGAGGCGACGTCGAGGTAGGCGCGCATGGCCTCGTAGCCCGATTCCTCGAGCTGGTAGGCGTTGCCGTTGAGACTGATCGTGATGACTCGTTTCATGATGACGGGCCCAACGATTGAACGGTGGCGTTGATGTGCTTCCAGTACCGGTTGAGCTCGGCGAGTTGCGCCTTGCCCTTGGCCGTGAGCTTGTAGTACTTGCGCGGCGGCCCGGCCTCGGACTCCTTCCACTCGTAGTCGAGCAGATCCTCGCGCCGCAGTTTGCTGAGGAGGGGATAGAGCGTGCCCTCCTGAGTGCTGAAATCGGTGGAGCTCAGCCGCTCGATGATATCGGCGACATAGACCTTGTCCGCGGCGATGATCTTGAGGATCAGGAACTCAAGGAGTCCCTTGCGGATGGAGCTGAACTTGTCGTCGATAGTCACGGTGTCTCGCCCAGTACCTTTGACAAGCAAGGTACCAGAGCCAGGGAAGGCAGGCAAGCCCGGTTGCGCTGCGCGCTACCTGCAGTCGAAGCTCGAGGCGTCGTTCGGGTCGCCAGTACCCCGGTAGTACGGCAGGGCAGGGTAGCGGCAAAGAGGGCGCGAGAGCCGCCCGTCGGCGCGCGTCGCGTGCATGAGCTCAGGGGCCTGTTTCCTCAGTACCCAGTCGTCGAGTGCCCGCAAGGCATCGAAGACATCTGCGCCGGGTCCGGCGCCGCAGTGCTGCACGCCGGGCGCGACGAAGAGCCGAACACTCGATTTGAGGGCGCTCTCGGCCGGCGCCAGCGCGCGCTGCACCGCTTCGTAGTATTCGATGGTCGCGAGTGCGCTCGGACCCGGATCGTCGAAGCCGTGCCAGAGGATCAGCTTTCCGCCGCGGGCAACGAATGCGGTGAGATTTGGGTTGGCGGCCTCGTAGCTGCGCGCAAATGCAGTGCCGCGCACGATGATGAGGTCCCTTTCCGGATTGAAGGAACTCAGATCGAAGTTGCGGTTGTTCAAAAGCAGGGTGCGCAGACCCTTGATGGCGGCGCTCGTCGCGCCGGTGCCGAGCTCGAACTTTGCGCCGATGTCGATGAAGATCGGCCAGGCTGCCTCGCCGCCGCGCGACAGCGGATACGCGGCGATACGGCCGTCCGAAGTGGTCACGCCGTCGTAAGCCTTTCGGACCGCCGCCACCTGTGCGGGCGAAAGACAGCCCGGTGTCGGCGCATCGTCGCGGCATGCAATCTCGGCCGGATCGAATGGGCACGCGCGCGGATCGGTCACGATGCCGTCCTTCAGGCCGTCGAGCGCATCGCAGGCCGCAAGCGACGCTTCATGCAAGCGCGCGATGTTCTCCGGCGCGAGCGCTGCGCCGGGCGCAGCGAAGGCGAGATTTCGCAGCAGCGCGGAGGTTTGCGTCAGCAGCGTGTGGACCGGCGCGCCGGCAATGACGCCGTCGTAGTCTTCGGGAAAACGCTGCGCCTCCATCAATCCCTGCCGGCCGCCGGTCGAGCAGCCCTGAAAATAGGCGCGCGACTGGGGTCGGCCGTAGTACCGCGCGACGATGTCTTTGCCCAAGACCGTCATCTGGTGAACGGCGCGGTAGGCGAAGTCGGTCACGGCTTCGGGCTTGGAGCTCCATGAGGTGTCCCAGACGCCCGCGTTTTCATGGCCGGCATCGGTTTGCGCCGTGGTGTAACCGCGCGCCAGTGCAGGTGCGGCCGCTTCGATTCGAATGTTTCCGGCCCAGCCACCGCCTCCGAGGCCGAGCAATTTCTCGTTCCAGGCATCCGGCAGACGGTAGACGACGCCGATGCGCGAGCCCTTTACCGCTGTGATGACGGCAGTGACCTCGCAATGCGCGACGAGACCCAGGGACTCATCCGACGGAACGCGTCGAGCGGACGTGATGGTCGTCGACTTGAATTGGCCGGGCGCCGCAAGTGCCTCGCAGGCGGGCTTGTCCGCGGCCGCGGCGCCGACAGCAGCCAGGATCAGAACCAACGGAAACGCGACTCTCGGCATGTGTTGAAATTCTCGCACAAGCGCCGCTGCCTGCGGCACAGAGAATTCATCCCGCGCGTGACGGCGAGCGGCCGCTGACGCATACTTCATGAGCACCCTCGAAGCGACGAAGTAGTGAACACCTCGACTTTTCGCCGGATCGCGCAGCTCCTTTTCTGGCCGGCTGTCGCGCTGACTCTCGTCGGCGCGCTGGGGCCGTCCTCACGCATCGCCGGTCTCATCCCCTGGGACAAGGCGGAACATTCTCTTGCGTTCTATTGCCTGACGCTGCTGGCCGTGGTCGCATTCCCGACACGGCGTCCGGTCTGGATCGGCCTGACGCTATCCGCTTTCGGGGGCCTGATCGAAATCGTGCAGGGGTTGCCCTTCGTGCATCGCGACGCCGACTGGCGCGACTGGGTCGCCGACACCGCCGCGATTGCCGCGGTTCTCCTCGTCATGGCTGCGGTCAGGATCCGAAGCTCGGAATGACGCGCACGCCGCAGCCCGCCTAGGGATTGCGCAGGGCCTCGAGGAACTTCTGAACGGGCGGGGGCGTTGAGCTGCGCCGCCGCCGGAAGACGAAGAAGCGGCGGACGACGGCCAACTCACTCACTGCGAGCGGCTTGATGAGGCCGGCCGATTCCTCAGCTGTAAACAGGGGCTCCGGCAGCCAGCCGAGAAACTTCGTGCGGGCGACCAGCGCCTTGATCACCGCCGGATAGCGTGTCTCGACGGCGACGCGCGGCGGGGCAATGCCCAGCTTCGAAATGAGCGCGATGAACTGCTTGCGGGGCTCGGCTTCCTCCGGGGGCATGACCCAGCGCTCCCCGACGATGTCCTGGATGGACAGGTCCTTCCGTTGCTGGAGCGGATGGGAGGCGGCAGAAATGACGGCATAGCGATCGGTGAACTTGTGCTCCGCGACCTGCACGATGTCCGCGCTCTCGGGAATGCTGCCGGAGATCGCAATGTCGATCGAGTTGCTCGTCAGGGCCGGGGCCAGCACGTCCTCTACCGCTTCCGTGATCTGCACCTGCAGGTTGGGCCATTGCGTCAGCACCCGGTCGAGCACGGCTGGCAACACTACGATCGCGGCGCTCGCGACGGCTCCGATCCGGATCGTGCCCTGGCCGAGGCCGCGCAGGGCATTGATCTGCTCGATGGCGCGCGCACCCTCGGCGCTGAGTACCGTGGCGTGCGGTAACAGCGCTTCTCCGAAGCTCGTCAGCTCCATGCCGGTGGTACGACGCTCGAACAGTTGCACGCCAAGCTGCATCTCGAGCCGCCGGATGGTACGGCTCAACGCGGGCTGCGTGACGTGCAGCGCCTCAGCAGCGAGTCCGAGACTCCCGGCCTCGACGATGGTGAGAAAGGCGCGCAACTGACGAGGATCCAGAGGCATAGCGAAATGTTATGACTTTGCCCCGAAATGGCAATAGTCAGGCATCGCATTTAAGAGGATCGTCGCCGCTGGTTCGAAAATGGGGGGCCTGCAGGATGTCGAGCAGGGCAGTCGTGCACCCGTCAGGCCGCAAGACCGGTAGCGCGGCGCAAGTGACGGTTCGTGAAGCCGTCTTCGATCTCTTTCGGGCATTTCGCCTCACCACGATCTTCGGCAATCCCGGCTCCACCGAGCTGCCGATGTACCGCGATTTTCCCTCCGACTTTCGCTACATCCTCGGTCTGCAGGAGTCGATTTGCGTCGGCATGGCGGATGGCTTCGCCCAGGCGACGCGCAGTGCCGCACTCGTGAATTTGCACTCGGCCGTTGGTGTCGGGCACGCGCTCGGCAACATCTTCACGGCGTTCCGAAATCAGACACCGCTCGTCATCACGGCCGGCCAGCAGGCGCGCTCGATTCTCCCGTACGAGCCATTTCTCTTCTCGCAGCAGGCCGCGGAGTTTCCCTGGCCCTACGTCAAGTGGAGCTGCGAGCCCGCGCGGGCCGAGGACGTGCCCGCGGCGATCGCGCGCGCTTACTACACGGCAATGCAGGCGCCGCGCGGTCCGACGTTCGTTTCAATTCCCGTGGACGACTGGGATCAGCCGGGCACACCGCTCGAGCCGCGCACTGTGAGCGGCACCGTCGCAGGCGATCCGGCGATGCTCGCGGAGACGGCGGCCGCGCTGGCGCGGGCGCGTCGCCCGGCAATCGTCGTCGGCGCTGCGGTGGCTTACGACGACGCGTGGGACGAGACCGTCGCGCTCGCTGAGCGGCACCAGGCCGCCGTGTGGGTGAGCCCAATGTCTGCGCGCAACAGTTTTCCGGAGGATCACCGGCTGTTTGCGGGCTTTCTCGCAGCGGACCGCGCCAAAGTGGTGGAGAGCCTGTCCGGATCGGACTTCATTCTGGTCCTCGGCGCGGCAGTGTTCACCTACCACAGGGAGGGATTCGGCCCGCACGTACCGGTGGGCGCACAGCTCGTGCAGCTCGTCGACAACCCGGCCATGGCTGCGCGCGCGGCCGCCGGTGTTTCGATCGTGACCGATCTCAAGCTTGGTGTGCGCGCACTGCTCGAGGGTCCGGCGCCGGCGCGACGCAGCACCCCGCGGTCCCCGCAACGCCCGCCGCGACTGACCGGCAAGCCATTTACGGTCAGCTATCTCATGCAGGAGATAGCCAGCCTTCGCCCGAAGGACAGCATCATCGTCGAGGAAGCGCCAAGCGCCCGCGGTCCGATGCACGACTACCTTCCCATCCTCGAGAAGGATGGTTTCTACACCTGCGCAAGCGGCGGCCTCGGCCATGGGTTGCCCGCGGCGGTTGGCGTCGCGATGGGGCGCACCGACCGGCTGGTCATCGCCATCCTCGGCGATGGCTCGAGCATGTATTCGATTCAGGGACTCTGGTCGGCGGCGCAGCTGGGGCTGCGCATCGCATTCATCATCGTCAATAACGGTGGCTACATCGCTCTGAATGAATTCGGCCTGCTCTTCGACATTGCAAACCCTCCCGGGACGGATCTGCCACAGCTCGACTTTTGCGGTCTCGCCGAGAGCCAGGGCGTACGTGCGATCCGCGTCGGGCGTGCCGCTGACCTTCGCGCCGCGCTCACCGATGCCTTCAAGACGACGGGACCGATTCTCGTCGAAATCATGCTGGGCCGCGCCGCGGAGGCGCGTCCAGGAGAGGCGTGAGCTCGCATGGGTCGCCTCGATCGGAAAGTCTGCGTGGTCACCGGAGCGGCGGGGAGCATCGGTCTTGCGAGCGTGAAGCTCTTCGTGGAAGAGGGCGCATGCGTGATGCTCCTCGACCTTGCGGAGAGCGACCTGCGCCGCGCGACTCAGGATCTCCCCGCGGATCGTGTTGCATACCGCACGGTCGACGTACGGCGCGCAGCGGACGTGCAAACAGCCATCGCCGCGACGGTCGAGCGGTGGGGAAGCATCGACGTCCTGTTCAGCAACGCGGGCAATGCGGGAGTCATTGCGCCGCTCGCGGATTACCCGGAAGAGGTGTTCGACGACGTCCTTCGCGTCCATGTCAAGGGCGCATTTCTGATGTGCAAGTACGGCATCCCGCAGATGAAGGACGGCGGCAGCGTCATCATCACGTCGAGCGTCGCGGGCTTGCGGGGCGATGCGGGTGTGTACGGTTACATCACCGCTAAGCACGCGCAGATCGGATTGATGCGCTCGGTGTCGAAAGAAGCCGCCCGGCGCCGCATCCGCGTGAACACGATTCATCCGGGACCGACACGCAACAGTTTTCAGTCGGGCATCGAGGAGCAGCTGAGCGTCGTGCTTGGCCGCGATGCCGGACGG
>Ga0153915_10003237_pt1 | contig 14922 bp, 11 predicted proteins | sample Opewatmetagenome_2_FD_107003 | JGI IMG/M metagenome (GOLD analysis project Ga0153915, IMG submission 107003) | Freshwater wetland microbial communities from Ohio, USA - Open water 3 Core 3 Depth 3 metaG | ecosystem: Environmental > Aquatic > Freshwater > Wetlands | place: USA: Ohio, Lake Erie...
AATCCCTAATCCCTAGTCCCTATTCCCATTCGATCGTGGATGGCGGCTTGGAGCTGATGTCGTAGACGACACGATTGATGCCGCGGACCTCATTCACGATGCGCGACGAGATCGTGGCGAGGAGATCGTGCGGCAGGCGGGCCCAGTCGGCGGTCATGCCGTCGCGGCTTTCGACGGCGCGAATCGCCACGGTGTACTCGTAGGTGCGCTCGTCCCCCATCACGCCGACGCTCTGGATGGGCAGCAGCACGGCAAAACTCTGCCAGAGCCGGGTATACCATCCCTCGCGCCGGACCTCCTCGGAGACGATGGCGTCGGCGCGCCGCAGGAGATCGAGCCGCGCCGGGGTGATTTCTCCGAGGATGCGGACCGCAAGGCCGGGGCCCGGAAACGGCTGCCGGACGACGAATTCCTCTTCGAGCCCCAGCTTCCGTCCCACTTCGCGCACTTCGTCCTTGAACAGCTCGCGCAGCGGCTCGACCAGCTTCATCCGCATGCGCTCGGGCAGGCCGCCGACGTTGTGATGGCTTTTGATGAGCGACGACTGGCCGACGATCGCGACCGACTCGATGACGTCGGGATACAGCGTGCCCTGCGCGAGAAAGTCGACGCGGCCCAGTTTCGCGGCCTCGGCCTCGAAGACGTCGATGAACGTCGCGCCGATGATCTTCCGCTTCTGCTCGGGCTCGACGACGCCTTTGAGCCGATCGAGAAACGTCGTCGTCGCGTCGACGAAGACGAGCGGCAGCTTGAGCCGCTCGTAGCGTTTGCGGATCTGCGCCGCTTCGTTCAGCCGGAGGACGCCGTTGTCGACGAAGATGCACGTGAGCTTGTCGCCCACCGCGCGATGCAGGATCAGCGCGGCCACCGTCGAGTCGACGCCGCCGCTCAGCGCGCAGACGACGCGCCCGTCGCCCACCTGCGCGCGGATCTTGTTCGTCGCCTCCTCCACAAACGATGCCATCGTCCAGTCGCCGGTGCAGCCGCAGATGCCGTAGGCGAAGTTGCGAAGGATGTCGAGCCCGTGTTCGGTGTGGACGACTTCGGGATGAAACAGCAGCGCGTACAGCGACCGCGAGGGATCCGCCATGGCCGCAACCGGCGCGTTGGCGCTGGTCGCGAGCACGGAAAAGCCGGAGGGCGCGGCAGACACGAAGTCGCCGTGGCTCGCCCAGACGCGAACTTCGGACGGCACCCCCGCAAAGAGCGCCGCATCGGGAGACAGCGTGACCGTGGCGTGTCCGAACTCACGCTGCGCCGCCGGCGCCACCGTGCCGCCGAGCGTGTGCGCCATCAACTGCATGCCGTAGCAGATGCCCAGCACCGGCGTCCCGACGCTGAACACCGCCGCCTCGCACTTCGGCGCGCCTGGGTCCGACACGCTCCTGGGCCCGCCCGACAAAATCACGCCAGCGGGCTTCCGTGCCCGAATCTTTTCCGCGGGGGTATCGGGAGGCCAGATCTCCGAGTAGATCGAGAGCTCGCGAAGACGACGCGCGATCAGTTGCGTGTACTGTGAGCCGAAATCGAGAACGATGATGGTCTGATGACTCACCGAAAGGCTACCCTGGGGATGTAGAACGATTAACCGCTATTATAGCGGTGTGGCGATACGGCAGACCACAATATGTTGTAGTGCAGTTGCCCTCATCGCCCTCTTTGTAACGAGTGCGCGCGCGCAGACACCGGCGACGGCGGCGCGCACGGTCAAGCAGAGGCGATCTGCCGACGACAAGACGCCGCTCGCCCTGTTTCCGGTGGCCCCCGTCTGGACGCTGCCGCTCAACAACGCGCTGACGGCGCCGCCCGGCTTTCGCGACGCGTACGCCGTCTTCGCTCTTGAAGGCGATCAACTGGCCGCGTACGACCTCGAACGCGGCTCGCGCCTCTGGCTGACGACCATTGCCACGACAGTTGAGCCCGCGGTGGGCGCCGATTTCGTGTTCGTCGCGACAGGCGACGCGCTGTCGGCGCTCTCGCTGCGCACGGGCGAGCCCGCCTGGACGCACCCGTTTGACGATGAGCTGGCCACGGCGCCTGTCGTCGCCGGCGATCGACTCGTGCTCGCCACGAATGGCGGCGACGTGATTGCGCTTCGCGCGGCGGACGGCGTGGAAATCTGGCGCCGGACACTCCCGAAAGCCGCGAGCTCCCGGCCCGCGTTCACCGCCGCTCGATTGTTCATTCCGACCGCCGACAACCACGTCTTCGCGCTGAACCTGCACGGCGGCGAGATTCTCTGGGACCGGCGGATCGGCGGCGTCGGTCACGACATTTTGGCCGGCGACGATCGCATCTTTCTCGGCGCGCAGGATCGATTCTTCTACTGCCTCGATGCGAAGAGCGGCGAAGTGGAATGGCGGTGGGAAACGGGGGCGGACGCGGTCGGCTTGCCTGTCGCCGACGAGCGCACCGTGTACTTCGTGTCGTTCGACAACATCCTGCGAGGGCTGAACCGATCGAGCGGCGTTCAACGCTGGAAGAGCCCGTTGCCGTTCCGTCCGATCTCCGGGCCGCTCAAATACCGCGAGACCCTCGTCGTCGCCGGCGCGGCGCCGCTGCTGCAGGCGTTCACCACGCGCAACGGCAAAACGCTGGGGAGCTACCCGGTCTCGACCGAACTGTCCTCGCTGCCGTATCTGTTCGTGGATCGCACGAAAGTGTTTCCCGTGCTCGCGACGATCTCGAGTGACATCGTGGGCCGCGCCACCGTCACCGGAGCGACGCGGGACATGGAGCCCGCGAAAGGCGCGCTGATGCCTCTTCCGAACGCCGAGACGCTGCCCCCGGTGCCCGGTCCGCCGGCCGATCTCGGCGCGATCAGTGCGCTACCGAACCTGATTCCGGTGGTCCCAGCGGCCGAGCCATGACCCGGCTCCGGCGCTCGAGCGGCCGGGGCTCGCGCCGGTACAGCGTCAGGTAAGCACTCGCGGCCGACAGCCCGATGTACGCGAACGCCAGGCCGCGCACCACGAGTGCCATGATCTGCAGCGGCACGACGGCGAGACCGACGAGCGGCACAAACGCAATCAGCCCCAGCCCCGACCACGCCAGCGCGGAGACGAGCGTCGCCCCGATCTCCAGGCCGAGGATGATCAGAAAAATCTGCGCGAGCACGCGGAACTCCGCGCGCACGAAGCCGAGCACCGCGCGAAACCCGTCGCCCAGCCCGAGGTTGTCCGCGGCCATGGCGATCTGCATCAGCAGGTACACGAAATTTATCAGCGTGATCCAGACGATCAGCACGACGGCGGCAACCGCGGCCACAAACGTCAGCCCGACGACGCCGATGACTCCCGACGCGGCGCGATAGCCGTACACCACGCACGCCACATACACGCCGGCGGTCACGGCGTATGCGACAAACAGCGCGATGCCGAGTCCGAGGTACGGCCGGAACAGGCGCGTGCAGCCGTTGATGAATCTCGGCAGCGTGAAGCACGCCGCGGGTTCGATGGTGTCGATGCTGATCGGCTCGATCTCGAATGCGCCCGCCGCGTCATGCGCCGCCAGCAGCACGTCGAGCACGCCGCCCTTGACGAGAAACATCAGCACCGATGCCGCGCCGAGCGCGATGCTGAACGCCACGCCGAACGACCCGAGCGCGACCGGCTCGGCCGTCAGCGCGGCGGCGATTCGTGTGGCGCTGTCACGAAGCCCGCCCTGCAGCAGGTCGCTCAGATCGGTGCCGACGACGACGGAGAGCAGCACGGCGGCGCCGAGAATCGGCGTCGCCACGAGCACCTGAAACGTCGTCTCCGCGACGAACTGGATCGCGACGGTCGGCCAGTTGGCCGCTGCCATCAACGCGCCACGTTTGAGGAGAAGCTTCAGGTTCAAGGAAGAATCTGATTGTATGCTGGATGCCTGCTTATGCGGACGCGAGCGTGGCGTCTCGTGAGCGCCGGCATCGTTGTCGCGCTCGCGGTCGGTGTGTCGGGCGGCCTCGTCGAGCGCCTCAGGTTCGGCTCGGCCGATGCGGACACGCTCGTGCGCGTCGAAGCCGAACTGCGCGCCCGGTTCGATGGAAACGCGGCCATGCTGGCCCGCGTCGCCTCGCAGGTCGCCGACGGGCGGGAGGTCATCCGCGCCGGCCTGGTCGATCCCGGCGACAAGGGCCTGTTCGATCTTGTCGCGCGCGCGCTGCCGCCGGAGCACGCCGGCCGCGTCGGCGTCACCGTGTATGACGCCGCGGCCCGGCCGATTGCCTGGGCTGGGCGTGTCTCCGATCTTCCCAAGAGCCTGATCACCGGGCTGTCCGCATTCGTCACGGTGCCTGGCGCGCTCGGTCCGCGCCTCGTCCGCGTCGAGCCCGTCAGCCTGGCGCCGCGCGGCGCGCCGGCGTCGACTCGCGACGCCACAATCGTCGTCGAGCAGTCGCTCGCCGATCCGCAGCCGACACCCGGTCCGGCCGACAGCGCGGTGATGCCGACGTCGATCGTTTCCGTGACGGTCCGCACGCCGTTCTCGGCGCGCGACGGCGTGTCCGCGCCGGCAGTCGCCGGCAACTTCATCTTTAATGTGCTCGCGCCATCGGGCGCGGTCCTGGTCGACGCGGAGGTCGCGCGTCAGGATTTGCACTCGGTGCGATCGGCGCTCCGAAATCGTGTCCGGGCGATCGCGCTGCTTATTCTCGCCGCTTCCCTGCTGCTGTCCATCGGACCGCTGCTCGACCAGCGGCGGCGGTCGCGAACGCGCGCCGAGTATCTCGCGCTGACGGCGGTCATCGCCGTCGCACTGGTCGCGGCGCGGAGCATCGTCCTGGCGGCGGTTTCCACGGTCGCCGGCGTCCAGCCGCTCGATTCGCCGCTGAACGTTCTGATCACCGGCCTGGCGGCGACTGGGCTCGTTGCCCTCGCGACCAGCGTCGTCGAGCGGCGGCGGATCTCCATGCCGCGCCGCGCCCATCCCGCCGTCGACGAATCGCCACGGTCCATGCGGTTGCAGGCGATGGCGTTGTACTTTGCCGCAGGCATCGCCGGCGCGGCGATCGTCGGCGCCTACGAGCAGTTCCTGCAGCGCGTGGTCACGCGCACCCACCTCGACGTGCTGCACTTCTCGCTGCATCCGATCGACATGCCGCGCTTCGCGGTTGGTTTCGGCCTGATCCTGCTGCACGCCGCCGCCGCGTGGGGCGTGGCGCTGCTGGCGCACGCCGTGCGCGTGTTCCGTCCGATTCCTTCCCGGATGCAGGCGGTTGCGGCACTCGCCTGGTGCACGGCCGCCGCGATTGTCGCGGTTGTCCTGTCGATATCGACGAGGACCGTGCCGCTCGGGCCGATAGCGCTGGCACTCGTCATGGCCGGCCTCTGCGCGATTGCGCTGGCGACGCTCCCGCGTCGTGCGCGTCGCGTGTCGCAGGCAAAACGACTCGTGGCGTCGTTTCTCGCCCTCGCCGCTCCTTCGCTCGCGCTCTACCCGGCGCTCTTCGCGTTCGGCACGGCGGGCAAAGAGACGCTCATCGAGTCCGAGTACGCGCCGCAGGCGCTCACGCAGCGCGACGAGTTGCGCAGCCGGCTCTATAAAACGCTCGACCAGATCGACGCCATGCCCACGCTCGCCGACTTCGTCCGCGGGCCGTCGGGATCGACGACGGGGCGGGCGCTGGCGGTGTGGTCGAATACCGACCTCGCCCGCTATCGTCTGACCTCGGCGATCGAGCTGTACAACGCGGACGGCGCGATGCTCAGCCGGTTTGCGCTCAACCTCCCCGAGTACACGACGCCGCGGCACGAAACGACGAGCTGCGACTGGGAAGTCTTCGAGGAGGTGCTGCCCTTTGGCGCGAGCGAGCGTCACGTGCCGCAGGCCAGCCGCGGCATCTGCGAGCGCGGCGTCGTCCGCGGATCGATCGTCGTCCGGGCCATGCTCGACTACCGGACGCTGCCCTTTCTGTCGTCACAGAATCCGTACCTGGAATCGCTGCGCCCGGAGCGCGCGGCGGCCCCGGAAGGATCGCAGGGCAACGACATTGAATTCGTGGCCTATGGCTGGAGCCGGGCGCCGTTCAACGAAGCCGGCGCGAGCACCTGGCCGCTGCCCGACGATCTGTTCCGGCGGACGGTCGAGTCGCGCGAGCCGTTCTGGGCGACGCTGCCGCGCAACGGGAGCACGTTCCGTGTGTACTTCACGATGGACCGCGGCGGCATCTACGCCATCGGCTACCCGGTTGTGACCCCGTTCGGACATCTGGTGAATCTCGCGGAGCTGATGGTGCTCGTGGGCGTGCTCTACGTGGCGCTCCTTGCCGGCGCCACGGTCTTCTCCGTCGTCACGTCGACGTCTCCGGCCAGCGGGCGCGAGCTGCTGCGCGAATTTCGCGCGAGCTTCTACCGGAAGCTCTTGCTCGCCTACGTCGCGGGCGCGGTCGTCCCGGTCGCCGTGCTCGCGTTCGGTGTGCGTACGTACTTCGCGCGCCAGGCGAGCGCCGATATCGAGGACGCGGCCGCGAAGACCGCGACCGTGGCGCAGCGCCTGGTCGAGGACTACGCGTCGCTGCAGCAGCGCGGACCGTCCGCCCTCGCGTCCATCGACGACCAGGTGATGGTGCTCGTCAGCCGCGCCATCGGCCAGGACGTCAATCTCTTCGACCGCTCGGGGCTCGAAGCGTCGAGCCAGCGCGACCTCTTCGCCTCTGGCCTGCTGTCGATGCGGACGCCGAGCACCGCGTATCGCGAGGTGATTCTCGAGCGGCTGCCCGTCTTCGTCGGCGTCGAGCAAATCGCGGACTTTCCGTACCGCATCGCCGCGGCGCCGGTGCGTGCCGGCGGGCGCGACGGCATCGTCATCGTGCCGCTCCCGCTCGGCCAGCAGCAGCTCGATCGGCAGATCGACGAGCTCGATCGCCAGGTCATCTTCGGCGCGGTCGTCGTGATGCTGCTCGGCGCGGCCATGGGGTACTGGATGGCCGAACGCATCGCGGATCCGATCAACCGGCTGAGCCGCGCCACGCGGCGCATCGCGCGGGGCGATCTCGACGCCAGAATCGCTGCGGCCTCGGCCGACGAGCTCGGCCGCCTCGTGCAGGATTTCAACCGCATGGCCGGCGACCTGAAACGTCAGCGGACCGAGCTCGAGCGCACCCAGCGTCTCGAAGCGTGGGCCGAGATGGCGCGCCAGGTCGCGCACGACATCAAGAACCCGCTGACGCCGATTCAGCTGTCAGCCGAGCACGCGCAGCGCGTGAACGTCGACCGGGGGCGGCCGCTGTCGCCCGCGCTCGACGAATGCGTCGCGGCCATCCTCCATCAGGTCACGCTGCTGCGGCAGATTGCGTCGGAGTTTTCGAGCTTCGCGTCCTCGCCCACCGCGCGCCCCGAGGCGACGCCGCTGCCCGCGCTTCTCGAAGACGTCGCGGCGCCGTACCGCACCGGCCTCGCCGGCCGTGTCGAGATACGCGTCGACGCGCCGTCCGATCTGCCACTGGTCCTGATCGATCGCACGCTCTTCGCCAGGGCGTTGACGAACGTCATCGAGAACGCCCTCCACGCGATGCCCGGCGGCGGCAGCGTCGACATCCGGGCGACAAGCCACGAGTCACGAGTGACGATCGACATCACGGACAGCGGCGTGGGCATGGACGCCGAAGCGACCGCGCGGATCTTCGAGCCGTACTTTTCGACGAAGGCGACGGGAACCGGACTCGGGCTGACGATTGCGAAGCGGAATGTCGAGCTGACGGGGGGAACGATCGAGGTGACGAGCGCCAAAGGCGCCGGCACGACGGTGACGATTACATTACCGGCGGCACCTGCGACGTGACGTCGGCCGGGTGACGATCGCGCTTGAACCGCGTGATCGCCATGCCGATGAACCCCGACGCCAGATACGTGTACGCGGCGACGAGCAGGACGGCTTTGGGATGCGTCCAGATCGCGACGATGCCCGCGGCGATGATCACGAGGACGCGGAACGGCCGCCGGCTCTTGAGATCGAGATCCTTGAAGCTGCGGTACTTGATGGTGCTCACCATCAGCACGGCGGGCACAAGCACCATCGCGAGCACCGGAAGCGCCGCGCGATAATCGTACAACCCGTACGGATACATGAACACGGTCGCCGCGGGCACGGCGGCGGCGGCCGGGCTCGGCATGCCGACGTAGTACCGCTTGTCCCCGCCGCTCGCGCTTTGAATGTTGAAGCGCGCCAGCCGCATCGCCGCGCAGGCGACGAACACGAAGCCGGCCGCCCATCCGAGGCGGCCGAGCGACGACAGGCCCCACGCGTACGACAACACCGCGGGCGCGATGCCGAACGAGATGACGTCCGCGAGCGAATCGAGCTGCACGCCGAATTCGCTTTCGCTGCCCGTCATCCGCGCGATGCGTCCGTCGAGCGCGTCGAGCAGGTAGGCGAAGCCGATGAGGGGCGCGGCCGTCTCGTACTCCCCTCGCAGCGAGTAGACGATGCTCGCGTAGCCGCACCACATGCTGCCCATCGTGAAGAGGCTTGGCAGCAGGTAGACGCCGCGACGCGCACGCGTCTGCCGCGGCTTGTCCGAAACTCGCCGGAAGAAACGCAGGCGCCCGTCGGGATTGCTGAGCACGTCAGGAGTGTAGCACTGCGATGACGGTTTCGCCGCCGCGCACCACTGCACCGACCTGCACGGTGATCGTCGCGTCATGCGGGACGAAGACATCCATGCGCGAGCCGAATTTCATGATGCCGAGCCGCTGGCCCGCGCGGACGTCCTCACCGCCGGTCAGCCGGCAGACCACGCGCCGCGCCAGCATCCCGACGATCTGGCGCGTGACGACCGGCTGGCCGTGATGATCGATCCAGATCTCGCTGCGCTCGTTGAGACTGCCGGCATCGTGCCTGTACGCCGGAAGAAAACGTCCGGGCGACAGCGTCACGCGCGTCACATGCCCCGATGCGGGCACGCGGTTGACGTGCACGTCCATCGGCGAGAGGAAGACGCTGATCTGTTTCCACGCGCCTGGCGGCGCGCCGTCGGGAATCACGTCCCCGGCCACCAGCACGCGGCCGTCCGCGGGGGCCAGCACGTCGTTGTCCTGAAGCGTGGCCGGCGGCTGACGTTCGGGATCGCGAAAGAAGAACGTGAAGAAGGCGGCGAACCCGAGACACACCACGGCCGCGATCCAGGAAATCCAGATCGCGGCTGCCACCGCACACGCGAGCGCGCCGAAGATAAACGGAAAGCCTGCCCGATCGACGCGCAAACCGGTCAGTGATCCTGGCGCCGGCGGATGTGTTCCATCCGGTCTTTGAGTCGCAGCTTCCGCTTCTTGAGAGTGACTTCTTCGACTTGTTCGGGCTCTGACAGGTAATGCCGTGAGGAGAGTTGGCTGAGACGATCGTCGAGGTCGTGATGCTGGGCGGCGAGTTGCTTCAGCTCTTCTGACTGCTGCTCATCCATGGTCCGCCTCCTTGAACTGCCGTACAAAATAGCATACGGCCTGGGGCCCTGAAAGCTCAAGGCAGACCTTCCTTCCACAAGACGAGCGCGTCCTCGACCGGATTGCTGTAATAGCCGCGCCGGACGCCCGCGACGGTGAAGCGAAACCGCTCATACAGCCGCTGCGCGGGCTCGTTGGAGCGCCGGACTTCGAGCGTGGCCCGCTGCGCGCCCATTCTCGCGCCGTCCTCGAGCACGCGTGACAGCAGCGCCGTCGCGGCGTGCGCGCGGCGATGTTTGGGGGCGACCGCCAGATTGTTGACATGGAGTTCGTCGAGCACACGCCAGAAGGAACAGAAGCCGACGATTTCGCCGAGCGGCGTCTTCGCGAGGTAGAAATACGACACGCCTTTGTTCTCGAGCTCCGCGAGATACATCTCCCGGGTCCACGGGCTCGTGAACGATGCCTCTTCGATTGCCAGCACGGCGTCGAGGTCGGCTTGCGACGTCAGCGGTTCAATCGTCCACGGGATGGACATCTCGTCCTCAGCGGGCCCGGTGCTGCTCACGATGCAGCTCGACATCCGGCCGGCGTACATATAAAGGATGGATGGCCGCGGGTGATGCCGCGAGCCCGCGTGACGCGCTCACCGCCGCCATGCGTCCGATGGCGCCGGCCAGCAGCATCGGCGGCGCCATCCTGACCATTCTGGAACCTGACCCGGATTCTATCGCGGCCGTGTAACGCACTGCGCCGTCTCCGGCGAAGATGGCCGACGACAGGTCGTGCGTCGACCACGCCGCCAGCGTGACGGCCGGACTCGCGACGGCCGGCGCTTCGAGCTCGAGCAGCCGCTCGGGCGTAAACGGCGGCGCGGCGGTCACCTGGTAGAGCGCTGAAAACACTTCACCACGCTGCGCGTCCATCCACGACGCGACGAGCGTTCCGGGCGCGGCATCCGCGCCGGCCAGTTGCGCCAGGGCCTCGAGCGCGGAGACGCCCACCACCCGCCGTCCGTTGACGAGCGCGAGCCCCTGCATGGTCGCGATGCCGATGCGGAGGCCCGTGAACGAGCCCGGCCCCGACGCCACGGCAAAGACATCGATCGTCCGCCACGGCGCGCCAAGCTGCGCGAGCTCGGCCGGCAGGCGTTCGCCGTGCGTCCGCGACGCGTCGCCCGCGCGTTCATCCACCACGCGATCGTCCTCGACAAGCGCGACGCCTCCCGCGCGAGTCGTCGTGTCCAGCGCCAGCACACGCATGCGTTAGACTTTAAGCATATGTCAGCGTCGGCGACCCCCGCGATGCGGCAGTATCTCGACGCCAAAGATCAGCATCGGGATTCAATCGTGCTGTTCCGCATGGGGGATTTCTACGAGATGTTCTACGAGGACGCGCTCGTCGCCGCGCGAGCCCTCGATCTGACGCTGACGTCGCGATCGAAAGACGCCAGCGGCGGCATTCCGATGTGCGGCGTTCCGCATCACGCCGTCGACACCTACATCGCGCGCCTCGTGAAGAAAGGCTTTCGCGTCGCGATCTGCGATCAGGTCGAAGATCCGAAGAAGGCCAAGGGGCTGGTCAAGCGCGAAGTCGTGCGCGTCGTCTCGCCGGGGACGCTGACCGACGCGAACTTTCTCGACGCCCGCGAACCGGCGTTTCTCATGGCGATCGCGCCGGCCAGCGGCAAGGGCGACACCTGCGGCGTCGCGCTGCTCGATCTGTCGACGGGCGAATTCACGGCCGCCGAATACGGCGGCGCCGACGGCCTGCAGGCGCTGGCCGACGAGCTCTCGCTGCTCAAACCGCGTGAGATTGTCGCGCCGGCCGGTGCGACGCTGCCGCCGTCCATTGGCGCCGCGGGCATTCCCCTGACGACCGTCGACGCGTGGACGTTCGACGGCGAATCCGCCCGCCGCACGCTCCTCACCCAGTTGCGCGCCAACGGGCTCGAAGGCTTCGGGCTCGACGGCCATGCCGCCGCGGTGTCCGCCGCCGGCGCGCTGGTGCATCACCTCCGCGGCACGCAGAAGGTCGACCTCGCGCACGTCAGCCAGATCGCGTACCGCCAGCGTGCCGACGCGCTGCTCATCGATCCGACCACCCTCGAGCATCTCGAAGTGCTCGAAGGCTCGGAAGGCGGCCGTGACGGATCGCTCCTCGACGAGCTCGACCGCACGATGACGTCGATTGGCAGCCGCCTGCTGCGCTCGTGGCTGCTCCGCCCGCTCGTGTCGATCGAACCGATTCGCGATCGGCTGGACGCCGTCGAGGAGCTCGCGTTTCGCGCGACCGAGCGCGCGAAGTTCCGCGATACGGTGAAGGCCGTCCAGGACCTCGAGCGCCTGCTCGCGCGGGCGGCCCTCGGCACCGCGGGGCCCCGCGACCTGGTCGGCCTGAAACAATCGCTGGCCGTCCTGCCGCGCGTGCGGACGGTGCTGTCCGAGCTGCACGCGCCGCTCGTGACGTCTCTGCTCGCGGAGATCGACGACCTCGTGGACGTCCGCGACGAGATCGAGCGCACGCTCATCGACGAGCCGCCCGCGCTCGCGCGCGACGGCGGCTTCACGCGCGACGGCCGCGACGTCGAAATCGACGACCTCCGGCGCATCAGCCGCTCGGGCAAGCAGGTCATCGCGGAGATGGAGGACGCCGAACGGACGCGGACCGGCATCAGCTCGCTCAAGGTCCGCTACAACCGCGTGTTCGGCTACTACATCGAGATCTCGAAATCGAACCTGCATGCGGTGCCGGCCGACTATCACCGCAAGCAGACGGTCGCCGGCGGCGAGCGCTTCATCACGCCGGCGCTGAAGGAATACGAAGAGAAGGTGCTCGGCGCCGACGAGCGGATCCTCGAGCGCGAGCTCCAGATGCTCGAGACGCTTCGCGCCGCGGTCGCCGCCGAGGCGCCGCGGATCCAGATGTCGGCGCGCGCGCTGGCCGCGCTTGACGTCCTGGCGTCGCTCGCCGAGGTCGCGTCGAACAACAACTACATCAAGCCGCACGTGCACGACGGGGACGAGATGCTCGTCGTCGACGGCCGCCACCCTGTCGTCGAACGCCACGCGGCGCCCGGGTCGGGCGCCGCGGGCGCGGACGGCTTCGTGCCCAACGACATCACGCTCAACGGCACGGCCAGCCAGCTGATCATCCTGACCGGCCCGAACATGGGCGGCAAGTCGACCTACCTGCGTCAGACGGCCCTGCTCTGCCTGATGGCGCAGGCAGGCTCGTTCGTCCCGGCCCGTGACGCCAAGATTCCGGTCGTCGATCGCATCTTCGCCAGGGTCGGGGCGTCCGACAACATCGCGCGCGGCCAGTCGACGTTCATGGTCGAGATGCAGGAGACGGCCAACATCCTTCATCAGGCGACGGGGCGCAGCCTGGTCGTCCTCGATGAAATCGGCAGAGGCACGTCGACATTCGACGGGTTGAGCATCGCGTGGGCGGTGGCCGAGCACCTCGCGACGAATACACGCGTGCGCCCGAAAACGCTGTTCGCGACGCACTATCACGAGCTCACCGATCTCGCCGACGCGACGCCCGGCGTCGTCAACTTTCACGTCGCGGTCCGCGAGTGGAAGGACGACATCGTCTTTCTCAGGAAGATTGTGCCCGGCCGATCCGATCGCAGCTACGGCATCCAGGTGGCGCGGCTGGCGGGATTGCCCGGGACGGTCATCGATCGCGCCCGTGAAATCCTGCAGGCGCTCGAGCGCGACGAGCTGTCGCGGGGCGGACGCCCGTCCGTCAGCGGGACACGCACAGACCCGCAGCAGCAGCTCGGCCTGTTCCAGCCGCCGGCTGAAAAAGACGACCCGCTGCGCAAGCGCCTCGCCGACGTGGACGTCGATCGGCTGACGCCTCTCGACGCGCTGAGCCTGCTCGCCGAGCTCAAGAAAGATCTGTGACGTTCAGGCGCGCAGCGATCGCCGCCGTGACCGTGCTGACCGCGTCGGCCTGTCAGCGGCAGGCGCGGGATCCGAACGTCCTCGTCGTCGCCGTCCAGAGCGGCCCGAACAGCCTGGACCCGCGGGTCGGCACCGACTCTGTCTCCCAGAACATCCACCAGGTCCTCTTCAACGGCGTGATGAAGGTCGACGAGCACCTGAACGTCGTGCCCGACCTCGCCGAGCGGCTCGACAATCCCGAGCCGACCGTCTACGTCGCGACGCTGCGCAAAGGCGTCCGCTTTCACGACGGCCACGAGCTGACGTCGAAGGATGTCGTCTACACCTTCCAGAGCCTCTTCGACCCGACATTCGTCACGCCGTATCGCGGCGCGTTGCGCGACGTCGAGTCCATCGAGGCGCGCGATCGGTACACGGTGGTCTTTACGCTGAAGAAGCCGTTCGGGTCGTTTCCGATCAATCTGGTGATTCCCCAAGTCGTGCCCGACGGCGCAGGCCGCGATTTCAACACGAATCCGATCGGCACAGGGCCCTACCGTTTCGTGAAGAACGTCGCCGACGACCGCGTGGAGGTCGCGCCGTTCGCCGACTACTTCGAGGGCCCGCCGAAAAACAACGGGCTGGTCTTCAAAGTGATCCCCGACAGCATCATGACCGGGCTGGAGTTGCGGCGAGGCACGGCGGATCTCATCGTCAACGATCCCGATCCCGACATCGTCCATCAGCTCGAACAGGATCCTCATCTGAGAATCGAACGGTCGGCGGGAGCGGACTTTCAGTACATCGGGATGAATCTGCTCGATCCGATCCTGAAGGATGTTCGCGTCCGCCGCGCGCTCAGCTACGCGATCGACCGCAAGGCGATCATCGATTACCTGCGCCGCGGCCTTGCCGTTCCTGCGGACGGACTGCTGCCGCGCGAGTCGTGGGCCTACGAGCCGTCACTGCCGTCGTACGACTACGACCCGGCCAGGGCCCGCGCGCTGCTGGACGAGGCCGGCTACCCCGACTCCGACGGCGACGGCCCGGCCATGCGCATGCGCCTGACGCTGAAGGTTCAGAACCTCGAATTTCCCCGGCTGCAGGCCACGGTGATCCAGCAGAACCTGCGGGCCGTCGGCGTGGACGTCGACATCCGCAGCTACGAGTTCGCGACATTGTACGCCGACGTGTTGAAGGGAAACTTCCAGCTCTACACGCTCCAGTGGGTCGGCGGCGCGATGTCCGACCCGGACATCCTCCGCCGCGTCTTCCATTCGAACCAGGTGCCGCCGGCCGGCTTCAACCGGGGGCATTTCACGGACGCGCGCGTCGATGCCCTGCTGGACGAAGCCTCGCGGGCGACAGACCCGACGCGGCGGCGAGCGCTGTTCGGTGAGGCGCAGCGCGCAATCGCGGAGCAGGCGCCGTACATCTGTCTCTGGACGAAGATCAACAACGTCATCGGCCAGAGCACGCTCGAGGGCCTGCGCGTGACGCCGATCGCCGACTACACGTTCCTCAAAGACGTGTCGCGTCGTGCGAAGTGAGCCGTTTATAATTGACGCCAGATGAAATTATCGAAGCTGCCCTTTGAGTACGAACACATGGCCGTCGGCGAGTACGGCGGGACCACGCCCACCACCGTCGACTTCGACGCCGCCCGCGTG
>Ga0153915_10003238_pt1 | contig 14920 bp, 16 predicted proteins | sample Opewatmetagenome_2_FD_107003 | JGI IMG/M metagenome (GOLD analysis project Ga0153915, IMG submission 107003) | Freshwater wetland microbial communities from Ohio, USA - Open water 3 Core 3 Depth 3 metaG | ecosystem: Environmental > Aquatic > Freshwater > Wetlands | place: USA: Ohio, Lake Erie...
CGGGTAGGCTCACTCTGGTTCGGACTCGTTTGGTCTTGCTCCGAGGTGAGGTTTAGGTCTTTTTTTTTTATCAAAGTGTGGAGTATGATCTTCGTCCTCCGCCACTGGTTCTGGCTCCCCTGCGCTAACTGATGAGCCTTGCAGCTGCTCGATACGCTCTTGAAGCTCGTCTTCCGAGACGACCGCTTGCTGGAATGGTCCCTGCCTGATGCGGTGAGGCAGAGCCAGCTCGGCTGCCAGGGCAATATCGCGCTCAGTGATGGATTTCCGACCCTCAAAGGCAGCCTGGGCGCGCGCCGTTTTGAGAATTACCAGGTCTGCCCGATGACCTTCCACATTGAGCGAGGCAGTGAGAGCAGCGATCGAGAGCAAGTCACGGCTGCTGTAGGTGACCTTATCCACCAATCCGCGTGCCATCTCGATCTGGTGGGAAAGCTCTTTTTCCTTATCGAGCCACTGTTTGCGGAATTTCTCGGGGTCTTCCTCGAAGGCCAGGTTGCGCTCCATGATCAACACACGCTCACGCGCTTCGCGGATGCCGTAGATCTCGGCTGAGTGGGCAAAGCGGTCCAACAACTGTGGACGCAGGTCGCCTTCCTCGGGATTCATCGTCCCCACCAGGATGAAGCGTGCCGGGTGGGCGAACGAAATACCCTCACGCTCGACCACGTTCACTCCCATGGCGGCTGAGTCCAGCAGCAGGTCGACCACATGGTCGTCCAACAGGTTGACTTCATCGATATATAACAACCCACGGTTGGCGGCTGCCAACACGCCCGGCTCGAAGATGCGTTCCCCCTTCTGGATAGCAACCTCGATATCCAGGGTACCCACCACGCGGTCTTCCGTGGCACTGATCGGCAGGTCGATGAAGGCAATCCGGCGCTTGACCACTTTCAGGTCAATGCCTTGGGATTTACGCTCTTTCACCCAATCCGACCAGGTAAGGGGTGCCTCAGGGTCGTCATTGAAGGGTGAATCGACAAAGACTTTAATTTCGGGTAATAGGGCTGCCATGGCGCGAGCAGCAGTAGATTTGCCCGTGCCGCGCTCGCCGCGGATAAGCACTCCACCAATTCGCTGGTCCACTGCATTCAAGACCAGGGAGCGCTTCATGCGTTCCTGACCGACGATGGCTGTGAAGGGATAAACGGGTCGCATTAAATTGTTGGGGTATGCCTCCTGCCCAGCAAGCGTATATTATACTCTCATGTGAAAGGATTGCAGTGTTAATTTAAATGGGATAGCCCAGATTTAATCTATGTATGATCCAGCAGCCTAATATCCCTGAGCTCCATCCAGGCAGGCTGTGGATTAGGCAAAGTTCCGTACTTCAGCCTACCCGCAGGGGGTAAGTCGGCATACTGATTATCGACCCAGATTACCAGGCTCAATGGGCCGCGGGGAACGATATTCGTCTCCAGGAGTTCTGCACCATCCAGGCTGATCTTGACCTGATCGGTATTCCATTCCAGCACATACGTATGCCAATCGGTTACGTTGGTATGAATCAGGGTAGCGTCCTGGTGGATCACACGCTGCAGAAGCCGGCGGACAAGCTGAGCGGCTACCGGGATAAGGGTCAATGCCAGGATTGGAGAGGCTAATGCCAACAAAACCGCTGGCATATGATAGGAGCAGAAGGTGGCTGCCAGGAAACCATTGGCCGGCAGGTCATCCCTTAAAGAAAGGTAATTCTGGGGCGAGGCATGGAAAAACCAGATAGCATCCGGCAAGGCCGGAAAACGTGGCACCAGTCTATTATACGAAAGCATGAAGCTGAAAGGGTCATTCCACAGGCCAAATCCCCATGTTCCGGGCAACTCTTCGGCAGAAACGCGCGCTTGCAAGCTCAGCACGAGGGGAGGCTTCCAGAGGAAATTACCTCGCCTGAGCGACCCGTGGTCATCCAGCTGCGCCAGGCGATAACCACCACGCTGATTGGAGGGGATTTCCAGGTGCCAACCGCCCACACCCATTTTCTCCACCCTGGCAGCGGATGACTTACTAATATGCAAAGCAGATAGACTGTGGTTCATAACAGAGCTATCATACCATGCGTGGCATCCCAAGATCTCATTCAAGTGGGAAATCCCACTTGTATGCCAATGATATAATTTACCCATCAATGGAGGTTGCATGGAAATTACCTGGTATGGTTTATCCTGTTTTCGCCTGACTGAACGCAATTTGGCAACGATCGTAACAGATCCCTACGATAGTCAAGTAGCGGGGTATGAGCCACTCAAGTTGAGGGCAGATATCGTCACCGTCAGCCATGAGGCACCAGGGCATAGTTATACCTCCGGAGTTAAGGGATATTCTCACCTAATCAACACGCCGGGTGAATTTGAAATCGGGGATGTTTTTATCACTGGCATCCAGACCAATGGCTACGGAAAGAATGAAGCGGAGGAGCCGCGCAACACCCTGTATGTTTTCGATTTTGAAGGGGTGACGGTGGCACATCTGGGCGACCTGAGGCGCGTGCCCACTCAAACAGAGATCGAGGCTTTGGGTACCGTGCACATCGTCCTAGTACCAGTGGGGGGTGGAGGAGGGCTCAATGCCGCCAAGGCGGCTGAAGTCGTCAGCTTGCTGGAGCCTGGTTTCGTCATCCCGATGCACTACAGCACCGCGGTTTGTAATTTTAAGCTAGCGCCACTCAATAAATTCCTTAAAGAAATGGGTCTGGGTACGATCAAACCCCAGCCATCCCTCAAAGTCACCAAGAGCATGATCCCTGAAGAGACACATGTGATCGTGCTGGAATACCAGCATTGATCGAACTGGAGTAGCATCGTGACTGTAAAATTAATCATGACCTGGGATATAACCCCAGGCCGCGAGCAGGAATATTTTGAATTTGTGGTGCGTGAGTTCATCCCCCAGGTGCAGCAGCTTGGGATGGAGCTGAAGGACGCCTGGCTCACCATGTATGGTGACCAACCGCAGATTATGGCTTCTGCTCAAATGCCGGATCTGACCGCAATGCAGAGCATCCTGGACACAAAAGAGTGGCAAGGGCTAATCAATCGGCTGTTGGACTTCGTCGAAAACTACCAGTATAAAATCGTTCCCGCAAAGACGGGCTTTCAGATGTAAGATTTGGTAGCATCAGGGATATTTTCCATTCGTTTTCTCCAGGGTAAACCCTTGATTTTCACATATAAAGTTGAGGAATATGACAAATATGCTTTTGCTCTGGCAAATTTTCGTTCTCTTCACGCGGGTGGCAATGTTCTCATGGGGCGGAGGGGCGGCTTCTCTCGCCTTGATGCAACGCGAAACTACCACCGCTACCTGGACACCCCCAGGTGAGACTGAGCCTGTTCCGTGGATCTCATCGGATGAATTTGCAGACGCGGTTGCGCTAGGTAATGCCATCCCAGGACCGATCGCACCACAAGTGTCTGCATATGTAGGTTACAAGCTGGCTGGTGTACCGGGAGCAGTTTCTGCTGCGGTGGGGACGGTTATTCCGACCACACTGCTGATGCTTATTCTGATCGTATTCTATTTTGGGATTAAGAATAGTGTTGCAGTGAAAGCCATGGTCCAGGCCGTCAGACCGGTGGTGGTTGGTTTGTTGCTCTGGACAGCCTATGATGTGGCGAATACTGTATTTGGCGTCAAGAAGCTGGGCTGGGGTCAGGCATTAACCCAAGGGTGGGATAAGCTGCTTTTCGTGGCGGTGTCATTTGTTTTATTGACTTTCACTAAAATTAATCCCGCCATCATCATCCTTTGCACTGCTGTGCTGGGCTTGATCTTCTATCGCTGATTTCGCCTTAGCGGCGGCTTTCCCACTATGACAGGAGTGTTAACACTGAATAACGACCTGTTCTCCATGCGTTTACTCGCCTGGTATGCCGGCCATGCACGTACACTCCCCTGGCGAGGCCATTCCAACCCATACACCATCTGGGTGTCTGAAGTCATGCTTCAACAAACGCGAGTCGAGACGGTTATTCCCTACTTTGAGCGCTGGATGCAGCGTTTCCCAAGCATCGAGGTATTGGCATCTGCCTCGTTACAGGAAGTGCTATCAGTATGGGAGGGTTTGGGCTACTACGGGCGCGCCCGCAACCTACACCGTGCCGCACAGATGGTACTGCAAAATTATCATGGTAAGCTACCGGAAGATCCGCGCCTGCTGCGCAGGCTGCCTGGAGTGGGGCGCTATACCGCGGCAGCAGTCGCTTCGATTGCATTCGGTCATGATGAGCCTACACTGGATGGCAATATTCGCCGGGTCCTGGCGCGTTACTTCAACGTAAGTGTAGATGCCCGTTCAACAGCTGGAGAGCGAGAATTATGGAAGATAGCAGCTCAACATCTGCCGGTTGGACAGGCTGGGGAATATAACCAAGCATTGATGGATCTGGGGGCTTGTCTTTGTACCCCAAAATCACCGGATTGCGCGCATTGCCCCTTGGAAGATACCTGTCAGGCGAGGGCACTAGGAATTCAAGAAGAGAGGCCGGTGTTGCTTCCCAAGCCTGCCATTCCCCACCATGTTGTTACAGCTGCGGTGATCAGGCGGGATGACCGGGTGCTGATCACTTGCCGGCCTCCCCATGGATTGCTTGGAGGCCTGTGGGAATTCCCAGGGGGGAAGCAGCATGAGGGTGAAGATCTGCCCACCTGCCTGCGGCGTGAAATTTGCGAAGAGCTTGGGGCTGAGATCGAGGTCGGTGCGCAGCTGGGGATATACCAACACGCATACACCCATTTTCGGGTCACGCTTTACGCCTTCCATTGCACCCTGCTGCAGGGGGAACCGCGTCCGATTCAGGCTGCGGACTTGCGCTGGGTCTCGCTGGTTGAGTTATCACAGTACCCAATGGGGAAAATTGATCGCCAAATATCACAAACCCTGTTATCATCATGGTCTCTATGAGCGACCCACTCTTCATTGATGCCCATCAGGACATGGCCTGGAATATGCTTACCTTCGGGCGGAATTACACCCTCTCAGCGGCTGAGACTCGCCAGCGAGAACAAGGAACGATTGCTCCCCAGGTCAATGGGGATACTTTGCTCGGCTGGCCTGAGTACCAACGCGGAAAAGTTGCGATAATATTTTCCACATTGTTTGCTGCCCCAATCCGAAGTAAGCTAGGTGAATGGGACCAACAATGTTATGCCTCCGACGAAGAAGCACATACGCGTTACAGCATCCAATTGGATGCTTATAACCGGCTGGTTGAGGAACAACCGGCGATGTTCCAGAAGATCGAAAAGCGCGCTGACTTGCAAGCCATCCTGACTCATTGGCAGCGTGAGGACACCGCGGAGCATCCGGTCGGTTTAGTGGTTCTGATGGAAGGAGCGGAAGGCGTGCGAGAGCCGACAGAACTGGAGGATTGGTACCAGCGCGGTGTGCGTATCATCGGCCCAGCCTGGGCTGGGACGCGATTCTGCGGTGGTACGCTTGAGCCAGGGGGGCTTACCAAGGATGGATACGCGCTACTGGAGAGTATGGCTGAATTCCATTTCACACTCGACCTCAGCCACATGGATGAAAAAGCTGCCTTGCAGGCATTGGATACCTATCCCGATGCAATCATTGCTTCACATGCTAATGCTCTGACTTTACTGAAAGAAACCAGCATCAACCGGCACCTAACTGACCGGGTTATCCAGGGTTTGCTGGAAAGAGGCGGTATGATTGGCATCGTGCCTGCCAATGGCTTCCTGCGACCTGATTGGAAGGAAGCAGGAGGGCGAGCCAGCGTTACCCTGGATTACGTTGTCGCCCAAATGGATTACGTCTGTCAGATGGCAGGGGATGCCTTGCACGTTGGGATTGGCAGTGACTTCGATGGTGGGTTTGGCTTACCATCTGTCCCCATAGAGGTCGACACTATTGCTGATATACGCAAAATAATTCCAATTCTGATTCAAAAGGGGTATACTCGCGCTGATATCATCGCCATTCTTGGCGGGAATTGGCTGCTTCATCTTCAGAATACCTTACCGGAGGTCTTATGACAGATGCTCCGCCTGTTCGCAAGTCGAATGGGAGATTCCGCATCCGTATAGGTTTGGGGGTGACCATCCTTGGCTTCATCATATACTTGCTGGGTGCTGAGCCTGGACTGTTTGGATTGGATCGCAGCCCGGTGGTCGGTTTCGTGCAAATTGCCACGTTCATAGTGGGGTTAGGCATCATATGCCTGGGCGGATATATCAGTCTGGCAGCATTATGGAACGGTGGACAGAAATCAATCGCCTCAGATATCGGCTTGCGCCTGGTCAGCACAGGATATGTCATCGCAGTCGCATGCGGCATGGCAGATATATTTGGCTTTGGCAGCAACAATTACCCCACCGTACCTGTATTTGGTATCTACCAGCAGATTGGTTTTATCATGGGTGAGGTGGTCATCGCCATTGGTCTGCTCCTGCTGATCCCTTATAAAAAACCTCAGCCTCAGGTAGGCGACCTTCAATCGTAAGTCTTGTCTTAGGGAAGATAGCTTAGCCAGTAACGGGTTTTTTAAACCCCATAGCTGCGAGCATCTCATCGTTGGTCGGGAATTTATAAGCTGGCAGGCCTGATTTTTCGGCTTCCATGGTCTCAACTTCAACCAGCTTTTGCAAGTCAGATTTATGGATGATAGGCTTATTCAGCTTATCCAATTTAGCTCTAAATTCTTCCAGGATATTGGCTGGATTCACCAACATTGGCGTGGATTGGAGATAATCCAGCACAGCCCTGGCGCCATTCTCGCCATCCTTACGCGCCACACCCACCAACCCGCTGCTGGCCTCGCGTGACCAGCCTGCCACAAACACCCGGTCAACCGGACGGTTTAGATCTGGATCATAGGCTTCGAACGACAGGCCATCCACGGGGTGAAGGGGGTTGGGATGCTTAACAAAAGCATTTTGGCGAACCGGTAAGCCAAACGATTCCTCCACCTTGTCTCCGATGCAGAATATCACTGTGTCCACATCCAGGATGCGCTTTGTGCCCAACCTCTTGGCTTGCACTTCCCCTTCTGAGCATACCAGAGTGGTATCCTCTACTTCCAAGCCATTTACATACCCCTGCTCATTGCCCAATATACGGCTGGGTGAAGCCAAGAAGTCAAGATAGAAGCGGGTCTTTGAGACTGGAGGCTGCCCTTTTGCTAATGCGGAAAGGATATAGTCTTTGGCCTCATCCACGTTCTGACCTACTGCATCAGCGATGGGCCGCGCACGTTCGATCTCTGAGAACAATTTTGCCAGGTCCAGATTGTGGACCACGATTTTCAGTTCTTCTTTCGAGAATTTAACTTCATTTGGACCTCTACGTACGACAGCGACGACCTCATCCACCTTCAGCTCGCCGATCAACCAATGGGCGATATCCAACATAACATTCCCCGCGCCGATCAGCGCCACACGCTTGCCTATCCGGAAATCCTTAGTGCTGAAAGGTGGCAGTAAATTGTAGTGAAATACCAGATCCTTGGCATGATAAACCCCCACCAGGTTTTCACCTGCCAGCCCCAGCCACTTGGTCGCTTGAGCGCCTACAGTCACCAGCAACGCCTGAAAGCCGAGGGCGCGCAAATCTGGCAAACGAAAATCTCCATTGTCACCTACGATGACGTTACCAAAATAATCGATGGCAGGGAGGCTCAGGATCTGTTGGAACTGTTTGCGCAGACCTTCTTTCATCTTATATTTGTCAAAATAAATGCCGTACTCTGCCAACCCGCCTGGGATAATATCTCGGTTCAGGAGCACAACGTGTACGTCGTTCAATGCAAGGAGCCTGGAAGCAAAGAGCCCAGCTGGACCGGCTCCAATGACTGCCACGAGGTATTTCCCGATAGTTTCCTCTGCCAAATTCAATTCTCCTCAAAAAGACGGCTTTCGCCGTCTGAGTAATTTTATCCAGCTCGCCTGCAAAATAGTTTTACATGGCAAGTGATCATTCCCGCCAGCAGGCGCTTCTCAATATTTTAGCTTGAGGGGGTTAATTTCACAAGAGAAAATTACGAATTCATCGGCCTCATTTGTAGCATGTCCATCCTTGATAATAATAAGCTTTCCTAATCAGCCTGTTTGTGCTATATTCAGCTTATTCACTTTCAGGAGGTCACTCATGGATAATTCCAAGCCGGACCGGCCAGAAACAGAATTTGAACCTCAGCCGCAAGTCCAGACTGAAACAAATCCCGAGTCTCAACCAGTGCCTGAGACAGTATCCGAGAGTTATGTAAACGAACGGATCAAAGAAGCATTCGATCGAGTTAAATTGTGGCTCAAGAACGCCCAAGATCATTACCAACATTCTCCGCGCCTGCAAAAGCTCACTTATCAAGGTAAATATTTACCTGCCTTCTGGACGGTGGCGTGCATTTTTTCGTTGATGGTAAATATCGTATTATTTGCAATTTTGGTCTCATTTGGGCACAATTTCTTTGCACTCAAAGCTCTCATCGCAAAAGGTCTGGTGAATGGAACATCCGATACTCTGGCGTTGATGGATCAAGCGCACATTGTCACTACGGTCCCTGTTCAGACGAAGGTGCAGCTACAGGATAACCTACCGGTAATCTTTGACCTGCCGATTAATCAGAGTACGCAATTATCATTGGCACAAGACACCCGAATCCCGGGGGCTACTATCTACCTGAATAATACGGCGGTCACGACCGATCTCACCCTGCCAGCAGGCACACCTATCCAGGCTAATTTTAATATGACCATCCCTGTCGACACAACTGTTCCGATAAGTGTAACGGTTCCGGTATCCATGCAAGTTCCGGTGGACATTGCGATTGACCAAACCGATTTGCATCAGTCCATCGTCGGTTTACAAGGAATAATTGAACCTTATAAGACGATCATGGGTTCAGCCTTCAATTCTCCAAAAGAGTTTTCATTTTGCGACCAATGGTGGTCAGGCTGGATGTGCAGCATCTTCTTTGGCAAACAATAATCCCAAAAATTCAATTATCGCTTTGACGATCCAAATAAAACCACGATTAGAAGCTATGATCCAATGAATGCATCGCTCACCAAATTGACGTTATCGAATGGCTTGCAAGTCTTGCTGAAAGAGATACACACCTCACCCATCATCAGCCAATGGATTTGGTACCGCGTTGGCTCACGTGACGAGGTGCCCGGACTAACCGGTGCTTCACATTTGGTGGAGCATATGATGTTTAAGGGCACACCTAAATTCCCGCTCGGTGCCCTGGACCGGGCAATATCACGCGAAGGCGGTTATCTTAATGCTTTTACTTTTCTGGATTGGACCTCGTTTTTCGAAACCTTGCCTGCGGATAAGATTGATCTAGCACTAAAACTGGAAGCTGACAGAATGTTCAACAGCTTGTTCGATCCGAATGAATTCAGCGCCGAGCGAACTGTGGTCATCTCGGAGCGCCAGGGAAGTGAAAACGAGCCCCTGTTCCGCTTGAGCGAGGAAGTGCAATCAGCGGCATTCCGGGTCCACCCCTACCACCATGAGATCATCGGGGATTTAACAGACTTGTATTCGATGCAACGCGAGGACATATACCATCACTACCAGAATTACTACGTCCCCAATAATGCAGTACTTTCCATCGCCGGAGATTTTGAGACCCAGAGCATACTTGAGCACATTCGAGAGTTATATGAGCCACTTGCGGCTGGTCGTCAGCCACCACGTTTGGCGCGAACTGAGCCACCTCAAGCAGGCGAACGGCGCGTGTCGGTGGAAGGACCTGGCGAGACAGTTTACCTCCAGGTTTGTTATCGGGCGCCTAAAGCAGATAACCCTGATTTCTTTGCCTTAAACCTGTTAGATAGCTTGCTCACAGGTCCCACGAATCTAAATATGTTCGGAGGCGGCGTGACCAATAAAACCAGCCGCTTGTATAAAGCGCTGGTGGAAAAAGAGCTGGCGGTCAGTGTAAATGGAGGTTTGCCGGCCACGATTGATCCTTACTTATATACAACGGTGATCACAGTCCATCCCAAACACACTGCCAGTGATTGTATCGCTGCCATGGAAGCAGAGATCAAACAATTGCAGGATGCCCCTCCTTCTGTCGAGGAACTAGAGAGGGCATTGAAACAAGCGCGCGCCATCTTTGCCTATGGGAGCGAGTCGATCTCAAACCAGGCATTTTGGCTAGGATTTGCGGAAATGTTTGCCACAGTCGACTGGTTCACCACATACCTTGAACACCTGGCAGCGGTCACTCCGGCGGATATACAGCGACTCGCCCAGACTTGCCTGCGACCACAGAATCGCACCCTGGGTGTGTATCTACCCAATACGACTGCTCAATTATGATTGCAAGCGCTGGTTGTCCACAGAAGTATAAAACAGGAGCATTTGACCCGTGACCATCCATTCACTCCCAGGTCCTAATGATATCGTCCGGCGAGAACTCCCAAATGGCATCGTCGTTCTCGTCCGCCCCAACCTCAACAGTCTCTCTGTGGTGGTCTCGGGTTACCTATCTGCAGGCGCTATTTTTGAACCGGACGACAAATTAGGTTTGGCTGGGTTCACTGCCTTGGCTCTTATGCGTGGAACGACCCAACATGACTTCCAGCAAATCTATGACGGACTGGAATCGAACGGTGCCAGTCTTGGTATCGATGGTGGCACCCATTCTATCGGGTTCTATGGTCACGCTTTGGCAGAGGACCTGGATTTGCTCATCGGAACTCTGGCAGAAACTTTACGCCAGCCGGTCTTTCCAACAGATCAGGTTGAACGCTTGCGTGACCAACTCCTCACCGGCCTGGCTATACGCGCTCAAGATACGGCTGAAGTAGCTTCACTTGCGTTCGATGAGCTGGTATATGCCGGGCACCCTTACAGCCGGCCTGAAGATGGCTACCCCGAAACAATTCGCTCGATCAGGCGTGAAGACCTGGTTGCATTTCACGAGAAGCATTTTGGGCCGATGGGAATGGTTATTTCGATTGTTGGCGATGTTGGCACGGAGCGGGCATTGGAGTCGGTTACCCGTTTTTTGAGCGACTGGAAAAACCCCAAACAGCCTACTCAGCCTGATCTTCCAGCTTTGAAGCCATTGAGTGGCACGATTTCCCACCAAGTGCACATCCCTGGCAAGTCTGAGGCGGATATCGTGATGGGAGTGGCAGGGCCTCCCCGCCGTTCACCGGACTTCATGGTGGCCTCATTGGGGAATAACATCCTGGGTCAGTTCGGGATGCACGGGCGGATTGGTCAATCGGTTCGTGAGAAATCAGGGCTGGCATACCATGCCTCATCCAGCCTGAGTGGCGGGATTGGTCCGGGGCCCTGGCTTTTTATAGCAGGAGTTGACCCGAGCAACCTCGAAAAAGTCATCGAGCTTATACGCCTGGAGATCGCCCGGTTTATCAGGGAGCCTGTTACCAGTGAGGAGCTGGCTGACAGCCAGGCAAATTATATTGGGCGACTGCCTCTTTCGCTTGAATCCAATGCAGGGGTCGCGTCTGCCTTGCTAAACCTGGAGCGCTACAGCTTAGGCCTGGATTATTACCTGCGCTATCCTGATCTGATCCGCGCAATCACCCCGGCAGAAATCCTGGAGACCGCCCAACGTTATCTCCATCCAGACCACCTGGCGATTGCCACTGCGGGATCTTTTGATACTCCTGGATAATAAAGCGAGGATGGTATGCCAAGCTTGAGAACGGGCGTAGACTTAATCGAAATAGACCGTTTCACTTCTGCCTACCTCCGGTACGATCAACGATTGTTGCAGCGCATATTCACTTCCATAGAGCTAGCTGAAAATGGTAAGAACATGGCCTCTCTGGCAGCCCGCTTTGCAGCCAAGGAGGCGGTTACAAAAGCATTCGGCACAGGCATTGGTATTATCTCGTGGCATGATATTGAGATATGTCGGGGAGCCTCGGGTGAGCCGATTCTGAACCTTTATGGCCGGGCGCAGAAATTGGCAGAAGAACAGCACCTGAATACCTGGTCGTTAAGCCTGAGCCACACCCAAAACCATGCCATCGCATTTGTAGTGGCAATAGGCGAGTGAGAGTAAATATATCTGCTCACTGACTGAAAATATAGTGTTCTCTTTATGAGTAACCAAACCTTGGCTACTCTACTAACTCATCAAGAAAGGATCGAAGGATGGAACAAGTAATCACCCCTTTGGAGAGGATTCTGCAGCTACTCCCCTTTATCATCCCAATTGTCCTGCTTCAGCTGGTCCTGATGATCGTGGCTTTGGTGGATTTGATCCGTCGCGAAAAAACGCGTGGCCCCAAGTGGTTATGGGTGATCGTGATCGTAATAGGCGAGCTCATCGGTCCGATTGTCTATTTTATCTTTGGGCGGGAAGAATAGAAACATGATCGCCATACGTACTGAGGAGCTTCGCAAAGTTTTTGGAACAGTAATCGCTTTGGATGGTTTAAACCTGAGCGTGGAGGAAGGAACAGTATTTGGCTTTCTCGGACCCAATGGAGCAGGCAAGACTACCAGCATTCGTATCCTCACCGGTCTGGCACATGCCACCAGCGGGCAGGCCTGGGTGTTCGGAAAAGAGGTGACTGCTAACCGGCACGAGATTGCCCAGCAGATCGGTTTCCTGCCCGAAGAGCCTGCATTTTACCCATGGATGACACCACGCGAATTCCTGGATTATGTGGGACGTGTATTTAGATTGCCAAGCGCAATGCGCTCTGCCAGAACCAAAGAGCTCCTGGCGCTGGCAGGCCTGGAAGAGGCAGCTAAAAGGCGGATTGGGGGGTTCTCACGTGGCATGCGCCAACGGCTGGCATTGGCACAGGCGCTGTTGAACCGCCCCAAGGCGCTGTTCCTGGACGAACCAGCCAGTGCCCTGGACCCGGTAGGGCGTAAGGAAGTGCTTGATTTTATTGAGCAGCTGCGCGGACAATGCACAGTGTTCATGTCCACCCATATATTGGCAGATGTGGAGAGGGTCTGCGATACGGTAGGGATCATCAACCGAGGCAAGCTGGTGACCGCCGCACCGCGGGAAGTGCTCCTGGCACAATATGCCATACCCGCCTTTGAAGTGGAGGTTGACTCGCAAAGTGCGGCAGGGTTTGTGAACTGGAGTGAGGCAATACAACGAGAGCGCTGGGTGAAATCAATCGCGCTAGATGGGTTCGTGGCGCGTGTGAACGTCACTGATATTGAAGCAGCCAAGAGGGAATTATTAACCTCTATCACACAAACTGGGCTGATTTTGGCACGTTATGAGGTCGTACGCCCCTCTTTAGAAGACGTTTTCCTTCAGCTGGTTGGTCAGGAGGAGGCGGAGAAATGAATTTATTCGTTGCTTTTCGCAAGGAGTGGTTGGAATTAATTCGTAGCTACCGGCTTATGGTTGTGGCGATCGTTCTGGTCTTCTTTGGATTGACATCGCCACTGCTAGCTAAATTCACACCTGAGCTGATCACACTCATTCCTACGGGTGGAATTTCGATCCAGATGCCACCCCCAACGGTAATGGATGCCATTGGCCAGTATATAAAGAACATGGCACAGTTTGGCATCATCCTGGCTTTGTTGCTTAGCATGGGCGCTGTTGCACAAGAGAAGGACAAGGGCACCGCCGCGATGATGTTAGTTAAGCCTTTGCCGCGGGGCGCCTTTTTAGGCGCCAAGTTTCTTGGCCTGGCGACAATGTTCGCCATCGCCCTGGCTGCAGCTGCTATTGCCTGCTACTATTACACCATGCTCCTGTTCGAAGCTATGAATATCCTGCACTGGCTGGTGTTGAATGGGCTCATATTCATTTACGTGTTGGTTTTTGTGGCTTTAACCCTGTTCTGCAGCACGATCACCAGATCACAAGCCGCAGCAGGTGGTACTGCTTTGGGTTTGATGGTCATCCTGGGTTTGGTTGGCGCCATCCCAGGGTTAGGTAAGTATCTGCCAGGTGAATTGATCACCTGGGGCACGCGTGAGATGTACGGGGATACCACAACCTCCTGGATTGCTTTTGGGATCAGCATAGGATTGATTCTGGTTCCTCTGTTGGCAGCCTGGCTTATTTTTAAAAATCAAGAATTGTAATCATCATGGAATGAGGTCAAGCAAACTGAGGGGTAGACCCTATCATTTTCTCCCTTGCGAGATCCTATATCTTGACGGATAATATCCACTCAGGCGGATCTTTTTATCCATTCCCGCACCTGAACAAGTGAATATTGGAATCCAGTAATAGCACTATCCTTGCCAAAGGAGGCGATATGTCATCCAAGTTCCTGCGCGTGACCTTAACCATCATCAGCGTCCTGATCGTGATTGCCATCGTCCTTGGGGCGGTTGGCGTTTACCTCGCACGCAGCTCTTTCCCGCAAACCAGTGGTGAAATCAAGCTGAGCGGATTGGATTCACTGGTCGATATTTACCGGGACAGTTATGGCGTCCCCCAGATCTATGCCACAACACCTCACGACCTGTTCTTTGCCCAGGGCTATGTGCATGCCCAGGACCGTTTCTGGCAGATGGACTTTTGGCGCCATATTGGCTCGGGCAGGCTGTCGGAGATGTTCGGTAAAGACCAGCTAGACACAGACACCTTCCTGCGTACATTGGGCTGGGCGCGGGTGGCTCAACAAGAGCTGAATATGATGCCCGCAGACGAGCTAGCGCTTCTGCAAGCATATGCGGATGGGGTAAATGCATATCTGTCAGATCACAAAGGGGCGGCAATCAGCCTGGAATATGCCGTACTCAAGCTGATCACCCCGGACTATTCACCCGAGCCGTGGCAGCCGCTCAATACCCTTACCTGGGGGAAAGCCATAGCATGGAATTTGGGTTCCAGTCGTATGGATTATGAAGTGGAACATGCGATCCTATCGAAAACACTGTCTGCCGAACAAATGACGGACCTTTTCCCACCTTATCCACCAGACCATCCATACATTGTCAATCATCTACCGCTTGGTGCCACTACCG
>Ga0153915_10003239_pt1 | contig 14919 bp, 11 predicted proteins | sample Opewatmetagenome_2_FD_107003 | JGI IMG/M metagenome (GOLD analysis project Ga0153915, IMG submission 107003) | Freshwater wetland microbial communities from Ohio, USA - Open water 3 Core 3 Depth 3 metaG | ecosystem: Environmental > Aquatic > Freshwater > Wetlands | place: USA: Ohio, Lake Erie...
GCGTGCACGACGCCGCGCCATGATCCGCCTGACGGGGGTATGTCTGGCGGCAGGTTGCCTCCAGCGCCAGGTCGAGAAGATCCGTCAGGCCGAGGTGCACCAGGCCACGGCCGAACCGTCCCACGTGACGGAGCAGAATGGAGAGACGGGCGTGACGCTTGATTCCGCGACCGTCGCGCGAATCGGGCTCCGAAGCGTGGAGGTCCGACCGGCCACACGACGCAACGAAACCGACCTGCCGGCCCTGATCGTCGCCGACCCAGAGGCGAGTTCATTCGTGCGTGCCGGGGTCGCGGGCCGGCTCGCCGTTCCCGAAGGAGCGACCTGGCCCCGGTTCGGTACCCGGATCGAGAGGGGTGCCGTCGTGGGCGTCATCGGCGATGCCCGTCCGATCGCGGCCCCGCGCGGGGGCACGGTGTCCCGCGTGCTGGCTCAGCCGGGAGAACTGGTGCAGCCGGGTCAGGAACTGCTGGAAGTCACCGCCTACGACTCACCCCTGGTGCAGGTGGCATGGAGCGCGGGCCTCCCCGAGCCACCGGCGCGGATGTCCTTCTCGGCCGGCCCGGTCGGAGCGCGAGTGGAGGGATCCCTCGTCGGCCCGGCCCCGGCGGCGGATCCGGTCACCCGGAGTCCGGCGTGGCTCTACCGGGTAGGGGGAGGATGGAGGGGGATGCGTCCGGGAGCGAGCGTCACCGCGCATCTTCCCGATGCGAGCGGCATCCGCCGGGGCGTAGTGGTTCCGGCGGAGGCCATCGTACAGTGGGACGCGCTCGCGTGGGCCTATCAGGAGAAAGGTCCGGGCCGTTACGTGAGGGTGCGGGTGCCGACCGAGTGGCCGGTCTCCGGAGGCTGGCTGGTGTCCGGGGCGCTCGCCGCCGGTGACCGGGTGGTCGTAACCGGCGCCGGGCAGCTCCTGTCAGAGGAATTCAGGGCACGAATCGTCGTGGGTGAGGAGGTAGGCGAATGAGGCCGGCGGCCGCCGGCCATTGGCCGTTGCCGTCTGATCTCATGAGTTCACGTATTGGGCATTCCCCGGTTGCATGCCGGTGCGTCCGCGGCGTCGTGACAGCCAACGGCCAATGGCCAATGGCGCGGGGCTGACGGCCGCTCGATGCTCTCGGCGCTGGTCCGCTTCGCAGTCCGCCGGCCCGGTATCGTCACCGGGCTGGGGCTGACGCTCGTCCTGTACGGGCTCATGATCGTGGCCCGTGCCAAGCTGGACGTCTTCCCCGAATTCGCCCCACCGCAGGTCTCCATCCAGACCGAGGCCCTGGGCTTCTCCCCCGAGCAGGTGGAGATCCTGGTTACCAAGCCGATCGAAGACGCGATCAACGGTGTGAACGGTCTCGCCGCGATCCGATCGCAATCGATCCAGGGACTGTCGGTGATCACCGCGGTGCTGGAGGAAGGGGTGGACCTTCGCGAGGCCCGGCAGCTGCTCGCCGAACGCCTCGCCGAGGTGAGTCGACGTCTGCCGGGCTCGGTCGAGGCACCGGTGCTCACCCCACTCACATCTTCCTCCAGTACCGTGCTGATGCTGGGCATCACCTCCACCCGGCGCACGCCGATGGAGCAGCGGACCTTCGTCGACTGGGTCCTCCGGCCCCGGATTCTGGCGACTCCCGGAGTATCGAAGGTGGCGGTGTTCGGAGGCGAGGTTCGCCAGCTCCAGATCCAGGTGCACCCGGAGCGACTGCGGCAATATGGTCTTGGTCTGCCCGAGGTGCTGGAGGCGGCGGACCGGGCCACCGGGCTCCGGGGCGCCGGTGTGCTGGACGACCCCAACCAGCGCATCGTGGTCACGACCGAAGGCCAGTCGCTCTCCCCTGCCGCCCTCGGGCGGGTCGTGCTTCGCGCCGAAGCCGGCAGCGTCCTTCATCTGGCGGACATCGCGACGGTCACCGAAGGCGCCGAGACCCGGTTCGGGGACGCTACGATCGACGGGCGCCAGGGGATCGTGCTGGTGGTCTCGGGCCAGCTCGGATCGAACACCAAGGAGGTGGCGGGCGCGATCGAACGGGTGTTGGGAGAGATGGGACCGGCGATCACCGCCGAGGGGCTCGAGCTTCACTCCGACCTGTTCCGGCCGGCGACGTTTATCGACCTGGCCATCCGCAACATCACCTCCGCGCTGTTGATCGGGGCCGTGCTCGTAGCCGGCATCCTGCTGCTGTTCCTGTTCGACCTCCGCGCGGCGGCCATCTCCCTCACCGCCATCCCGCTGTCCCTGCTGTCCGCGATCATCATCCTGGACCGGCTGGGCTTCAGCCTCAACACCCTCACCCTGGGGGGCCTCGCCATCGCGCTCGGCGAGGTGGTGGATGACGCCATCATCGACGTGGAGAACATCTCCCGCCGGCTCCGACAGAACCGGCAACTGCCGGTGCCGCAGCCGGTCCGCGACGTGGTCCTGAACGCCTCGCTCGAGGTGCGCCACAGCGTGGTCTACGCCACCTTCGTCGTAGCCCTGGTGTTCGCGCCGGTGCTGACGATGAGCGGCGTGCAGGGCGCGCTGTTCCAGCCGCTCGCCATCGCCTACATCCTCGCCACCCTCGCTTCCCTGGCGGTGGCGCTGCTGGTCACGCCCGCGCTGGCACTGCTGCTGCTGGCTCCGCGGGAACCAGCCGGACATGAATCCGTGGTGCTCGCGGGCCTGCGCCGCGGCTTTGAGCGGATGCTGGCGAAGGTGCTTGGACGTCCTGCGACGGTAGTCGGTGTGACGGCGCTGCTGTGCGCTTCGGCCGCGCTGGTCCTTCCGATCTTCGGCAGCACTTTTCTACCGGAGTTCCGGGAAGGGCACTATGTGGTACACATGGCCCTGGTGCCTGGTGCTTCGCTCGCGGAATCGGTGCGCCTCGGCGGCATGGTGGCAGGGGCGATCGCCCGGGACCCCCGGGTCCACTCCGTCGCCCAACGAGCCGGACGCGCGGAGCTATCGGAAGACACCTGGGGCACGCACTACAGCGAGATCGAGGTGGAGTTGCAGCCGCTGGAAGGGGCCTCGGCGCGCACGGTGGAGGACACCCTGCGCGCCAATCTGCGGGGCTTCCCTGGCGTGAGCTTCGCGATCCGGGGATTTCTCACCGAGCGGATCGAAGAAACCCTCACGGGCTCGACCGCGGAAGTCGTGGTCCGGCTGTTCGGCGACGACCTGGACAGCCTCGACGTTGCGGCGCGGAAGGTGGCTGCGCTCGCCCGCGGGATCCCCGGTGGGACCGATGTGCAGTACGACCCGCCGCCGGTCGTGCCCGGGGTCAGCGTCCGGCTGCTGCCGGAACAGGTGGCGGGAGCGGGCCTGAGTCCCGATGACGTGCTCCGCGCGGTGGAAATCGCCACCCGCGGCGCCCGCGCAGGTCAGGTCTTTGAGGGCAACAGAGCCACCGATGTGGTCGTCCTGCTCGCACCGGAGGCACGGCGCAGGCCGGAGGACCTGGGTCGACTGCCGCTCAGGTCGCCCGATGGGCGGATGGTCACCCTGGGGCAGGTCGCCCAGGTGAGTCGGACCTCCGGGCGCTACCTCATCGCGCACCAGAATACTCGGCGGATGCAGACGGTTACTGCCAACACCGCGGGCCGTCCGGTCTCCGAGTACGCCGGCGCGCTCGAAGCCCGGCTGCGGGAGCCGGGCCTGTTGCCGCCGGGCATTCATGTAGAGCTGGCCGGCACTGCCACCGCCCAGCGCGAGGCCCAGCGTGAGCTGCTGGTCCACAGTCTCCTCGCGGCCGCCGCGATCCTGCTGCTCCTGTGGCTGGCCTTCATCGAGCCGGCGAGACTGCTGCTGGTGCTCGCCAATCTCCCGTTCGCGCTGGTGGGTGGGGTGGTGGCCGTCGGCCTGTCGGACCGGGAGCTGTCGCTGGGATCACTGGTGGGGTTCGTCACTCTCTTCGGCATCGCCACCCGTAACGCCGTGATGCTCATCTCTCACTACGAGCACCTGGTACAGGTCGAGGGTGCTTCATGGGGGTGGGATACCGCGCTCCGTGGGGCCAGTGAGCGGCTTGGGCCGATCCTGATGACTGCTACGGTCACCGGCCTCGCGCTGCTCCCCCTGGCCCTGGGCAGTGGAGATCCCGGGCGCGAGATCGAAGGCCCGATGGCGATCGTGATCCTCGGCGGCCTGGCGACCTCGACCCTGCTGAGCCTGTTCGTACTGCCGACTCTTGCTCTCAGGTATGTGAAGTTCAGGAAGGAATGAAGTTCCGGGTTCGGCTCTTCCGTCGCTTCGCCCCGGCTGCAGAGCTGGTGGGGCGCCGGCCACTCGTCCGGACTCGGACCTAGTCCGCCTCTGACAGATCCAGGGCCTCGAACCGGCCTCCCATCCAATCCAGCAACAGGAAGGCTTCGAGCCCGAACGCTGCGGCGGCGACGACGCAGGCGGGGGCCAGGCTCCACCAATCGAGGTACCGCCACCCCAAATACGCGGTGCCCGCACCGACCGCGGCCGGTCCCAGCGACGCCGCCAGCAGGAGCAGCAGGGAGATTCCCGCGGTCAGCAGGTGCTGCCCCATGGCCTCAATGCCACCGGGACGGATCTCGGTCCTGACCCAGGATGGGTAGAGCAGCGCAGCCGCATTCTGGATCGCGAGGGCAACCAGATTGAGAGCGCCCACCGCGAGGAGGCCGGGAAGGAAGAGCGCGACAAGCTGCACCGGCTCGACGCCTTCCTGCCCCGACTGGGCCAGCGCGGTCAGCCCCACCATCGCGAGGATCGCCTGAGTCGCGGTCAGCACCAGCGCGGATGAGAAGACCTGGCCGGCCATGAGACTCAGGCCCGAGACTGGCCAGGTCCGCAGCACCGGCAGGTGGTCCAGCTCTCCCCGCAGGTCGATGCGGACCCACTGAGGACCGAAGATGACCAGGACGCCAACCCAGCTCAGGGCCAGCGTCGCGATCATGACGGTCACCTCGACATGCTCCTCCCCGCCAAGCAGGGTGAAACCCACGACCGCGGCGATCAGGACGCCGGCGGTGACCACGACGCCCGGGCTCACCGTGCGGATCAGCCGCGTCAGGTTCTTCCAGATGATCGCCCGGACCGGATGGCCTGTCGCGGCGAGGCGTCCCCACCGCCACCCGCCCCGGGCCGGGGTCCGGGGCGGCGTGCCGTGACGTCGCCAGCGTTCGAGCAGCTCCGCCCGCCGCACGCTGGCCTCGATTGCGGCCTCCTCGAATGCGCGATCGGCGCGGATCACCCAGAGCACATGGACTCCCACCAGCGCCACCGCGAGCAGAAAGCGTGGCAGCCATGTCGCGAGGTCTGGCGCGGAGAGGGCAAGGAACGGAATGCGGAAGGGGAGAAGCACCCACGAGAGAGGAGCCGTCTGCAGCAGGTCTCGAAACGCGCCGAGCACGCCATCCGGGTGAGCTGCAATGCCACCAGCGGGCATCGCTCGCCGGACGCTCTCCAGCACCACGAGCAGGAGGCCAAGCAGCCCGATGAGGGCAGGCCAGTGCCGTACCATCCCGGCACGGCCGTGCTCGGTGAGGGAGTCCCGGGTGAGTGCCACGCCGAGCCGATGCAGGGACAGCGTTGAGAACATCGCCCAGATGGTCGCCGCATGCAGCGGCAGGGGAAGAGTCTGGCCGCGGCCGCGGTTCAGGAGCAGCAGCCAGATGACTACGTTAACCAGGATGAGCACCTGGGCGCGGAGCAACTTGTAGCCCAGAAGACCGGTGCGGCTGACCGGGGCGGGGAAGAGGAACTGGATTTCAGCGGAGGAGAACGCCAGGGCCAGTCGATCCGCCCCGAACAACCACCACTTGGCCGCGAGAAAGGCCAGCATCATCGTGCCGCCCACCTGCATCACCGGGACCGGCACCGGCGCCCGACCGCCCGAGCGCTGTCCCAGCATTATCAGCGCGAGGTACCCCACGCCGACGATCACGGCCAGCGCGTAGCGGGGCCGCTTGAGCCGGGTCAGCACCCGCCGGGCCCGGTTCTTCGCGGAGCGGGAAAGCAGATAGAGTGCAGCCTCGAGCATCCGACCCCCGTTGGAGTGGGCAGTGGGCAGTGAGCGGTCTGCAGTGAGCAGTGAACGGTGAGCAGTGAGCGGTGACAGCGGGCAGTGAAAAGGTGAGGCCTGGGAGCCTTGCTCAGCCAGAGAACCCTCACGCACCCTCTATCGCTCGCTGCTCACTTCTCACTTCTCACTCCTCACTCCTCACTTCTCACTGCTCACCTCTCACTGCTCACTCCTTCTCGCCAAACCCGGTCAGGCTGAGAAAGATCTCCTCGAGCCCTCTGCCGCTCAGTTCCGGCCGGTCGCTGACAATCTCGGCCACACTTCCCAGTGCAACTCGACGGCCCCCTTGAATGATCAGCACCCGGGTGCACAGCTCCTCCACCAGCTGAAGCAGGTGCGAGCTGAGCACCACCGCCGCGCCACTCTGGGCCCGCATCGCGATGGTCCGCTTCATCCGCCGGATGCCCACCGGATCAAGGCCGGTCAGCGGCTCGTCCAGCATGAGCACGGTGGGGTCGTGCACCAGCCCACAGGCGATGGCCAGCTTCTGCTTCATTCCGCGGGACAGCTCGTTGGCGAGCGTGTCCTGCTTGCCGGCCAGTTCCAGCTCCTCGAGCAAGGGGCCTATGCGCTCCACCGCGGCCGGCTGACGGTACAGCCTGGCCACGAACTTGAGGTGCTCGGTCACGGTGAGATACTCGAACAGCTGGGGCTCATCCGGGACGAAGGCCAGCTGGGCCTTGGCAGCCAGCGGCTCCGTGGCCAGGTCGTGGCCCGCGATCCGGATCCGGCCGCTGGTGGGTGGTATGATCCCGGCGAGGCTTCGCAGCGTGGTGGTCTTGCCGGCGCCGTTGGGGCCGACCAGGCCAAGAATCTCCCCCCGGGCCACGGAGAAGGAGAGGGCTTGCACGGCTGTCAGGGAGCCGTACACCTTCGTAAGATTCTCGACCTCGATCATCGCCTCTCTCTGGCGTTCGGTCGGCTGAAACTTGGACGGGGCCCGTTGCGTCTCTAAATGGAACACAACCGCCGTGGGGGCGTCATCCAGCATTGGAGCAGGACCCATGCGTAACTACTGGATCAAGATCGCGGCGAGCGCGCTCGGCATCTTTGCCGTCGGCATGCTCGCCATCACCGGTTTCCGCTCGGTCAAACGCACCGTCACCCGAACCCTCGACAGCAGCGATCCGATCCCGATCCCCGTCGTCGGATTGGTGCCGTTCCGAGTGGACAACGACAAGCTCGGCAGTATCAGCCGGGTGGAGTTCCAGCGCTCCGATCCGCAGCATGTTTCCGGCGTGCGGGTTCTGGTGAAGCTTGCGGATTCCGTCCGGGCCGAACGCCTCGGCAACTGTCAGCTCGCGCTCAACGATGTCGAGAACATCGGGGACCACACCACCTTCCGCTGCGAGGCAACCACCGGGCCGGTGGCGGGCCTGGAGCCGTTCGGATTCCTGACCATCAAGAATAGCGCCGACTCGTTCCCGCTACTGCTTCCGGCCAGGGTGGTCGCGGAGTTGCGCTCCACCCGGATCAAGATCGGCCGTCACAACATCCAGGTGAAAGGACCGGAGGAGGTGGTGCAGGAGGCGTTCAACGCTCACACCGACTCGGTTCGGACGGTGCTGGAGGCGCTGGTGGAAGCCCGCGGTGACTCGGTCGACTCGCTCAAGGACATTGCCGCCGAGCTGGAGGACTCCTCCGCGAACGCGCCCGCGGCCAGCCGGCGCCAGCTGCAGCGGAGCGCCGATTCGGTTCGCAGCCGCATGCGCGCCATGCTCGACCGCCTCAAGGCGGACGAGGCCCGGCTCAATGCCCTGGAGGAGGTCACGGGCCTGTCGGCGGCGGAACGCGATTCACTCGCGGCGGCGCTGGGCGGTAGCATTTCCGATTCGGTGAATCGCATCGTTGCCCGCGAGCTGCAACAGGCCAGGGTGCAGATCGAGCGAGCCCAGCAGGAAGCCCGCAAGCGGTCCACCGCCGTCGAGGTCGAGCCTCCCACACCGCCGGCGAGACCAAGATGAGCCGGCGGCCCGAGTGCGATCGGTCACCTCCCGGCTAGGCTGCGGAGTCACTCAATCGACTTCTTCCCGGCGCCATCATGTTCCTGGTCCTCGACAACTACGACAGCTTCACCTACAACCTGGTCCAGTTCCTGGGGGAACTCGGAGCGGACCCGCAGGTCTACCGGAACGACGCCCTATCGGTGGAAGAGGCGCTGGCTCTGGAACCGGAGGGGATCGTGATTTCTCCCGGACCCGGCGTTCCGTCGGACGCGGGGATCTCGATCCCCCTGGTCCGCGCTGCGGCCGGACGCGTGCCAGTACTGGGTGTATGCCTGGGCCACCAGGCGATCGGGGAGGCGTTTGGGGGGCGCGTCGTTCGGGCGGGCCGGCTGATGCATGGCAAGACCACCGAGGTGAGCCACCTGGGAAGCGAGCTGTTCGAGGGGCTTCCCAACCCCATGACCGTCATGCGCTACCACTCCCTGGTGGTGGCCGCCGAGGATTTTCCCGCGGAGCTGGAGATGACGGCCTGGTCCATCGACCGGCCGCGCGGCCAGGAGATCATGGCGCTCCGGCATCGGCTCCACCCCACCTATGGCGTCCAGTTTCACCCCGAGTCCATCGCCACGGAGAGCGGAAAGGCGCTGCTCCGGAACTTCCTCACCCTGGCCGCAGCGCACTGGGCATCGCGTTCTCCCGCAATTGCCTAACCCATTGACTTCTCAACTGATAGCTTATAGCAGGTAAGCCTCGTCCGGGCGCGGCATGAGTTTTGACATGCCCGCACGCCCCTGTTAGCTTCGGAGATGCGCGTCCTCGGCGTCATCCCGGCCCGACTCGGCTCGACCCGCCTCCCTCATAAACCGCTGCAGCTCCTGGCCGGCGAGCCTCTGGTGACCCGGGTGATTCAGCGCGTGCGCCGCCTGGGGCTGGTCAGCGATCTCGTGGTGGCTACCGATTCTACGATGGTGGCCAGGGTGGCTGAGCTGTCGGGAGTGCGGGCGCTGATCACCCGTGATACCCACCGGAGCGGCACGGAGAGGGTAGCGGAGGTGGCCGAACGCCCCGAGTTCTCGGGTCACGACGTGGTGGTGAACATCCAGGGGGACGAACCCTTCCTGCCGCGAGCCGCCCTCGAAGGGGCGCTGGCACGGGTCGCCTCAGGCGACGATGTGGGGACGGCCGCCGCCCCGCTCGAAGCCGAGGCCGCCGACGACCCAGGCCGGGTGAAGGTGATCGCGGATGCGGCCGGGCGGGCGTTGTACTTCTCCCGGGCCGCGATCCCCTATCGGGAGGAGCGCCGCAAGGCGCCGGCGGACCTGTACTGGCAGCACGTGGGCGTCTACGTCTACCAGCGCAAGGCCCTCGCGGAGTGGACCCGGCTGCCACCTGCGCCGGCGGAGGAAGCAGAGCGGCTCGAGCAACTTCGAGCGCTGCACTATGGCCTGACGGTTGGGGTGGCCCTGCTGGAACGGCCCGCTCAGCCGGGCGTCGATACCCCGGAAGACCTCCGCCGCGCGGAGGCGCACTGGTTCGCACAGGAGGAGGCTCAATGACCAATGGGACTAACGCCACCAAATACATCTTTGTGACCGGCGGGGTGGTGTCATCCCTCGGCAAGGGCATCGCCGCCGCATCGCTCGGCCGGCTGCTGGTGGAGCGAGGCCTGTCGGTGACGATGCAGAAATTCGACCCCTATATCAACGTGGACCCGGGCACCATGTCGCCGTTTCAGCACGGCGAGGTGTACGTGACTGATGACGGCGCCGAGACGGATCTCGACCTGGGACACTACGAACGGTTCATCGACCGTTCCCTCTCGCAGCAGAACAACATTACGACGGGCCGCATCTACTCCACCGTCATCAGCAAGGAGCGGCGCGGCGAATATCTCGGCTCCACCGTCCAGGTCATCCCCCACATCACCGACGAAATCAAGAACGCGATCCGACGGACAGCTCCGGGCCAGGACGTGGTCATCACCGAGATCGGCGGCACTGTGGGCGACATCGAATCGCTGCCCTTCCTGGAGGCCATCCGCCAGTTCCGCCAGGAGGTGGGGCGGGACAACGCCCTGTTCATCCATCTGACCCTGGTCCCCTACATCGCGGCCGCGGGCGAGCTCAAGACCAAACCGACCCAGCACTCGGTCCGGGACCTGATGCAGATCGGAATCCAGCCGGACATCCTGATCTGCCGGAGCGAGCAGCCGATCAGCTCCGACATCAAGCGTAAGATCGCGGGCTTCTGTAACGTCGATTTCGACTGTGTGATCGAGAGTCCGGACGTGGCCTCGATCTACGAAATCCCGATTCGCTTCCGGGAGCAGGGCTTCGACCGTGTGGTGTGCGAGCGGCTCAGGCTGGAAACCCGGGAGCCGGATCTCGGTGCCTGGAAGGCGATGGTGGAGCGGATCCTCCATCCCCACCACCGGGTGCGGATCGCGGTGGTGGGCAAGTACACGGACCTGCACGACGCCTACAAGTCGGTGGGTGAGGCGCTGATCCACGGCGGGATCGCCAACGATGCCGGGGTCGAGATCGCATGGATGTCCAGTGACGAGTTCACCGACCAGGCCACCGCTGGAAGGCTGCTCGCGGGTGCCGACGGCCTGCTGGTGCCGGGCGGGTTCGGGATCCGGGGCATCGAGGGCATGATCGAGGCGATCCGCTGGGCCCGGGAGAATCAGCTGCCGTTCTTCGGTATCTGCCTGGGGCTGCAGATCGCGGTGATCGAGTTCGCCCGCAACGTGTGCGGCATGAGCGAGACCAGCAGCACCGAGTTCGAACCTGAGTGCGAATCGCCGGTCATCGCCATTATGGCGAACCAGCGCGAGGTGAAGGAGCTGGGGGGCACCATGCGGCTCGGCGCCTACGCCGCCCGGCTCCGGCCAGGCTCGAAGGCCGCTCAAGCCTACGGGACGCAGCAGATCAGCGAGCGGCACCGGCACCGCTGGGAAGTGAACAACGCCTACCGGGATGTGCTGGCGGAGCACGGGTTGCGGCTCTCCGGTCAGTCCCCGGATGGCGGGCTGGTAGAGATGGTGGAGCTGCCGGACCACCCCTGGTTCCTGGGCTGCCAGTTCCATCCCGAGCTCAAGTCCCGGCCCAATCGCCCGCACCCGTTGTTCGCCGCCTTCGTCGGCGCTGCGCTGGCGCGGCGGCGGCCCCAGTCCCCCGCGGGAGCGCTGGCAGGCACCGCGCGCTGACCTGAGCCATGGCCTGGTCCTACGGTTCCACTCCCTTCCTCATCGCCGGACCATGTGTGGTCGAGGATGGAGAGGTGCTGCCGAGGGTGGCGGAAGTCCTGGCCCGGCTGCACGCCACGCTGGGCCTGCCGGTCTGCTTCAAGGCCTCGTTCGACAAGGCGAACCGTGCCCGGGCCGGGGCGCCCCGGGGTCCAGGCCTGGAGGCGGGGCTCACCGCGCTGGAGCGGATACGACGCGACTTTGGCCTCCCGGTGCTGACCGACATTCATGAACCGGGGCAGGCGGCGGTGGCGGCGAGGGTGGTGGATGCCCTGCAGATCCCCGCGTTCCTGTGCCGGCAGACCGATCTGCTTCTCGCCGCTGGTGCGACCGGCCTGCCGGTGAACGTGAAGAAAGGGCAGTGGCTGGCACCAGAGGAGATGGCGGGAGCGGTCGAGAAGGTGCGCCAGGGCGGCGGCCACGACATCGCCGTGACCGAGCGCGGCACCGCCTTCGGCTACGGCGATCTGATCGTCGACATGAGGAGCTTCACCCGGCTCCGCGCCGCGACGGGGGCCCCGGTGGTGTTCGACGCCACCCATTCGGTGCAGCAGCCGGGGCAGGGTCCGGGCGGGGCGAGCGGAGGGGGGCGTGAGCACGTGCCGGCGCTGCTGGCCGCGGCCGCCGCCGCGGGCGCGGACGGTTTCTTCCTGGAGACCCACCCTTCGCCGCAAGCGGCCTGGAGTGACGCGGCGACTCAGTGGCCGCTCGGGAGTCTGGAGGAGCTGTTGCGCCGGACCCTCGACGTCTGGCATGCCGCGCGAGCGGGGACTGCGAGTCTCGCCGCTACCCGGTTGCCGCGACTGGAAGCGCCGTGATCGACACGGCGGTCGCCGGGCGGATCAAGCTGCTCGGACTCGACGTGGACGGGGTGGTGACCAACAACGCCATCTACCTCGGGCTGGTGAACGGGCAGCGGGTCGAGTTCAAGCAGTTCGACATTCAGGACGGTCTCGCGATGGGGCTGGCCCGCCGAATGGGCCTGATCGTCGCCTGGATCAGTGGTCGCTATTCCGACGCGACGACCCTCCGCGCCACGGAGCTGCACATCGACGAGGTGATCCAGGACAAGGGCGCGCGCAAGGTACCGGGGATGACCGAGATGCTGCTCCGCCGGGGGATCGGCTGGGATGAAGTCGCGTTCCTGGGCGACGACCTCGCGGATGTGCCCGTACTCCGGCGGGTGGGACTGCCGCTGGCGGTGTCCAATGCGGTTGCGGAAGTGAAGCGGTTGGCGGCGTATACCACCGCAGCGCCCGGAGGCAGCGGCGCGGTTCGGGAGGCCATCGAGGTGCTCCTGAGGGCCCAGGGAAGGTGGGATGAGGCGGTGAAGGTGTATCTCGGAGACAGGGGGGAGACTGGATGAGGGGCGGGAAGGCGGGAGGGCGGAAGGGCGGGAGACCGCATGGGCGCGGCACAGCGTCGGCTGTTGCGTGGGCATCGGTCGCCCGGGCCGTTTCCCGCCTTCCCGCCCTCCCGCCTTCTCGCCACCTGATCGGCATGCTCCTCATTGCGGTGGCGCTGCTCGCCTGCCGCGATGACGCGGTCCGCCCGACGACGACGGCCACCGCGGCCGATTCCGCGGACCAGATCCTCGAGGGCATGGACTTCAACATGACCACCGATGGAGTCCGCCGTACCAGGGTCCTGGCCGACACCGCCTATGTCTACGAGCTGACCCAGATCGCGCGACTCAAGAACGTGAAGGTCACCTTCTACGACGCGAGCGGGCTCGAGCGCTCGACCGTGACCAGCGACTCCGGAATGTACCAGACCCGGGACGGCTCGATGGAGGCCTGGGGCAACGTGGTGGGCACCACGCCGGACGGAAAGCGGCTGCAGACCGAGCAGCTCCGCTACGACGCCCGCGCGCACGAGATCTCCTCCACGAAGCCGTTCGTCTTCACCAAGCCGGGTCAGCCGGGCCAGCATCTCGAGGGCAACGGATTCACCTCCGATCCCGAGTTCGCCAACGTGCGGGCGCGGCAGCCCAAGGCTCACCAGTTACCGGGCCAGCAGGACAGTCTGAAGGGCGGTGGCTTCCTGCTGCCGGGACAGCAATGAGCCTTCGCCCCGCGCCCATCCTCCTGGCGCTGTTCGCGGCCGCGACCGCGCCAGCCGTGGCCCAGAAGAAGCCGGTGCCGCCACAAAGAGGCGGCGGGTGCGTCTTCTCGGTGGATTACGTCGGCGGGGAAGGGAACCAGCGGGTGGTGGGCGCGGATACCAACTACTACGCTGGCGGCGGAGTACGGCTGAGCTGTATCGGTACATCGGTCCGGATGTCGAGCGACAGCGTCGCCTATTTCTTCCGTCGGAGCGGCATCATCGCCTATTTCATCGGCAAGGTTCGTTACCGCGATTCGCTGATCACGATGGACGCCGACCGGGGCACCTACTTCAAGAACGGAGAGCGGTGGGAGGCCCGTGGCCACGTGGTGACGGAGAACCTGCAGAATGGCTCCACCCTCACCGGTCCCTCCCTGGATTACCTGCGGGAGATCCCGGGTGTCCGCGACACGGCGGAGATCTATTCCGTCGGCCGGCCGACCATCAAGTCGGTCCCGACCGATTCGGCGGGTCAGAGAGGCGAGCCGTACGTGATCGTGGCCGATCGGGTCCGCATGCGCGGCAACGACCGCACCTGGGCAGGAGGAGCCGTCACAGTGGACCGAAGCGATTTCGCGGCCCGGGGTGACTCCCTGTTCCTCGACAGCGGTGCCGGCCACGGCGGCGTGCTCCTCGGGACACCGGAAATGCGCGGGCTCGGCAGGGACTCCTTCAACCTTCGGGGCCGCCGGATCGAGCTGACCCTCGATCGCCGGGAGATCACCTACGTGAAGGCACTGGGGAACGGCCATGCCGTGAGCACGCAGGTGGACCTGGTCGCGGACACCATCGGACTCGACCTGGAGGAGCGAACCCTGTCGCAGACTCTGGCCTGGGGCGACAGCATCCGGCCGCGGGCGCTGACCGCCGACTACGAGATCCGGGGCGACTCGGTCGCGTTCGATACGCCGAAGCAGATTCTCCGCGAGGTACGCTCGTTCCACAATGCGTGGGTCGGAGGCAAGGTCGATAGCGTCACCCACGAGCGCGACTGGATGGCCGGCGATTCCGTGGTGGCGAGCTTCACCACCTGGGATTCCGCCGGAACGGCGCGGACCACCCTCGACCAGCTGGAGGCGCGGGGCAAGGCCCGGTCGTACTACCGGGTGGCGGACGCGAAAGTGCCGGGAGGGCTGCCTTCCGTCAACTACGCCCGCGGCGACCAGATCACGGTGCACATGAAGCCCAGCGGAGCGAGAGGCGTCGAACGGGTGGACCTCCGCGGCCAGGTGGACGGCGTTTACCTCGAGCCCCTGCCCGTGGCCGCCCCGCAGGACAGCACCGCCCCCGCACGACCGGCGCGCCGGAGCAGCCGATGACGGATCTCCTGGACCGGCTCGCCGAACGCGACCCGTCGGTCCCGCTCTCGCTCGCGGCCATCGTGCGGGATGCAGCGGATGACGGGAGTATCGACCTGCCCAGCCTCGGCGCGTCCTACCGGGAGACGGTAGTTGCAGCCCGAAGCGAGGCAGGAGAGGAGGGACCGGAGGGAGAGGAGCTATCGAGTGACGAGGTGCACGAGAATCTGACCCGCTCGGTTCTCCCCCGCCTGGCCGACGAAGGCTGGATCGCCCAGAACCCGGGTGAGGAGTGGACC
>Ga0153915_10003240_pt1 | contig 14918 bp, 12 predicted proteins | sample Opewatmetagenome_2_FD_107003 | JGI IMG/M metagenome (GOLD analysis project Ga0153915, IMG submission 107003) | Freshwater wetland microbial communities from Ohio, USA - Open water 3 Core 3 Depth 3 metaG | ecosystem: Environmental > Aquatic > Freshwater > Wetlands | place: USA: Ohio, Lake Erie...
AGTTTAGAATGTGGAATAAAGAGTTCTATTCCAAACAAATTAAGAACAAAGAAAAAAAATCCCGACAAAAAATCGGGATTGTAGAGCGGGAAACGGGACTCGAACCCGCGACATCAACCTTGGAAACTTTCTATATCCCATTATGTAAATATAATAAAATATCTTAACTTTTTCCAAGCAACAAAAGCGCAACATTTTATGTGATAATCTTAGATAGAAAGTATCTTAAATTTATGAATACCATACTTAAAAAACGCTGTCCGTGTTGAGTGGCTTGTTATGCCAATTTTTAATTAGTATAACTTAATATGTTATTAACAACATGTATTGGCGAATTATTACATGAAATTATCTGAGATATTTTTTTTAATTGATAATCACCCCACTTAATAGAATAATACTCTTCAATAAAAAACTGTAGAAATGAATTTCTATCCTTTCTCTTTCTTGTTCTAAAATACCTTAGAAAAAATGGACAATTAATATAAAAGAGGTATATTTTATAATTAGGGCATGCTTTATAGAAATAATTAACTTCATCAATATTTCTTATTCCAGTAACAACTATTTTATTATCAACTATGTAGTTATTTTCATACAAGTATTTAACAGCAAAATATTTTGATTGAATACGATGCATATTTTCAACAAATCTTCGTAGGATTAGATTATTAGAGTTGTTCTCATTTTGTAATAATTTCATTATTTGACTCATTTCGATATGACGATAATTATGAGTCGTCTGTAAAGAATTTGCTGTGGTTGTTTTACCAGCACCACGACGACCTAAAAGTATTATAATAATCTTTGGTTCAGATTGCATTTTATTTTGCCATTAACTGAGCCATCTTCAAAATTGGAAAGATTTTAAATAATAGGTCATTATTCCAGCATTTCCTTCTATAGTATTCGTAAGCTGTACAAAATGAAAAAACAAAAACGATGGAGGTATATTGATATGATCCAAAACTATAAGCTTGGATAGGTAAAGAAGATAAACCAAAAAAACTAAAAAAGGAGTGAATAATGGAAGTGAAAAAAAGAATTTCAAATGTAAAGGCACTACTACGTGATAATTTTTCCCAAGCATACCTTTTTAATAAATCTTGACCAATACTTGGAGAAACAAGCAGAGCATAAAAGTAAATCGTCCATTTATTGTTGTGTTTATTTCTTTGAATTTCTATTGGTAGTTCTATATCAACGACTAAAGATGAAAAGTCAGTGTTGTAATCAATTGATTTAAATAATTTTTTAATCAGAAATATTTTTTTTAATAAATCAATCATTCTTGAAACAAATGTATGCGATAATGCCTCGGCAAATCTACCATATTCATAAGCCATAAATAGTATTAATAAAATGACTAGTATAAAATCAATTGCACCTAAATTTCCCTTGATATTATTTAACAAATCTTTGGTGAACTTTGGCATTCCAAATAAAAAGCCTATTATTAGAAGTATACTTGGAGAAACAAAAACAATCAAATCATAGAAATAATTTGGGATGTTAAAATTTTTGTTATCTTCCATCTATTCTATTACCTCTTCAAGAAGTATTAAAGTATTATCATCACTATTTAGTTCACAGAAGCCACCAATAGGCAGAATCGGGTTTTTTGACTTCCTATGACCAAAACTGGGTGAATAAAGAATTGGGAATTTAAATTCACGTAAAGTATTTATAAGAGGATCAAAAGGATCTGTCTTTTTCCATGCTTTGGGATCGTCAGTGATAAAATCGCCTATAATCATGCCGTTGATCAAATCAAAAATTCCATAATTTTTCAAAGCATTCATATATTGATCAATAAGCTGCGGTGGATTTCCTAAATCTTCCCAAAAAAGTATACCACCCTTATAATAATTTTGTGGAATGTCTGAAGATATAACACCTAAAATAAATGTACTAAGATTACCTCCAATTAATCTTCCGGTATTCTTTCCTTTTTTTAAACATCGAGACGAATTCTTATCCGCAAAGAGAATATCCCTATCCTTAAAGGATTCTTTAAGAAATTCAAATTTAGTGAAGTCAGTTTCATCTAATTTACCAACCACATTTGGACCATAAAAAGTATATAAACCAGTCTTTGCAGTTATATGATTAGCCAAAACACATGGGTCACTAAACCCTAAAAATGCTTTGCGATGAGTAATAAATAAATCATAATTTATTTTGTTTACTAGTTGATTACAACTTTTTCCTCCCCATGATGCGAGTAAACAATCCACTGACTTATTCTGAAGAAGATCATGAATGTCTTCGATTCTTTGTTCAATAGTTCCAGCGGAGTAATTTGTTCGTGCAAGACAATTATTTCCTAATACTATATCGAATCCAACCTCTTTAAGCTTATTAAGTCCTTGGTTGAACTTAGGCACTCTTAAGTCGGTTATAGGTTCAGAAGGTGAAAAAACGCCGATTGTACTCTTGGCGTTTAATTTTTTTACTTTTTTCATATCCATTAATACTCCTTTTATCAACGAAACAATGGATTATTTTTTTCAATAAATATTTTCCCATCTACAAGAAGTTCTTTTCTATGTAAATACCATTTATTTTTTGGGAAATAACTATCTGGCAAATATTTTATCCAATTTGCAACTCTTTGTTTTATCAATTTCTTCAACTCATTTTGCTTAATTAAATTGTTTTTTACAGTCAAATCAATAATGGGTTTTAACACATAATGAGATAATTTGAAATCAAAAGCAAAACTATGCCTTTTAATATACTTATCATCTTCATCCAATTCACTAATAATTTTATAATCATCCGCATCAAAATCATTATTAAGACCTAAAATCCTCCGTAGCTGTAAATCCTTTTCAATTCCCATTAAGTCTCTAATTATAATTGCACATGGGAAATAATCATCAGAAAAACCTATTAAAATATTTTGCGCGTTTAATTCATTTTGCAATCCAAGTTTTGTTATTAGAATAAAATAACTATCGATAATATTAAATAGCAGGTTGACTATAATTTCAACAGATTTTTTCCCCCAAATAAATATCAACTGTTTAAAAATATTTACGTGATTGGGATTTATTCTGTCTTTCGACCATAAGGAAAACAAAGGTAACATAAAAATTATTTTGTCTATAGAGAGTATAGTAGGTTTTGCTTCTCGCCAAACATAAGACCAACAAAAATTAGTATTCTCAATATTTTTGTTTAAATGAGTAATTGCATAAGGTTCATTAAGAAAACCAAAACTTTCTGGAAATATATTCTTTTTATAGTTTTCTAAAAGCATATATGATATTTCAACGCCATTAATAGCTTTTCTTCTTGGTAAACTTCTATTAATTCTCCCAATTACACCGTTATAGTGCAGTTTTAAATAATCATTACTATAGAGCTCAGAATTTATTTGAACAGTTCTACAACTTGATGTGGGGATAACATCAAAATCAATAAACTTTTTAATATTATAACCATTTAGTTCCCGTTGTTTAATCATATCAGGATGAATCAGCAAAATATTTTTAAGATTATTTATAATAAAATTATTTTTAGAATACACCTCAAAGTTAATATCATCATCTTCTAAATAAAATAGGTCGTAAGACCATTGACTCCCGAATGGATCAGTACTTGGTGAAGTTCGATATAATTCCGTAAAGCCACTTGGTGATCCATCATTAATATAGCGATCAGAATATTGTAAACTCGCCAAGGGTTTTAAATTGCAATCCTCTAATAACATATATTAACTAATATTTTGAAGTTCGTGTAATTGAAATATTGTAAAATCATCAGTATGTATCCTAGTAAAAGAAGAATTTTTTATTTTAAAACAATTTGGTACTGAATATGGAATTTTTAATGCACCATATAAGAATGATTTTATTACACCGGCATGAGTTATACATAAAACGCTTTCAAATTTTATACTTTGTAACAAAAATAATACTCTCTGGAAAATAGATTCATCTGATTCAATTTCATTGATACCATACCAATCTTGTGTAGGATCGATAAATGAATGACCCTTTTCCTTCCTATACTTTATAAGTTGATCAATTGAAATGTTATCATATAATCCTAGAAACCTCTCTTTTAATGCATCTTTTTGAATTATCTTGATTTGCAATTCAGAATTAAGATATTCCGATGTTTGGAATGCCCTTTTCAATGGGCTTGATAAAATAAAATCATACTTATATTGTTTAACAGTCGGAAGAACTTTGTTCAATCCAATAAGACCATTTTTAGAAATTTCATCATCTGATTCACTTGAGAATATCTTTCTTTCATTTTTCACAGTCTTTGCATGGCGTAAAAAATATATGTCCATATAATTCCTTGAATAATTGGCATAACGGCATTGCAACTAAAGCGCTGCCCATAACAACAAAGCAGAACTGAAAAGCCAACACCGATAGTTATTAATTAATTTGTTTTGTTCTCCACACTCAAAGAGCATTATACTTTTTCAACATCACTTTATAACCACACAAATGCCGCAATGTTTAAAGCAGTCGCTTTGAGTTGCGGGTTATATGGCCACTTATTCATAGGATTCTGGCCAACCAGCTGCATTCCATAATAAATCAAAACAGTATTTTAATTGTTCGTTAACATTCACTTCATAATCTTCAATTATTACTTCCGGAATCACTAGGTTGTCTCTGTCGATAGGATGTTGATCCGATCCCATAAATCTAGATGGGTCAACAAATATTATATAATCCTTCACACCGAGAAAAGAAAGTAATACGAAAAACGGTGGTTGGATTTGAAATATATTATATAATTCCAAACTTCTCTTTACTAAACCATTTATCTCGCGCCGTAATGCGGCAGAAGGAATCCCATAATTCCGGTCATTCTGTTTAATGTTAAGAATTGATGTGTCTACAGCTTCGATTATACCATTATTATTAATTTGCAAATAAGTATATGCTTTAGATTGAAGTCCTCTCGGAGTGTATGTCAATATCCCATCGAAATTTTGTCTATGATTATAACCATTGGAATGAATAGGTTTTAGAAAACCAGGTTTATTTAACAATTCTCGGAAGTTATACTTTTTTCTTATTTCGAATGATTCGAGAGGGATAATATGTAATACTAAAAATGATTCTTTATCATAATCCAATGGGATTGGTGTATTGCCAGAAATAATATCCGATATACGTGCATTTCTAAAATTCGATATTTTCTCTTTCGCTGTTTCGGATGCAAGAAATAATGTTTTTACTTCATACAAATCTAATGGATTTTTACCGGCGGAATTTCTTGAATAGAATTTCCAATGTTTACTGAAATTAACTACGTGAGGTTTTGCCCAACTATTTGGGATATGTATAACAATTGAATAATTACCATTTGAAAGTTTTATAGACTTCAGTGCTAAACCAAATATTCTTGGTTCTATACCGTCCCTAATAATATTTTCTAGTCGAAGAATTTCCGCATCAGCATCTATATTTGATAATCCAAGTAATTCCTTTGCAATACCTTTTTCTTCATCCATCCCAAAGACCATAAAACCTCCAACTGCATTTGCGAATGATGAAACGTCAGCAAGAAATTCTTTCTTATCTTCTCGTGTGTCACCAATAATTTCTTTCTTATAGTCAATAGTTTTACTTTCTGGTATTTCATTACTCACAAGTTCAAGCAAGTCACTTTCTGTAACATTATTTAACGACTTTTTTATTGACATATTCTCCTCAATATAATTTAGCCATATAACGACGTTGCAAATAACCGGTGCCCCAGAACTGCAATGCCGATTAAAAAGACTACGCCAAAGTTTATGCAGACAATGATTATTTTTCACTGCAATCATTGGCTGCTACAATTTAGTTTATTACACTACTGCCGAACAGCAATGTTGTTTATTTCATAAAACTTAAGAACACCACGAATGCCGCTTACATTACGGCGTCCGGTTGATTTGCTGGTTAGCCTTCGCTTCTAAAATATTCTAGAATAGCGAATACTAAACCAACTATTAATCCAATTACAGCAATAACTTCAAAAACTATTTTAACCACATCCCATTTTGTTAACATTTTATCTTCTATTCTTTTTAGGGACTCGGTCAATGACTCAATATTTGTAGCAAGGATGGCATCATTTACAGATGCTATTTTTTCAATGGTTGATTCCTTTGGAAATCTTTTTTCAATTTCTTCAACGCGATTTTTTATTTCATCGAATTTCTCTTTAACCTTTGCATCTATCTCAGTTTCTGATATTGGTGTTGATAATTGAGATAAAATAATTCGCCAGTTTTTATGAGATTCAGTGTCTTTATGTAGTGTGTCATAAAAATAGTATTTGCTAATACGATTGGTGTAATCATTATCAAAATCCAACTTGTAAGATTTCTCCCACATTTCATTGAATTTAATTAGGAATATTTTTCTCTGTTCTTCTTCTCTTTCTTTCTTTTTCCTAGATTTTAATGCGGAAAAAATACTTGCAATCAATGAAGCTATTGCCGAAACTATTGCACCAATCATTATTTCTATTGGCAAATTTCACCTCTCATTTTTAGAAGGCTAACGGCGTTGTTGCTAAGGCGCAGCCCATAACAACTCTACCGAATTTATTAAACAACTTTTTAATTTCTACAAAACTTAGATTAACATTTACAGCCAAACAGCTATGCCAAAACGGGAATACAAACTTTTATATTGCACAAAAGCCAAATGCGAAAACGCTGTCGCCTTGAGCAACTTGTTATATACACTTTTAATATTCATTTAAGAATCTTCGCCGTTTTTCATTTTCAGCATAATCCATTGCATCTTCTATTCGATCATTAATGTATTTCTTAATAGGGATTAATTTTATTCCTAAATCTACCTTGTTTGTAATTTCTAAAATATTACGCCATTTCATTGCCATTTTTTCTCCAATGCTTTCATATCCAGTCCCAGATTCTCCATTCCCAGTCCAACAAATTTTTAAATATATGTTAACATCTTGAGATAGTTTTAAATAATGAATGTAAGCCTCTTCAAATAAATCATTTTTCGTATATCTAAGAACATCAACAATCATATTCATTTTGTTTACATCGGTGTAATTCTTAGATATGTAAGCAATTATAAATTCATTGCTTCTTTTAATATTCTCTTCCTTTTTTATCTCTCTAAAGAAAGAATTACAAAAATGATCTAAAATACCCATATAGATTTCATTTTCCGAAATAAAGTTAAAGACATCAGTTAGAACGCACTCAATGTCTTCAACTAGCCATACTATAGAAAGGCTCTTATGTTCATGGGAACGATGCCTTTCTTTTTGCTTATATAAAGATTTAATGTATTCCAACAAAAAGATTTTATCATTTCTTAGTATTGCTAATAACTCTGTGCCTCCATAGTCGTAATGTTGGTCGTATAGCTCTTGTTGCATATATGCTTCTTTAACTGTATCTAAATCGGTTGATAAGTAGGCAATATTTTGACTAAAATAATTGTGAGTAATTCTTATAGACAAGTTTTCGTTTTTTCTCTTCTCAACAATTATTTTCAGAATTTTCACGAATAATTTATCATCATATTTTAAATATTTTGTCAAATCGGGAAAATGAATAAGAATATGGTCATTTATGTTTTTTGTCGTACTTAACAAATTGTTGCAGTGAATTACGGTAACTAGTGAATCATCTAAATAAGAGAAATATTGTAATTGCCATGAGACACAATGATTAAAATTTTTACTGGATATAATTTCCCATATTATTCCAACATTATTTTTATCGGATAATAATTTGCGAAATGGTAAATAAGGGATGTAGTTCAACTCATTATCATTATAAATAACATACTCAAGTATTTTACGTCCAATCTCAAAATTCATTTTGAAATTTTCATCTATTATCAAATCAAATGAATTAGTAATCCTATATGTATTTTTTTCCCATTTAAGTAAGTATTTATAATGATCGTAGAAATCAATGAACGAATCGATATTTCCAAATACAAAGCTTTCGCGTACTTCATTTTCTTTTAATTTTTCATATTCTTCATAATTGCCAAATTCATATGAATCCTTATCTCTAAGTCGATCCCAATCAATTTTAAGGTATACAAGATATCTATAATTGATAAAATTTCTTTTTATAGTATCAAATTCAATATTTAATACATCATTTTTAATAAACCAGCGTATCTGCTCTTGGACATAATAACAGTGTTCAAAATTAGTATTTGTTAAATGATTTTTAATTATAGATAGTACAAACTTAACATCAAACTCCATAACTTCTTTTACTACATCTGGTGTGCGTTGAGAATATTCACCTAATAGTTGAAAGAATGATTCTGCATTGCTTTGAAAATCACTATCGATTTTCAGCCATATATTTTTGCGAATATTTTCTGTAATGCTATTTAAAGGGAAAGGATATTGATACCAGTAAATTGTGTGATTTCTTCCTCCTTTGGTATGCTGGTACTTGTATTGAAGAAATGATACCGCAATGGCAGGAAAAGATATTTCATAAATACATTCGGATTTCTCACATTTATCCAATATTAAATTGATTAGTATCTCTTGACGCTTATAGCCCATCCTACTATCATCCGTATCAAATAATAAATGTTCTCTAATTGTATAAATTAATTCTGGTTGAGTTTCTGGCTTTTTTCTAGAGTATTCAAAACCAAGTTCCAAGGATTCTTTTAATCTAGCTGGATAATTAAAAAAGTTACTGATTAGCTCAATAATTTTATCTCTTTTATAAGAGAACTGGTTGGTTTCATAAATAACAGAATACTCAGGATTTTGTGGTTCAGATAAATTGCTAATAAGAATATAAACAAACTCAATCGCTTCGTCATCTAAATAAAACCAAAAATTCGAAAGCAGGTTATAAGCTTTTTCCTCATCAGTCTTGATAGTATTCCAATATCGCAATAAAACGGGTTTTACTTTTTTTAGAACATTTTCATATCCAAATGTATTGTTAGCCGGTATTATCGTATCTCTGAATCTATCCATATTTGAATCATAATATGAATTCAAAAGTGTTCCAAATGATAATAGTTCATCTTTAATGAAAGTTTTATAAAAGAAATAAGTTGCAAGATTTTGCTCGGATATTTTTGCATACTCGAATTGAAGATCAACCAATTCCAATTTATTCAAATAATCTATAGACTCAATAAATTCATTATAATCTATATCAAATATCTTCAGTAATTGAGAACATCTAGGCTTATCTTTATACGGGATAGTATAGAAGAAGGATATTATACCAAGAGACTTTAAATTCGCAGAATTTGTAAAATCAACATTGTCGCTTATGAATTTAGCAAAATAATGTTCAAACAAATCTGACACATCGGATAAGGCTTGTAAATCTTGTTTCTCTATTGCTAATTTTGCTGTCATTATTGCAAGACGTGGATTACCATCTGCAATTCGAACAATTTCTTTATGATAATCTTGATTATATATTTTGAATGAGTCGCTTTTCAGAATATCAATTATCTGATCATCAGAAAGTTTATTCAGGATTAATTCAGCTGGATTAAATTCAAAACATCTTGGCGCAACCTCTTTAAGTGCGTAATCTCTAACCGTTATCACAATTTTTAAATTTCCCTTTCGGCTTTTTTTGTAAAAGCCCACTATTTGATTAAAAAAGTCAATTCTATTGGCGTCATCCACGAAAAGAACATAGTCTAAGTCAGATTCAAATTGTTGATAAAGATCTTCTATTAGTGATGCACTTTTAAAGGAAATGCAATAGGCATTATAGTTGTGATTCTCAGATAGAAATTTTTTAATTCCTTCTAAGGCTAATTTTGTTTTTCCAACGCCAGGTGAACCAGTTATTATTATGAAATCTGAATTTATAATTGCCCCTATAAGCTGCTTAATTTCATTATCTCTATGAACAAATTCGTTATTTATCGGTGTGGCGATATTTTTAGCTGCTTTATTATATTCGTCAATGAATTTTTCAATGGAGACAATTTGACCAGTATCTAAGGGTAAACCAAGATATTGGTGACAAAGATTTGGGTGTTGATGAAAAAGCTCAATTGAAAGTCTATCCAATGTATATAGATCTAGATTTATATACTTACCATCCAATTTACTTCGCAACTCATTGATCTCTTCAGTGTCTAAGTTGAAATTTGTGCATAAAATTATCTCCACTATATCTTCAGTGGATATTTTTGTTTTTTCTTCGTCAAGGCACTTTTCGATATCGTCAAGAAGCTTGCTTTTCTGTGAACTGCTTACTGTAGTATGCTCAATAAAAATGTATTTTCCGTTTGGAAGTAATTTGAAAGAATCAGGAGTACCCTTAATAGATTTTTGTTTACCGGATTGACTTCCAGTACGAGAAAATGCACTGTAGTTCTTATTACGTAAAACTAAAAAGGAATCACACAATTCTTGAAATACTACGTCATTGACTTCAATTAATGCATTTTCAACCGATTGTAATCTTTTCATAATTTATATTTCATAAATCAATTTTTGAGTGTACATAACGACGTTGTTTTTAAGCCGCCGCCCATAACAACAATACAGCTTTGAAAAACGAACGCCAATGATTATTTATAAATTTGTTTTGTTCACTACATTCAAAGAGTAACTAACAATTACACCGAATGCAAATAATTTTAAAAATGCCGCTACGTTTAAAGCGGACGGCTTGAAGAACTTGTTATACAACAGACGGGTTTGGTATTATTATAATATCTCGAATAGTCGCCTTCAATTCATTCTTTAATTTTTCATATCCATCATAATTATCTTCATATATTATGTGGCGATACCTATTCAAATCAAATGGAATATCTTCAACTCTCTGAGTAAGTAGAATTACCTCCTTCCCTAAGGTATGAGCAATACCTAATTCATAAAAAACATTTGGATTTCTTCCAGTTATATCTGCTATAATAATTTTACTTTTTAGAATACTTTGCCATATATCTTCCATTATATCTCTACCATACAAATCATTAGCTCTAATTGGATTCATACCTTCATCAAGAGCTATAGGTTTTAATATTTTGTCCCATATTCTATCTGACCATTTTTCAGTAAATGGCATAATTGTAAATAATAGTCGTTCGTCAATTCTTGTGTCATTACTTTTAAATATAGGATCTACAATCATTTTGTTACTCCTTCTTTGAAATAAATATTTTACGCTATTTTTAGCTATACTCAGAACGTTAGTAATTAATTCTTTATTAATATCAAAAAAAACTATTTGTTTGCTAGTAAATTGGAATATCCATACTGAGATAGGTTGTTTATCTACTTTGCTAACTCCAACAAGATATTCAAAATCTCTTTTACCGTTATTGGAATAATTTTCTAAAATTTCTGTAAGAGTAGATTTTTTATTCAAATCTACCCATTGAAAAAAATCATTCTTGTAACAAAGTTGTGAAAATGTATCAGGGATATCATATTGCGGAAAAGTATAGGGAAATTTCGGTCTATCCCATTTTGGTTTTTGATAATATTCAATAATTAATTTTTTATCGAGAATTGTTGCATAATAAGCTGAATATGCTCTCATTGCGCGTGTTACTGTTCCCAAACAAGTTCTTAAATAAGAACCAGGCTTTTTATTGATAATGTATGATTTGGATATTTTATCAATGGCATACTTAGCAAGTTGTAATCTATTTAATTCAAATATCTCATACATATAGTCACCAAAAAAGGAAGTTATATCAACTAAAGCAATTTTCTCTTCATCAGTAAAACTATCTTTTCTAAAAAAACCTAGATAACCAATTGGTTCTGAATCGTGATGTTTCCCACGCTGTAAACAAGTAATTTCAATCAATATTTTTGATTCGTCACTATTTGTTTTTTCTAATTCTATATCTAGATTTTTCCATATGTCTCTGTTCCCATATATCTTTCTGTTTAGTGCTGCTCTCCCAGTTGACTGATAGATATACATTACTGCTGATTCTATTTCCAATTGATAAATAAACCAAGTAATAGCTTCGTGTGGAATTGCAATTGAAGGATCAATGATTATTTCTGGTTTTCGTTGTTTGCGTAATTTTTTTGCAAATTCCAGTGTAATCTGTGTAGGATTATTTGTCATAATATTTGAATAATGAGATTGTTGTATAACTATTAATTAACCCGACAGCAGATATTCTATCCGAGAATGTTATCTACCATCTTTTTATTTGTTTTTAATTCCATTTCTCAATTTTATTCTTGATAACATTCCCTTTATTAAAATATGATATCAAGCTGATTTTTTAACTCATACACCGTTTGGATTATATGAATTAAAATAATCGAGAAATGGAAAGACTTCGTTTACTTATATATATAAAGTCTTGCGACTTATAATTCGTGAGTGTCTATAGGAAAAGATATCTTAAATTTGTTTCCCAATTACGGGTTTGCCCTTGTTGCAAACGCAACTTAAAATAAAATTTATTATCAATCAATAGGAAGGAAAAGAAGTTAAGGCATCAGAAACAAGTAGCTCAGGCAAGCTCTAATGCAGTTTAAACGGTATTTAAACGATCATGACGCTATCCTAATATTAATTTTATCTTATATTTAAAGTGCTTTTATGAAAATAGATTTACAAATGAAAAGAGGTCGAAGGTAAAAAGCACTGTCTGAATGAGCGAAAACCGTATTATGGATTTTAGCGAATGAAGACAATGTTTTTGTTTTTATTTTACACCACGCTTTGAGCAGTTTTATGAGCATGTTTTCTTAAGCGAAATAAATCTGCGAAGTGGTTATTCTTTTTCTTTTAGATGTGCTGAGTGCAGTGTGTGTCGGAACCGGCGGCACGAAACGAAGCAATGATTAACTGATTATGTTAGGTGCCGAGTTTGCATAATGCAACTTTATGTAATAACGATAGAACTACAAATATTAGGTAGGGACTGAAAAACTTATTACATAAAGTTCGTTATGTAACACTGGCTGATCAGTACATAGACAAGGTGAGTTTATCCATAAAAGTTATTATACTAATAGAAATCCTTCTCAACTCTTGATTCTATAACCTAAATAAATTAGCTTATATTTTGTAAAATAAAAGAAGGTGTTATTGTTTTAGAAGCATAACAAAATATATATAATATTAAACGCAATCATTGCGTTGTTCTTATCAGAAAACTGGTAATTTTCAAACACACAAGAACAAGCAAAGAATATGCGTCCAGAGATGGACGCGCTTTCTTATGTCTTTGTGTGTAGGCATACCAGTGCCTCTGATAAGGATGTAATGAAAGTTGCGTCCTTTTTTTATTTAAACAAACAGCAAAAAAGAGAAATAAAACCTCAACTAAAAGGAGATTAAAAATGAGAACGAAATCATATTTGCAAGTTTTATTTGTACTTCTTGTTTTTGTAGGATGCTCTGCATCATATAATGCTTCATTAGAAGTAAATAACGGTATGAATAAAGATGAAGTTTTGGATATAATGGGGACGCCAGGGAATAGACAATTTAATGGCGCCAAAGAGGCATGGCAATATTGTGATAGTAAATTTGCAGTAGACGAGTATATTGTAGTGTGGTTCAATAGAGGTTTAGTAACAGGTATTACTACATACAGACAGCGTTCTTCATTTGATACTGTCTATCGAACTATAAATTGGCAAGAGGCTCCAGATGTAATTATTGAAAGAAGAAATCGGTAACAAATAAGAATTATTTTTTAATTTATTATTAAGTTATTTTTTCACAAAAAATTATTATTCACAAAGATATATTTTTCTTTTTACGCGAAAAGTTTTTGCCTCAAGCAAAAAGCTTGAGCGTTATATATAAAAATATATTACTTGGTACCAAGAAATAATGGGGGGGGTATTGATTTCTAAAACAACAATTTCATATAAAAAAGTACCTCCTCTATATTTTTAATAAAATATTATGATCTAGTTGTACTGTTACCTAATTAGTATATATATAGTTTTGAGGGTGCTATTCACATTACTCTTCTTAATATGTAAATGTATTCATACTAGAATTTATGCAAATCTAATATCATTATAGTTTTTAATTTTAACAAATATTCTTAATTTAAATAAAGTTAAATATGATTAACTAAAATTAAGATGGCGAATATGACATCAACAATAGGTTATGAATTCAGGATAAAAATTCTAACTTCCAAAATCCAATTTTTAGAAAAACAAAAACAAAATCTTGAAAAATCAATAAAAAACATTAAATACTACCAAACGCAAATGGAAGATAAAATAAGAAGTCTCAAATTTTATATTGACAGAAATGAATTCCCAACTAAATATGCTAAAAGAGGTATAATATTTTTCATTAATGAAAAAATTATAAACAAATCGACAGATAATTTTATACTTGATGAAAAAACAGTCTTATACAATAAAAATGATAACTTGTATTGTGAAGAAGAAATAAAATGGTACCATGATAATGCTATATTTTGGTACAAAAAATGGGAAGAAATAAAAGAATCATTTCAAAAAGAGTTGGAGTATTTATATAACGAAGATAGTTCAAAGATTTTAATTGATCTAAAAAGACGAGTAAATGATTATTCTGTAATAATAAATAACGCAAATTTACCATATAAGATTGACGAAGAATCATCTCATAAAAATGAAGAACTAATTAAGATTAAGGAGTTAGATTCTGCCCATAATCAAGAAGTAACTAATAATAAGGAAAATGCTGAATTTATTGTGGAATCTGTAAAACCGGAATGTAAATTTACAGTATGGAAAAGGGGACAATTTAAAGAGCTATTATTCGAAATTGTCGAAGAAATAGGAAGTAGGATAAGTGTAGAGGAGGGAAAAGAATTAACCTGAACCTACCCCCAAATTGTAGACAAGAAGAAAAGCAACTATATTTGGAAAAAATATAGGAGAGCAAAGAATGTCAACAAGAAGAAGTTACGACAAAGAATTCAAGATATCGGCAGTAAAGC
>Ga0153915_10003241_pt1 | contig 14908 bp, 12 predicted proteins | sample Opewatmetagenome_2_FD_107003 | JGI IMG/M metagenome (GOLD analysis project Ga0153915, IMG submission 107003) | Freshwater wetland microbial communities from Ohio, USA - Open water 3 Core 3 Depth 3 metaG | ecosystem: Environmental > Aquatic > Freshwater > Wetlands | place: USA: Ohio, Lake Erie...
CAGCCGCCGTCGGCGAGCCGGCGCGCCGCCTCGAAGGCCTCGGCGGTGCACTCCTTGGGGTGGTTGAAGTGCGTGTTGACGTAGACGGGCTGGTGCTTCCGCAGCATCTGGACGAGATCGTCCGTCACCCGCTGCGGCAGCGTCACGAGGTTCCGCGTCCCGAGCCGGAAGATCTCCACGTGGGGGATGGCCCGCAACCGGCCGAGGATGTAGTCGAGCCGATCATCCGAGAGCGAGAGCGGGTCGCCGCCGGAGATGACCACGTCCCGGATCTCGGCGTGCTGCTCGATGTAGGCGAGGCCATCCTCCACCTGCGTCTTCGCGGCGGCGCTCGTCGGGTCGGCGACCTTGCGCTTTCGGGTGCAGTGGCGGCAGTACACCGGGCAGTTGTGGGTCGTGTAGAAGAGGACGCGGTCGGGGTAGCGGTGGGTGATGCCGGGCACCGGCATGTCCCGCTCCTCGGCGAGCGGGTCCTCGAGGTCGGCGGGGGCGATCAGCATCTCGCCCATGGTGGGAACCGACTGCAGCCGGACCGGGCACGACGGGTCGTCCGGGTCCATCAGCGCCGCGTAGTACGGCGTGATGCCCATGTGGAACTCGGCCTCGGTCTCGATGGCGGCCTGGCGCTCCTCGGGCGTGACCCGGATGACCTGCTCGAGCTGGGAGAGGCGGATGATCCGCTCTCGCTGCTGCCAGTGCCAGTCGTTCCACTGGGAGTCGGGGACGTCCTTCCAGATCGAGCGCGGGCCGGGCGGGAAGCGGGAGGTCACGGAGCCCACCGGGCGGGTGGCGTCCCGGGGCGCGTCCGCGGCCGCGGCGTGCCCATTGCCGCCCGCAGCCGCCTGGCGGTTTCCGGGCGCGGCCACCTGGCCGTTCCCGCTCGAGGACGGCCCCGCGACCTGCGCCTCGCCGTTCACCACCGGAAGTGTCGCCATGAACCTCCCACCTGGCGCGGCCGTCCAGCCCGCCTCGCCCATCATCTAATACCGGAGGGGCTCGTGAACACCCCCGACGCGCGCCCGGCCGGCGCGGCGACCCTGGATTATCGGGCGGGGTCTGACGGCCAAGGACGGCTTCGGCGCCCGGGCCAACCCGGTTTGACTTCGGCCCGGTGCGCCGGTAGCTTCCAGCCCCTCCGGCGGCCTCCCGCCGCGCCGACCCATGTCCACCTGGCGCGATCGCTTCCCGGGCGTCACCCCTGCCGAGTGGGGCGACTGGCGCTGGCAGCACCGCCAGGCGCTCCGCGCCGAGGAGGATCTGGCCCGCGTCGTGGACCTCACCGCGGACGAGCGGCGCGGCATCGCCGCGACGGCCTCCGTCTTCCGGCTGGCGGTGACACCCTACTACGCGTCCCTCATGGACCCGAGCCACCCCTTCTGCCCGGTGCGGATGCAGGCCATTCCGGTCGCGGCCGAGGCGCGATCGGCCCCAGGCGACCTGCGCGACCCGCTCGGCGAGGACCGCCACCGGCCCGTCCGGGCCGTGGTCCACAAGTATCCCGACCGGGTCCTCCTCCTCGCCTCCGACCACTGCGCGGTCTACTGCCGCCACTGCACCCGCCGCCGCATCACCGGGGGCGAGGAAGGGGCCTTCGAGCGGGAGGCGCTCGAGGAGGGGATCGCCTACGTGCGGGCCCACCGCGAGGTGCGGGACGTGCTCGTGTCGGGCGGCGACCCGCTGGCGCTCTCCGACGAGCGGCTGGAGTGGCTCCTGGCGCGGCTCCGTGCCGTGCCGCACGTCCAGATCCTCCGGGTCGCGACCCGCGCGCCGGTGACCTGCCCGATGCGCGTCACCGACGGCCTCGCCGCGCTGCTCCGCTGCTTCGCACCGCTTTTCGTCGTCACCCACTTCAACCATCCCAAGGAGTGCACCGCCGAGGCCCGCGAGGCCTGCGAGCGGCTGGTGGACCGCGGCGTGCCGGTGGAGAACCAGACGGTGCTCCTGCGCCGGGTGAACTCCTCCGCCCGCACCATCGCCAGCCTGAACCAGCGGCTCCTCGCCTGGCGCGTGCGCCCCTACTACCTCCACCAGGGCGATCTCGCCGAGGGAACCGGCCACCTGCGCACCCCGCTCGCGTGCGGCGTCCGGATCCTGGAGGCGCTACGCGGCCACACGAGCGGGCTCGCCGTGCCGCACCTGGCGGTGGACCTCCCGGGCGGCGGCGGCAAGGTGACGGTCCAGCCCGGCTACCTGCTCGGGCCCGGCGGGCCGGGCGCCCCGCCTGCCTCCGCGGGCGCCATGCGGGTCGCGGAGCCGGGGACCGCAGCCGGACACTGGTTCCGCAGCTACCGCGGCGAGCCCTTCTTCGTCCCGGAGCCTCCCGAGGCCGACTGCAGCTGTCCGTACGACGAGGTCTTCTACGCCTGAGGAGGAGTGATGGTCGGCAGGATCATCGAGGCCGTGGCGGTGTTCACCACGGCCGTCATCTCGTCCATGGGATACGGCGGCGTGGTGCTGCTCATGGGCATCGAGAGCGCCTGCATCCCGATCCCGTCCGAGATCATCATGCCGTTCGCCGGCTACCTCGTGTACCAGGGACAGTTCACGCTGCTCGGCGCGGGGTTCTGGGGCGCGGTGGGGTGCGTCGCCGGCTCGATCCCGGCCTACTACCTCGGCAGGTACGGCGGCCGGCCGCTCATCGAGCGGTACGGCAAGTACGTTCTGATCTCGCACCACGAGCTGGACCTCGCCGACCGGCTCTTTGCCCGCCACGGCCAGTGGGTGGTGCTGGGCGCCCGGCTCCTCCCGGTGGTCCGCACCTTCATCGCCTTCCCGGCGGGCGTCTCGCGGATGGCCATGTCCCGGTTCGTCGTCTACACCTTCGTGGGCTCGTTCCCCTGGTGCTACGGGCTCGCCTGGGTGGGCATGAAGCTCGGCGAGACCTGGAACACCGACCCCCGCCTCAAGGCCTGGTTCCACCGCTTCGACGCCGCCATCGGCCTCGCCCTCGTCGCGGCCGCGGCCGCCTTCGTCTGGTACAAGATCCGGAGCGCGCGGCGCAGCGCCGCCGCCATCGAGCCGACGGAGGAGTAGCCGCCGTGCGGGGCGCACTCCTCGCCGTTCTCGTCCTCGCCCTGGCGCGCCCGGGCGCGGCCGGCGCGGACGAGATGGTGCGCATCGGCGTCGCGACCGGCCTCGACCGGGTGCAGCTCTCCGCACCGGACCTCGCCGCATCGCCGCTGCGCGACGGCGCGGTGCGGTTGCCGGCCGCCGGCGACCGCGCCGAGGTGCGTCTCGAGGGCGAGACGCTCCTCCTCGACGGGGCGCCGGTGGAGGGGGCGGGCGTCGGCTTCACCTCCCCGGGCGGCATCCGCTACGGAGGGCGCGTGCTCTCGGGAGAGGTCGAGGTCAGGCGCGGTCCGGGCGGGCTCGAGGTCATCGACGCGCTGCCGCTGGAGGAGTACGTGGCCGCGGTGACCGGCGCCGAGATGCCGCCCGCGTTCCCCGCGCAGGCCCTCCGCGCCCAGGCGGTGGCGGCCCGGACCTATGCGCTCGCCCGAAAGCTGGAGGCGCTGGGCGAGGGGCGGGACTTCGACCTCGGCTCGACCGTGCTCGCCCAGGTGTACCCGGGCCAGGGCGGTGGCGACGCGCGCGCCCGGGCCGCCGCCGAGGCGACGCGGGGCGAGGTGCTGGTCCACGACCACCAGCCCATCGAGGCCTACTTCCACTCGGCCTGCGGCGGCCGTACCGAGAGCGGCGCCGCCGCGCTGGGGCGCGACGAGCCGTATCTGAAGTCGGTCGCGTGCGGCCGCTGCGGCGACTCGCCCAGGGCCCGCTGGACGCTCCAGGTCAGCGCCGCGGAGCTGGGGCGCGCGGTGGGGCTCGGCCGGCCCGCCACCGGCGCGCGCGTCGTCTCGCGGACGGGCTCGGGGCGCGCGGCGCGCGTGGAGATCGCCGCGAACGGCCGCAAGGCCCGGATGGCCGCCGTGGAGCTTCGGCAGCGCCTCGGCTACGACCGGCTCCCATCGCTCGCCTTCTCGATCCGCGAGACGCGGGAGGGCTTCGCCTTCGCGGGCGTGGGCTCCGGCCACGGCGCGGGGCTGTGCCAGTGGGGCGCGGCCGGGCGCGCCCGGGCCGGCGAGGACTACCGGGCGATCCTGCGGACCTACTACCCCGGGACCGAGATCGTGAAGATGTACTGAGGCATGACCCTGCGGAGCGGAGCGTGAGGCTTTCCGATTTCGACTACGACCTTCCGGAGCGCCTCATCGCCCAGGAGCCGGTCGAGCCTCGCGACGCCTCGCGGCTCCTCGTCGTCCCGAGAAGCGGGGGGCCGCTGCGGCACCTCCGCTTCGCGGACCTGCCCGACCTCCTCGCGGTGGGCGACCTCCTCGTCCTGAACGACACCCGCGTCATCCCGGCGCGCCTTCTGGGAAGGAAGCGAAGCGGCGGCCGCTGCGAGATCCTCCTGCTCGAGCCGCTCGAGGGGCCGGGGGGCGCGCGCTGGCGGGCCATGGGCCAGTCGTCGAAGCCGCTGCGCCCGGGGAGCCGGCTCGACTTCGGAGGCCTCTCGGCGGCGGTCGAGGAGGCCGAGGGGGAGGGCTTCTTCGCCGTGCGCTTCGATCGGGCGGGCGAGGAGCTGGCGAAGGCGCTGGAGCGCGAGGGGCGCGTGCCGCTCCCGCCGTACATCCGCCGCCCGCCGACCGAGGCCGACCGGGAGCGCTACCAGACCGTGGTGGCACGGGTGCCCGGAAGCGCGGCCGCTCCCACCGCGGGGCTACACTTCACCGATCGGCTGCTCGGGCGGATCGCGGAGCGGGGCGTCGCGCGCGCCACGGTGACGCTCCACGTCGGCCCGGGCACTTTCCTCCCGGTACGCACCGAGGAGGTCGAGCGGCACCGGATGCACGCCGAGCGCTACCGGGTCCCGGAGGAGGCGGCCGCCGCATTCGCGGCCTGCCGAACCCGGGGGGGGCGGGTCATCGCGGTGGGTACGACCTCGGTCAGGACGCTCGAGAGCGCCCTCGAGGGGCCCGGCCTCCGCCCCGGATGGGGTCGAACGGATCTGTTCATCCGGCCGGGCCATTCCTTTCGCGCCGTCGATGCGCTACTCAGCAACTTCCACCTGCCGCGCTCGACGCTGCTCATGCTGGTCTGCGCCTTCGGCGGCCGGGAACGCATCCTGGAGGCATACCGGGCGGCCGTCGCCCACGGGTACCGCTTCTTCAGCTACGGCGATGCCATGATGGTCATCTGACTCGACGCGGAGTCCGTGCCTTGAGCTAAGATGGGGACCTTCACCTGGAGCGCACGGTGCAAAGCGTCGCATTGAACCTGGAGCCGGCGCAGTTCCTCTCGGGATGGCGGTCCGAGACGGGAACCCTCTTCCTGCCCGCGCTGTCCGACTCGCGAGTGGGCGACGAGGTGGCGGTCCGGATCGGCATCTACGGCCAGACCATCCGCGCCACCGTCTTCGGCAAGATCTCCCTGGTGCGGCGGATGGGGCGGCCCTCGCTCCCGCCCGGCGTGGAGATGGCCCTCGACCGGGCGAGCGTCCCGGCGGCCCGCTTCCTCGCCATGGCCGCGCGCGGGGAGCCAGTGACCTTCCGGGAGCGGGCCCCGCGCTACGTCCACCAGCGCAAGCTCCCGGTGACGAGCGCGCACGAGGTCGTGGAGGCCACGACCATCAACATCTCGGAGGGCGGCTGCTCGGTGCAGTGGCCCGGGATCCTGCCGCAGGTGGGCGACGTGGTCGGCATCCGCCTGGGCGATGGCCTGTTCGCGCCGTCGGCCCGGGCGGTGGTCTGCTGGAACACGCTCGGCGGCCCGGTCCAGAAGAGCGTGGGGCTGCGCATCATCAGCGGGGGGCGCGGCGCGCGGGCCTGGAGGAAGATGCTCGCCGCCATCGCGGAGTCCGGCGCGCGCGCTGCCTGAGGCTCGATGCCGGCCGGTCCGCCGCGCCGGTCAGTACGCTGCGCCGTCCGCCGCATCCGCCCGGGTCGCCGCGGAGCCTCTCGGTCCTCGCCTCGTCCGGCCGAGCCCGGTGGAGCGCGCGGGCCACGAGGCCTCCGCCGGAACGGCTCGCCTCGTGGCGCCTTCGCGCCGTGGCCGGATCCGCCGCGCCCGCGGTGGAGTCTCGGCTCCGCGCCCACGGCCCGCGCGCTCTCGTGGGTCGCGAGGTCGGCTGCGGAGAGGCTCCTCGGCGACCCGGGCGGCTGCGGCGAAATCCGTAGTGGCCGGCGGGGCCCCTGGCCTACGCGCTTGACTTGGCGTCGCCCCCGAGGGAAACGACGCGGGTGATCGGCTTCCGCCTGCTCGCCACCGCCGGCGCCGCGCGCCGCGGCCGCCTCGAGACGCCTCACGGCGCGGTGGAGACGCCGGCCTTCATGCCGGTCGGCACCGTTGCCACGGTGAAGACGCTCGCCCCACGCGATCTCGAGGAGCTCTCCGCCCGCGTCCTCCTCGCGAACACCTACCACCTGTTCCTGCGCCCCGGCCACGAGCGCATCGCCCGACTGGGCGGGCTGCACCGTTTCATGGCCTGGAACGGCGCCCTCCTCACCGACTCGGGCGGCTTCCAGGTGTACAGCCTCGCGGGCGCGGGGGAGGTGGGCGGGGAGGATGCCCCCGCGGCGGGCGGCGGCCGCGAGGCGCCGGGGCTCGTCTCCATCTCCGAGGAGGGCGTCTCCTTCCAGAGCCACCTCGACGGCTCGCGCCACTTCCTCTCGCCGGAGAAGGCCATCGAGGTGCAGGAGGCACTCGGCGCGGACGTCATCATGGCCTTCGACGAGTGCCCGCCGTCGAGGGCCGAGCGGCGCTACCACGAAGAGTCGCTCGCCCGCACCCAGCGTTGGCTCGAGCGCTGCAGGCGGGCGTGGCGCGCGGACGGTCCCTCCTCCCTCTTCGGCATCGCCCAGGGCGGTCTCTTCCCCGACCTGCGCCGGCGCGCCGTCGAGGAGGCGGCGGCGCTCGACCTGCCCGGCTACGCGCTCGGCGGCTACGCCGTGGGCGAGGAGCCGGAGGAGATGTGGGCGGGAGTGGCGCGGGACGCGCCGCTCCTCCCGCGGGAGAAACCCCGTTACCTCATGGGCGTGGGCACGCCCGAGGACCTGCTCCAGGGCGTCGCCGCCGGCATCGACATGTTCGACTGCGTCCTGCCGACCCGCTGCGCCCGCAACGGCCTCCTCTTCACGAGCCGCGGCAAGCTCGTCATCCGCAATGCCCGCTACGCCGACGACGGCCGGCCCGCCGACCCGGCCTGCACCTGTTACGCCTGCCGCACCTTCTCGCGCGCCTACCTGCGCCACCTCTTCAAGGCGGGGGAGATGCTGGGGCTGAGGCTCAACACCCTCCACAACCTGCACCACTACCTGGACCTCATGGCCGGTGCCCGCCGGGCCATCGAGGAGGGGCGCTTCCAGGCCTTCCGGAAGGAGCGGCTCGAGGCCTACCGAGCCGGGCCGGACTGAACGGGCCCGACTTCAAAGAAAGGTTGCGGCGCGGAGAGAAATGCTGCTAGAAAACAGCGCTTTTTCCGATCTGACCCGGAGCATTCATGCACCCCATCCTGCAGCTCTTCCTGGCGCAGACGGCGCCCGACGCCCAGCAGCCCAGCCCGCTGATGACGATCTTCCCGTTCATCGCCATCGCGGTGGTCTTCTACCTCGTGTTCTTCCGCCCCCAGCAGAGGCAGCAGAAGCAGCACCAGGAGACCCTCTCCAAGCTGGCGAAGGGCAACCAGATCGTCACCCAGGGCGGCATCTACGGAACCGTCGTGAGCGTCGAGAACGCCGTCGTCACCATCGACGTCGGCAAGGGCACCCAGCTCCGCGTCGGCCAGGGATACATCCTGCGCGACCTGACGCAGGAGGAGGCCAAGAAGGCCGCCGAGGGGAAGGGGAAGAAGTAGATGGAACGGTCCTGGTACTGGCGCCTCGCCCTCGTCCTGGGCGTCGCCGTCTTCTCCGCGTACCAGCTCGTCCCGAGCTGGTTCTACTTCCACCTCCCGCCCGACAAGCGCCTCGGCCCCGAATACGAGACCTCGGTGCCGCGCTGGGCGCCCAACGCCAGGAGGCACCTCAACCTGGGCCTCGACCTCCAGGGCGGCATCCACCTCGTCATGGGCGTGGACGTCGACCGGGCGGTGAAGGCCAAGGTGGCCCGCCGCGCCGACGAGATCGGCGACTTCCTCAAGGAGAAGGGCGTGGCCTTCGACTCCTCGGCCCCCTCGGCCGACGGCACGCGCATCGAGGTGCGGAGCGCCGACCCGGCCAAGGTCGAGTCGATGGTGATGGATCACTACAGCGCCGAGCTGTACGCGCCAACCGGCGAGCCCCAGGGGACGTCCTGGTTCGCCTTCAAGGGCAAGGTCATCCAGGACTTCCAGGCCAAGGCGGTGGAGCAGGCGGAGAAGACCATCCGCAACCGCGTCGACAAGTGGGGCGTCAGCGAGCCCGACATCAAGCGCAAGGCCAACAGCCAGATCCAGATCCAGCTCCCCGGCTTCAAGGACCCGGAGAAGGCCAAGGAGCTCCTCGGCCGCACCGCCCAGCTGGAGTTCAAGATCGCCGACGACGAGTCGCCGCTGCTCGACCCGGTTCGCGGCGAGCTCTCCGCCTGCCCGGTGGGACAGGACGGCTTCTTCCAGCTGCCGCTGCCCGACGCCGGCTGCTGGAGCGTCGAGTCGGTGGAGCTTCCGGCCGGCGCCCAGCGCCAGGTGACCTACCTCGCCGCGAACCGCCGCGATCAGCTCGAGGCCGCCATCGACAAGCACGCGAGGCCCAAGCTGGACCGCGACCACGAGATCGGCATCGGCGAGGGTACGGTGGGGCGTGGCCCGGTGAAGGAGCGCTACTACCGGTCGTACCTCCTGCGCGCCAAGACCGAGCTGACCGGCGACTACATCTCCGATGCCCGCGTCGGCACGGACAACTCCCAGGGGGCCGGGAAGCCGGTGGTGGTCTTCACCATGTCGCCCGAGGGCGGCCGCCTCATGGAGAAGCTCACCACCGAGAACCTCCACCGGCGCATGGCCACGGTGCTCGACAGCAAGGTCGAGACCGCCCCATACATCCAGGGGAAGATCTCCACCAACGGTCAGATCACGCTGGGCTCGGGCCGGGACTTCCAGACGATGTACGAGGAGGCCAACGAGATCGCCCTGGTCCTCAAGGCGGGCGCGCTCCCCGCCCCGGTGACCATCTTCGAGGAGCGGACCGTGGGCGCGACGCTCGGGCCCGAGCTCATCAAGAAGGGCACCACCGCGGCCCTGGTGGGCCTGCTCCTCGTGGCGCTGTTCATGGTCGCCTACTACCGGGGCACCGGCTTCATCGCCGACGTGGCGCTGGCGCTGAACGGCCTGCTCGTCCTCGCCGTCATGTCCATCATCGGCTCGACGCTGACCCTCCCGGGCATCGCCGGGTTCGTGCTGACGCTCGGCATGGCCGTGGACGCCAACGTGCTCATCAACGAGCGCATCCGCGAGGAGCTGCGGACCGGCAAGACCGTCCGGAAGTCGGTGGACCAGGGCTACGAAAGGGTGTTCTGGACCATCGTGGACAGCCACGTCACCACGCTCGTCGCCGGCATCGTCCTCATGCAGTACGGCTCGGGCCCGGTGCGCGGCTTCGCCGTCACCCTCATCATCGGCCTCGTCGCCTCCATGTTCACATCCATCGTGGTCACGCGCGTCATCATGGACTGGTTCACGCGCGGCGACACGGCCCGGCTGAGCGTCTGATGAAATTCAAGACCTTCGACATCGTTCCCCACGGTACGACGTTCGACTTCGTCGGCAAGCGCCGCATCGCGGTCACGCTCTCGCTGCTCGCCAACCTGGCGGTACTCGTCTTCTCGCTGAACGCGGTCCACGGCCTCAACTTCGGCGTGGACTTCGCCGGCGGCACCGAGATGGAGGTGAAGTTCGCCGAGGCCGTCGACCCGGGCGCCATCCGCAAGAGCGTCGAGGACCTCGGCTTCAAGGACGCCTCGGTCCAGACCTACGGCCCCGAGTCCGACCACAGCTACCTCATCCGCGTCGGCCGCATCGCCCTCATGAGCCAGGAGGACGTGAACCGGGTCATCGAGGCGGTCAAGGCGAAGTTCCCGATCGAGGGAACGCCGCACTTCAACCCCGACGTGGGCGACAAGATCGACTTCCAGTTCAAGGGGGTGCCCCCTTCCCCCGACGCCCTCAAGGCGGTGGTCGAGGGTGCCAACGTCAAGGTGCGCGAGGTGCGCGAGGAGGCCGGCCTCACGGCCGGGACCCGCTCCTTCGCGGTCATCACGCAGGGCATCCAGGACAAGGTGGAGCGCGATCTCGCCGCCCGATTCGCCCAGGCCAAGCCAGACGTCCGCCGGGTCGAGTACGTGGGGCCGGCGGTCGGCCGCGAGCTCCGCAACCAGGGCTTCAAGGCGATCCTGTACGCCATGGCCCTCATCGTCATCTACGTGGGCCTGCGCTTCGACTTCCGCTTCAGCCCCGGAGTCATCATCGCCATCGTCCACGATGCCATCATCACGCTCGGCTACTTCGTCTTCTCCGGGCGCGAGTTCAACCTCACGTCGGTGGCGGTCGTCCTCACCGTGGTCGGCTACTCGGTGAACGACACCGTCGTGGTCTACGACCGGATCCGCGAGAACCAGGGGAAGTTCAAGGGCAAGAAGCTCAGCGACCTCGTGAACCTCTCCATCAACGAGGTCCTGGGCCGGACCTTCCTCACCAGCTTCGCCACGGCCCTCTCGCTCGTCGGGCTCATCGCCTTCGGCGTCGGGACCATCTTCGACTTCGCGGTGGCGATGCTCGTCGGCATCATCTCCGGCACCTACTCCACCTGGTTCATCGCCGCCCCGATGACCATCTGGCTGGAGGAGCGGGCCGAGAGGAAGAAGGGCGCGGCCCCGCAGTCGGTGGCCGCCTCCAAGGTCTAGCCGCGACGAATCCCCACGCCCCCCGCCCAGGCGAGCGTAGACTCGTCAGAGAGGGGGTATGCGCATGTCCCGTCCGGGGCCTGCCGTTCGCATCGCCCGCGCCGGCATGCTCGGCGCCGCGCTCCTCGCGTCGACCGTTCCGTCCGGCGCCGCGGCCGCGCCCCCGCCGCCGGACGTGGACGCGCTCCTCGACCGGATCGACGACCTCTACCGCTCGAAGAGCAGCATCGCCCGCATCGAGATCGCGGTGACCTCGCCGCGAACGTCGCGCACCATGCGCCTCCAGGCCTGGACCCGGGGCGAGGAGGACGTGCTGGTCGTCGTCGAGGCGCCGGCGCGCGAGGCCGGCACCGCCACGCTCCGCGTCGGCCAGAACCTCTGGAACTGGCTGCCGCGGATCGCGCGGACCATCCGCGTGCCCCCCTCCATGATGCTCGGTTCCTGGATGGGGACGGACTTCACCAACGACGACCTCGTGAAGGAATCCTCGCTCCGCAAGGACTTCGTCGCCCGCATCGAGCGCCGTTCCGAGGACCCGCCCGGCTGGTGGCTGACCCTCGAGGTGAAGCCCGGTATCGTCGGGCGCTGGGCGAAGATCGAGCTCCTCGTCTCCGAAGAGCGGCTCCCGGTGGAGGAGCGCCACTTCGACCGAAAGGGGCGGCTCGCCCGGACGATGAAGTTCGACGAGGTGAAGGTCCTCGGGGGCCGGCGGCTCCCCGCCCACATGACGCTCACGCCCGCCGACGTCGAGGGGCAGCGCACCGAGATGCGCTACCTCGACGTCCGGTTCGACGTGAGGGTGCCCGACGAGACCTTCAGCCTGTCGCGCCTGGAGCAGAACCGCTAGCGGAGGGAGGATGCGGGTTCCCAGCACCGTCGCCATGGCCTGGCGCAACCTGTGGCGGAACGGCCGCCGCACCGGCCTGGCGCTCGGCGCCATCGGCCTGTCGGTGACGCTGGTGCTCGTCTACGACAGCGTGCTGCGAGCCTACGGGGACTGGATGACCGAGACGGTCACCGGCCCCATGCTCGGGCATGCCCAGGCCCACGCGCCGGGCTGGCGCAAGGACCGCGCCATGGACCGCACCCTGCGGAACCTCGACGCGGCGCTCGGGGCGCTGCGGCGCGACCCGGAGGTGGTCGGAGCGACCGTGCGCCTCTACGCCCCGGCCCTGGCGGCGCTGGGCGAGGAGGGGTTCGGGGTGGTGGTGGTCGGCCTCGACCCCGCCGCCGAGGCGCGCCCCATGGGGCTCCTCGCCGGCGCCCCGGAGCCGCCCCGCGGCAAGCGCGTCCTCATGGGCCGGCCGCTGGCCGAGCTGATGGGGGCCAGGGCGGGGGACCGGCTCGCCATCGTGGGGCAGGGCGCCGACGGGTCGCTGGCCAACGACCTCTACGAGGTGGCCGGCCTGGTCGACACCTCGGTGGACTTCGTGAACCGCCAGGCCGTGCTCATGGACCTGGGGGAGGCGCAGACCCTCTTCGCCATGCCCGGCGAGGCCCACGAGATCGTGGTCCACGGCCGGGACGCGTCGCGCGCGGCGCAACTGGCGGCGCGGGCCGCGGCGATGCCGGAGCTCTCCGGCGCCGAGGTGCTCGACTGGCGCACCCTCTCGCCGGAGATGGTGAGCCTCATCGCCATCGTGGACGTCGTCTGGGTGTTCGTCCTGGCGCTGGTCTTCGTGGCCGCAGCGGCTGGAGTGGCCAACACCATGCTCATGGCCACCTGGGAGCGCACCCGCGAGCTGGGGATGCTCCTGGCGCTGGGGGCCGGGCCCGGGCGCATCGTGCGGCTGGTGCTGGCGGAGTCGGTGGCGCTGGGCCTGGTCGGAGCGCTCCTGGGCGCCGCGCTGGGCCTAGGGCTGGTGGCGCTGACCCACCGCACCGGCGTGGACTACGCCGCGCTCACCGGGACCGGCCCGAGCGAGATCTCCTACGGCGGGCTGCGCTGGTCGATGCGGCTCTACCCGACGCTGTCGGCGGTGGACGTCCTGCGGACGGTGGCGGCCGTGGTCATGACCTCGCTCCTCGCCTCGGCCTGGCCGGCGGCGCGGGCGGCGCGCCTCCAGCCCACGCAGGCGCTGAGGGAATGATGGCCTGGGTCGAGGGGCGATACGCGGCGAGGAGCGTGCGGCGCAACGTCCGGCGCACGTCCCTCTCGGTGCTGGGGGTCGGCGTGGGGGTGGCGCTGGCGCTCTTCATGGAGAGCGTGAACCGCGGCCGCGAGGGGCTCTTCGCCCGCGCCGCTGCGTACAGCGGAGCGGGCCACCTGAGGGTGGTGGCCGCCGGCTGGCGGCTCCGGCGGGACCCCAGGCTCAGGCTGCGCGACTGGCGGGCCGACCTCGCCGCGGCCCGGTCGCTGCCCGGCGCGCTGGTGGCCGCCCCCCGGGCGCGCGCCCAGGCGCTCCTCGCCATGGGCACGCACGTCCTGGCAGTGGAGATGGTGGGGGTCGACCCCGAGGCCGAGCCACGGGCCTATCGCTTCGTCCGGGCCATGGCGGAGGGGCGCTGGCTCTCCCCTGGCGAGACGGGCGCCGCCGTGCTGGGGAAGGCGGCAGCCGACCGGCTGCACGCCGAGCTGGGGGACGAGATCCTCGCCACCGCGGTGGGCCCGGGCGGGGGCATCGAAAGCGGCATGTTCCGCATCGTGGGGCTCGTCGCCACCGGCAGCGAGGATCTGGACGCCTCCATCTGCCAGGTGACGCTGGAAGGGCTCGCGCAGCTCACCCGGACCGGCGGGGCAGGGGAGGTGACGGTGATCCTTGCCGACCACCGGACCGCCCCGGCCGCCAAGGTGGCCCTCTCGGCGGGGGTGGCGCCGGGCGACGAGGTGATGACCTTCGAGGAGATCACCCCCGAGTTCAAGGGGCATCTGGACCAGGACGCCGCCACCAGCCGTTTCGTGAACGGGGTCATCGTCCTCATCGTGGTCCTGGGCGTGGCGAGCGCTCAGCTGGCCGCGGTGCTGGAGCGGCGCCGCGAGTTCGCGGTGCTGTCGGCGCTGGGGATGGGCGCGCGCCGCATGGTGCGCCTGGTGCTCCTGGAGGCGCTCGGGCTGGGCGCCGCCGGGGCGGCCCTGGGCGTCGGGCTGGGTCTGCCCGTCATCTCGTACTTCGCCCGCCGGGGGCTGGACTTCTCGAAGTTCATGGGCTCGAGCCAATCCTTCCAGGGCATGGTCATCGAGCCGGTGATCTACGCCGACGTGGGTCCCTGGATCGTCCCGTTCGTCGTGGCGGTGGCGCTGGGCGCCACGGCGCTGGCCTCGCTCTACCCGGCCTGGTTCGCCGCCAGGATCGATCCCGCCGTCGCCCTGAGGGTCGCGCAATGAACGAGCTGGTTCTCACCGCCCGAGGCGTCACCAAGGTGTTCCGGCAGGGAAAGATCGAGGTGCCGGCCCTCCGCGGCGTCGAGCTGGAGGTCCGCCAGGGGGAGTTCCTGGCGCTGGTGGGCCCCTCGGGCAGTGGCAAGACCACCTTCCTCAACCTGGCGGGGGCGCTGGACGTGCCCACCGCCGGCGAGCTGGAGGTGCTGGGGCGGCGGGTGGCGGACCTGTCGCGCCGGGAGCGGGCCGAGATGCGCCTGCGGCAGCTGGGGTTCGTCTTCCAGGCCTTCAACCTGGTGCCGGTGCTGACCGCGGTGGAGAACGTCGAGTTCGTGCTGGAGCTTCGGGGCGTCGGATCCGAGCGCCGCCGCCAGGCGCTGGCGGTGCTGGAGGAGCTGGGGCTCGCCGACCTGGCCCACCGGCGGCCCGCCGAGCTCTCCGGTGGGCAGCAGCAGCGGGTGGCGGTGGCGCGAGCGGTGGCGGCGCGGCCGAGGCTGGTCCTCGCCGACGAGCCCACAGCCAACCTCGACGGCGAGCACGCCGGGATCCTGATGCACCTCATGCGGGACCTCCGCGACCGGCACGGCATGACCTTCGTCTTCTCAACCCACGACCCGCGCGTCGTCGCTCCCGCCGTGCGCGTCGTGACCCTGGCGGACGGGCGGGTGGCGCGCAACGAGGAGAAGCCGGAGGAGGCGCCACACGAGATCCTCCCCGAGA
>Ga0153915_10003243_pt1 | contig 14906 bp, 15 predicted proteins | sample Opewatmetagenome_2_FD_107003 | JGI IMG/M metagenome (GOLD analysis project Ga0153915, IMG submission 107003) | Freshwater wetland microbial communities from Ohio, USA - Open water 3 Core 3 Depth 3 metaG | ecosystem: Environmental > Aquatic > Freshwater > Wetlands | place: USA: Ohio, Lake Erie...
CTTGTGAGGAAAACCTATTAATCGACCTGCTGATTAGCCGCTCTGGTTGGGCCTGTAGTGTAGCTTGGATATCACAGAGGCCTCCGGAGCCTCTGACTCGGGTTCAAATCCCGACAGGTCCGTTTTTTTCAATTACCTTGAGTTTGTATCGCTGTATATTCCATCGGAACAATTGATTCGACTCAAAATCATATTTTGTTTTGTAATACAGAAGAAAAGAAAGGCAATCAAGGAAAAAGATCGGTCCACGCAATTTTGTTCCTTCAAGAAGATACCTTTGTATTTGCCAATGGTGCACTTTTTTCATGAAACGTCGCAACTGAGTTTTCGAAACAAATTTTGTTTGGAGCATTGGTCCGATGCTTTCGCTCTTTGTCCGGTCAATCAAGTGTTCTTGTTCGCACATATGTTGAATCTCTGTTCCGGGAAGAGGGTAGAGTAAAGTGAAAAATATGTCATCTGCATCGGATCGCTGTGCCATCTTCAAACTTTCCTCCATCATCTCCGCGGTTTCATGAGGTGCCCCTATCATGAAATATAGACGTAACTGTACGTTATTGTGATGGATGATTTCAAATGCGCGAGAGATTTGTTCGTTTGTCATATCGCGCTTGTAAATCGTGTTTCTGATGTAATCGTTCCCTGTCTCCACCCCCATACGAACTTGATAACACCCTGCTCCTTTCATTGTGTGTATCATAGCATCGGTCACCAAGTTCGCACGCACGTTCACATTCCATCGAATCATCCGATGGTATCCTTCCTCTTTGAATCGCTTACAAAATTCATAGACGAACGTTTTATCAAGAATGAATGTATCATCGAAGAAATACAGGTACCGCAATCCTTTCTCATGGTACTGTTTCAACCGGAGTTCTACTTCTTCTAATACGTTCTCGACGCTTCGAAACCGAACGTACGTCCCAAGGAGTGTCTTCTTTAACGCGTGGTTACTGCAATACGAACACGAGTACGGACATCCTCGTGAGGCCATAATAGGGAGATGATTGTTGTTGATGACGAAATACCTCTGCATATCAAAATCATCGAAATCAGGGAATGCCAGTTCATCCAAATTCGTGATCAAGGGGCGGTTTTTATTCTTTATAACTTTACCATTGTTCTTGTACCAAATACCTTCGATATCGGTACAATTGAGGTAATTGTCGAGGAGCTCCTGGAGGACGTTCTCTCCTTCCCCAGTGCAGATGATATCGACTTCAGGATGATCGATTACCTCCTGAGGTGACAGAATTACGTGTACTCCGCCAAAGATTATTTTGACTGATGCGTGTTGCTTAATGAATCGGGCAATTTTCAGCGCCTCTTGAAAATTAAAACTGAGCACTGAAAAACCAATAAGGTCAGGTCGTTCATTTCTTATTTCTTCAAGAACATAGTCTTGCCAGTCATGTTTATGAAAGACCAAATCGAGGATTGTTGCCTGATGCGCCGTTTTTGTAGCGAGATATCCTTTGAGCATTGTCAAGGAAATCGGTGGTAACAACGCATATGAACAAATATTCGGCTCGATGAGAAGGACCTTCATAGACTTTCTCCTGATACCTTGAAACAGTTTTGTTGAACTTTGTTAATGCACTATGAAAAGTTAATTGCTAGGATTATTTCTTTTTTTTTATGGGTAGAAACCGCACCTTTATAAGTGTCTTATCCATGTAAGGCTGACATTGCGATAAATACGAGAAAAAGGGTGAGTAGGCCATGGGAGACGCTGAAAAAAGTCAAAAAAATGCTTTTTATGTTTCGCTCTCAAAGGACAGTATCACCACAAAAGTTGAAAGCGATAATATCTCAGAGATAGTAGATCTCCTTAAGGAAGATGCCCTGGAATGGATGGATTTCACCGTTGAGAATATCAATGAAGATAGTATCATCATCGCGAGTTCGCTGAAGTTCAGCTTGCAACTCGTGGCGAGTGTTTTGTCCGATCGCCTTTCATCGTATGAGGATTTGGACGTCGAGCTTGGACTTATGGTTCCAGCAGTCCGAGTCGAGCGATTTAATGTCCAGGTGTACCCTCTCCTAATCTTCATTCGAAAAAATCTGATACTTACGATTCATCCCAAGGAAGTCTTGAGGCTCCAAAAAATTTATCGTTATGCCGATATTTTCATGAAAAAAATACGACAGGATTTGCCGTGGAACGATAAACTGACCATTCTCCTGACCAGAATCATCGATGAAAACAATCAAAAGAATTTCAATGGTCTTCGCATTATCGAGGAGGAAGGAGATTATCTTGGTAAATTCCTCGTAGATCCAAAATCGTCCCGAGAAAAAATCGGTCAAGACATTTATACGATGAAACATGCCTTGATCACTTATCTAAACACGTTATGGGCCTCTTGGGATGTCATCAATTCGCTTCGATATGGTGATGCGGAAACGATCACTGATAATCAAAAACTTTTGCAAAGAATCGGAATTCTTGGTGATGATATCAGTAGACAAATTTCGCTCGCGGAACACATGAGTGAAGTGCTAGCCTCTGGTCTTGAGGTCTTGCAAAGCATTTACAATAATCAGTTGCAAATCCTCAATAATCGTCTCGCGCTCATGGTTGGTTACCTTACAATTATTGGGACTGCGCTTCTTGTGCCGAACACCATTGCGACGATAGCTGGAAATCAGATGTTTCCATTTACGGAGATGGACATCCCTGTATATCTTACTCTTCTCATCGGGTCAACCATCATTGCGACGATTGTGTCGTGGTGGGCTGTCAAGAAATATGGTCTCCTTCCAAAGCGTCCTGATGAGAATGATGTACCAAAAATAAAGGAAAAAAATCATAAAAAAGTATATTAAAATATCTTTGGTATAATCCTCCATGGCACTCGTGTCATATATTCTTTATACGGGTTGCCGTACTGTGCGAGTAACACTTTTTCCTCATCGATGATGCTCCAGATCATGATGGGAATCGCAATCACCGCGACCACGAAGGCGAACAGGGAGTAGAAAAAGAAGGCAAGCCCGAACCCAACGATGAGGATCGAGGTGTAATGGGGATGTCTGATGTACTGGAAGATCCCTCCGGTGACGAGCTGGCCTTTGTAGGTCCTGTGCCAGAAGATCTCCCACTTGAAGTAGACGAAGGTGCCAGCGAGGAACACAGCCACGCCAAGAAGAATGCTTGCAAGCTTCGGGAGGGGGAGCTCCCAGACGCCGTAGAACGCGGTGAGCGGTCCGACGAGAATGATGAGCAGCAGCGGCGCGTAATGGACGATGAAAAGCGCCCGGAGTTCTTTGGGTGGCCTGTAGTGAAACATGCTGTCGTTAGATGATGCGGATGCCGCCTTTGCCGATCTCGATGTTCTGCGATTTGAGGGTGTGCTTCGTGCTGCGCATCTTCATCACGGCAAGCTTACGTCGGTCCATGGTCGGGTCAAGACTAAGCACTATGACGCCGTCGGCAAGGAATTCGGAGAGGCCGTCACGTGAGTAGGTGTTGGAGCCGGGAGTTAACTCGGAGGTCACAACTGAGGTGGTTTTTGATGTTTCGAGTGCGTTCATGATGTAATGGAGGTGCAAGCGTCGTACGGGGAAGGCTCCCAAGGAGAGTTCCTCATGGTCGATGTTGTCGATTTCACCGGAAAACTCGGAATTGTTCACATAGATAGGCATCTCTGAGAGCGGCGTGATGGAATCGAGGACGATGCGTTGGTAGTTCCCCGAGAAGATTTCGTTGACCATGGTCTCGTAGATGAGTTTCTTGTTGATGTTGAGGAATAGGAATTTGATTTGTCCTGCATCGATTGCGGGTTGGAAGTTGAACCCGAGCTCGTAGGCTTGGCTCAGGTGCGTCTCTATTTTTTTATCAAGGGTGAGGTAGAGGCATTTCTGTCCTTCCTCGATCCCTTTTGCGAGGAATTGGTAGCAGAAGATCGATTTGCCACTGCCGGGTGGTCCTGAGACAAGGGTGATGCTCTCTTTCGGGAATCCTCCTAGGAGTAAATCGTCAAGTTCTTTCATCCCGGTGTGCATACGTTCTAATTTGCCCAAGGCAGCCTGACTATTGGATTGTGTGAGTGCCATGAATCCATCCTCGTGAAGGTATTCACATGCGTATATAATTATTTTATTGTTGGAAAAAAGGGTCGCATGCTGGTCTGTGTCATGGCTTTTTCATTGTATATTAACATTTATGAAAATATTTATATATTTATAAATATAAATATATGAGTGCAGGCAATGAGACTGATTAACATGAGTGCAAAGGGAATCAAGATCTGGATCTGGGTGCAAAACAACCGGATACTCAAAGCCATCTCGAACCAGGATGCGGGCACCCTCATCATCTACGACGATTATGACAACATCGTGCTCAAACGAACCGGACTCTCACGTCAACAAGTCAAAACCATCGAATTTATTTTCTCAGCCTACAACCTCAAAAGGATCGACGAAAACAAGGAACCCTTCACCTACTTATGAGCCATGGGAAGAAGGACTTGGCGATCCGGATAGACTTTTATCCCCTGATTGGTGATCTCCATAGCAAAGACTTTCTTCTGGTGATTCGAATACCGCATCTTGAGAATCTCGATAGCATTCTCCCGACGATCACCCCGTTGGATATTATAAATCACAAGAATACCGTCCGCCAGAAACTCTTCGATACCTGTTTCACTGAAGCGGGTCGGCAGCGGCTCTGTTTCCGTGATCAAGAAGGATGTCGCACCGGTCTCCTCAAAAAAATTAAACAACTGCTGCAGATAGACCCTGTAATTCTTCTCCTTGCTGATCGATGCCGAGATCACCGCGGTGAGCGAATCGACGACGATGATCTCAGGATTGAAATCCTTGGGGATGATCAGCGGTTTGATTTTATAGGAAAGTTCTGTTGCTGACCCCGATCCAGTGACAGACCCGAACTTCATCCGGAGAATGTCCAAGGGATTGACCTTCTGGATCAGAAAAGTGCCAGAATCGACGTACTTCTTTGCATCCCAACCAAAGGGCTGCATGCTCTTCTCGATTTTTTCAATACTTTCCTCAAAACTCACATACATACAATGTTTCCCTTGGGACACAAGATTGTAACAGGTCTGCCTGCAAAACGTGCTCTTCCCAACCCCGGTCCCCCCTGCCACCACCACCGAATTACGTCTCGGAATGCCACCCTCCGCGAACAACTCATCAAACCCCTGAATATGGGTTTTCAGGACGGAGTCCTCACTGGTTTTCTTCTCAGGTTTTGAATCAATCATCAGGGACTCACTTGCATTCATCATTTTTCGAACAAGAACTCTTCACCAGTTACCTTTCTTGCTACTCAACCCAACCAGGACCTATCTGCACGAGGATGTCAATGATGTTCAGCTTGAATTGTATGTTTTTACTCCCAGGTGTAATTTCTATGTATCCACTGGGTTGGGTCCCATGGACCGTGATATGGAGATAGCCGTTTGCATCATAGATTCCGAGGATACCGAACAGCGACGTATTCCAAGCGTTGAGGTATTGCGTGTATATTTTGATGTACCCGAAGGGACTATCGATGGGTCCGTTATAGGTTCTATTGCTTGAATAGTTTGTCCGGATGTAGCACTTCCCGTCTCCTCCCGTGTTGTTCTTTCCAGGAAGCGCCATCACATGAGGGTAATCCATTGAGATGACGATGGTACCCGAGTTATTCACGGCTGAAATCGACGGATCAGATCGCATCACGGAAATCCCATCGGGTTGCGTGACAATGATACCTCCGCCCTCGAGAATGTACGATTGATCGACGAAATAGGAGTTATCTGCCCGGTACACAATCGACGTGAGCGACACCGAATTGGCCATGCCAATCAACGGTGGGTTAAATTCTATTTTGAATGCGGGGTTTTCATTCGTACTAAGGTCCCCGGTAGCTTTCGCAGTAATGAAGTACGGAAGCTCCCTACTCCCTAGAGTGATCATCGATGAAATCGGTGACGACGATCGTGTTATCGTCTGCATGTCGACCATGGATTTCAGTGATGAGAATTGATTAAACACTTGATCCATGTGTTCTGCTTCCTTTTGTTCCATCACCTGTGGTATGTAATACAATTGAACCACGGAAATCACGATGGTGACTAGAGCGACCATAAGTAGTGCTTCAATGACTCCGGCAACGGCCTGTGTGTGCGTCCCAAATTTTTTAGGCATCATCCACTCTCCTACCTTTTCGATATCAAATGCCTATCACTTATATTTTTCTTTCCCCTCCCCCTACCTACCTTTTTTTCATCCAACGGATAAACATACTAAAGATGACGATCATTGCCACAATCATCGCACCGACGATGACAGGAAACGGGATATCGAACGCAAAATCAAACACACCGCCAGAACCACTTGGGGAATCACCCTGTGAGGATGACCGCGTGATCGTAATCGATGCAGACGCTTGAGCGCTCGCCCCGTCATCGTCTGTAATACGTACCGTGACTTGATATGACCCCGGAGTTGTATAGGTATGTGTTGGTGAGGAACCTGTCCCTGAGCTGTTATCCCCAAAGGTCCACGCGTAGGAGCGTATCGTGCCGTCCACATCGTAGCTGTTCGAGGCATTAAAGAGCACCGGCTCATTGATGCTCCCTTGATACGGGCCTCCAATGTTTGCGATCGGCGCTTGATTCGAGGGATCCGAGGTGTTCTGTTCAATCACTAGGGTCATCGTCGCCGGCGAGGACCATTCGTTCGTGTTGTCCTTCACCTGGAAGTAGATGGTATGGGTCCCTATCGACAGATCAGAGACAATAATCGTTTCCTCAGTCCCAAGGATACCGTCGCTATCTGAGAGCCATTGGAACGCAGTGATGGCTCCGACACCACCAGAGCCATGTCCATGGAAGAGAACCGGTTGTCCCTGTGCGGCCGGGTTCGGTGTGATCTGATCGATCACCGCTGTGAGCGTCTTGATATTGATAGTGACGCTTGCTGTTCTTTCAAGAGACCAGGCATCGTCGTTATCCAGCACTTTAAAGTAAATGGTATGGGTTCCGACCGAAAGATTCTTCGTTATGAACGATTGTTCTGTGCTGAGGAACCCATCGATGTTTGAGCGCCAGTAATAGCCAACGATGGTCCCATCGGAATCGGTGCCGTCTCCGCTCAGCGTGATCGTATCTCCAAAGTCTGCGATCGTGGGGGAAACAGAAGGAACGTACGCGAGGGGAATGTGATTTTGTTCAGGAGGTATTGGTTGTTGGAAATAACCCAGAGGATAGTTATCGTAGTTTGTCCCGCCGGGGATGCTATACGGAATGTCTCCGATGCCGTCACTGTTGTTGTCGTACCCTGGGTAATCATCCCAGTAGTTTCCCTGGCCGTTGTCACTCCAGTCGTTGATGCAGGCATCTTGTGCGTTGAGGTTGTTAGTTGAAAAATCGTTCCGTGAAAAAACATTGTTGTTCGATGACCGGATACTGTAGACGCCATACACCGTGTTGTCTCGGATTGAGTTACTCATGATTTCATTCAGGCCTGAATATTCAAAGGAAATCCCCTTTTGGTTCGTTTGCAAGATGTTGTTGGTGAAAATGTTCTGGTCAGACAAGGAGACGCTAAGACCGGCCATCTTGTTACCGGAGATGATATTGTTGTTGACGGTGGTCCCTTGACAATTCACGAGTTGAATGCCGTCTCCTTCCAGGCTGTTGATGATCCTGTTATCGGTCAAGGCGCCGTTGATCACATACGAGCATGCGACACAGGCGTTCCCGCCGCCGCCGGCATTTCGTATAGTGAACCCTGAGAGATGAACCCAGAGTTGGTTGGTGTACGTCCCATGGAGGTACACCGTACGCCCGTTTCCACTCCCATCGATGTAGGTGGTGTCCTTGTTTTCTCCCGTCAGGGTCAAGTTCTTCTCGATGACGACTTGTTCGTCGTAAGTTCCACTGAGCACAAGGACCGTGTCTGTGTCATTTGCAGCAGCGATCGCGTCGTTGATGTGCTGATACGGATACTGTTGCGTCCCATCCCATGGGCCCGCCGAGTTACTGTCATCGACGTAGATTGTCGTGCCAGCGGCCGAGGCTCCCATGGTGAAGAAGAAACATCCGATGCTTGAGCAGACAAGCATTCCTAGCATATAGACACTAATTGCTTTGTTGTATTCCATTGTACTATCCCTATCCATCTCTACCTACTCCAACCTCTCTTCTTGATAGTATAAAAATATAGGCTGTTAAAATGCTGAAGTGGTAAAATCCTTCCTTGATTCACAAATGTTTTGTCATGGCGGGTCTCTCCTTTTTTTTATAGGAATGTTTATATACCGATAAATTAACATTTATTTATAAATTCATAGGAATAAATATGACTACAGAACACATCTGGGCGTGGCTCCAGGCAAAAGGGAAGACATTCAAGGTCATTTCCGACCCCGAAAAGGGAATCATTGAAGTCATCAACGAAAAGGGAGAAATCCTCATCCGAAAGACAAACCTGAGCAAACGCCAGGTCGAAATGGTGGAAAAAAACTTCCTGTATCGCATCGCAAAAAAAATGACCGGGCGAGGTCCCCAACGGCCAACAGACCGTGAGCCCTTTGACCCTATGATTACGTAAGTCTTTCTAAGTCTTTATTCTTTTAACCGATTATCTAAAACAACAAATTTTTTTTGTCACGATTGAAAGCAAGAATCAGGGTACCGCTTTGAAAAAAAACCATCAAATAATAAATTTAATATCCATCGATACTGTTTACAGGCTGATGATGCAACAAAAGGTGATGATTGTTGATGATGACCCGGACATTCTCATCACCATTCGCGAACTTTTCGAACCCGAAGGCTATGAAGTGTTCACCGTCCAAAACGGTAAAGAATGCATCGATGAGCTCGAACACGGCTTCAAAGGTGTCATCCTTCTCGACATCATGATGCCGCACATGGACGGCTGGACGACCCTGCGCCAAATCATCCACAAAGGGTTCCACAAGGACAACATCATCTCCATGATCTCAGCAAAGGACGAATGCGACTGGCGGTTCGACGATCTCAAACAGTACATCCAGAACTACATCACCAAACCGTTCGATGCAAAATCCCTTGTCGCACTCGTCAAAGGGTATTTTTCAACGTCTGCGTCGAAAATCCCGCACGCGGGTTAAAGCGTCTTCTTCCAGCTGTCTACCTGCTTTGTCTGATGCCGAAGAAACGTGTCGATTTCCTCATGGACGTCCCTGAACATCTCGGTTTTCAAAGGTGAGGAGCTGTCCTGACTGACCGCAGCATCGATACAAAGCTCGGACAACGTCTGCTGGATCCGCTCCGTCTCATGGTGCATCTCCTCCTGGGTTTTTTGGAGAGAACTGCGGATCTCCTCAACATCATTGATGATGTTTCGCAGGGAATCCTGAAAGACCACGCCTGCATCATCGCCAACTCCCGAAGTCGTCGTGTTCCCTGTGGCAATCAAACCAGTTGTCTGATGGAGGAACTCAAAATACTGTCGAAGCGCGTTGCGTAAAAGCTCGCTGTTCGTCATCCCTTGTTTGTTCAACTGTCGTACAATCTGCTCTTCCTTTTGTGATAATTTCAAGGCAATTGTTCTACCCATATGCACCCATCCCGAATCCAAAGCTGTTAATACGTTCATCCCATATAAATGTTGATGGTTCCTCTCGCTTCTTTCCTCACCCGTACACATCACCTCCAAAAACACAATGACAAAACCTTTAATAACCCGAAGAATTCCCCTTGCGTACGATGTATCCTATCGAAGCCTGTCAACACGACATCAAAAACGAACTGCGGAAAATACTAGCCTCCTATCACGTTACCGATGAGATCAGATTAGACATCCCTCCAGAAGGACTGGGGGATTTCGCGTTCCCCTGCTTCACGCTCGCTCCCGTGATAAAAAAAGCACCAGCAGCAATCGCCCAGGAACTCGCATTAAAAATCCCTCGTACTACCTGGATTCTCAGGACAGAAGCAAACGGTCCGTACGTGAATTTCTTCATCGACGTCACAAGCATGGCCGCATCCGTACTCAACGCCGTGTTGGAAAAGAACGAACGCTACGGGTATCTCCCCTCGAAACAAAAGAACGTCATCATCGAGCACACCTCCGCGAACCCAAATGGTCCACTCCATGTCGGACGAGCACGCAACCCTATCATCGGCGATACCCTCGTGCGCATCTTCAAGGCCGCAGGCTATCACGTCGAATCACAGTTTTACCTTGACGACATGGGAAAACAGGTCGCGATGCTGGCCTGGGGCATCAACAATATCCCCTCACAGGACATCCCTAAACCGGAACACACGAAACCAGATCATCAGTGCGTAGGATTTTACCAACAAACCCATGAACGCATGCAGACAGACGCATCCGTTGAGGCATCCATCAACGAGATGGTGAAAAAATCAGAGCATGGTGACCAACACACACTTCAGATGATTCATAGCGCCTACGCCCCTGTCCTCAAAGGGATCCAAGAGAGCTTATCCAGAATCAACATCACCATTGACACCTACGTCCCTGAGTCGACCTTTGTCAAAGATAAAAGCGTCGAGCAAGTGGTCGACGCATTACAACACACAGCCTACTGCCATGAGGAGGACAACGCGTTCTACCTCGACATGGAACCGTTCCATGTCCATGGCAAGAACACCAAGTTCTTCTTCCTTCGCAGCGATGGAACAACGCTGTATGCGACCAGAGATATCGCCTACCACATCTGGAAAGCACGCAACGCCCAGATGCTGATCGACGTCCTCGGCGAAGACCATAGACTGGAATCAACCCAGGTATCCATAGCACTTCAATTACTCAAGGAAACAACACTCCCACAGGTTGTCTTCTACGCGTTCGTCTCCCTCCCCGGCGGGAAGATGTCCACCAGGAAAGGACGTGTCGTGTACCTCGACGACCTCATCGACGAATGCATCGAACGAGCCTACGAAGAAGTTAAAAAACGAAGGGAACAGGACCTCACCGAACAACAAATGAGACACATCGCCGAGGTCGTAGGGATCGGCTCGCTGCGTTACAACATCATCAAAGTACAACCAGAAAAAGATATCGTCTTCCGATGGGAAGACGCACTGAATTTTGAGGGAAACGCGGTACCTTTCATCCAATATGCCCATGCCCGTGCCTCAAGCATCCTTGCAAAGACCAAGGGGAAGCACCAGAAGGTCGATGCCTCACCCCTTGTTCATCCCTCAGAAATCGTGCTCATCAAACACCTCGCACGTCTCCCTAGCATCATCGACGACGCCTGCATCGGCTGCAAGCCGCATCTGCTTGCGAATTACCTCTACGAGGCTGCCTCAGCCTTTAACCAGTTCTACCGCGATTGCCCGGTCCTCATAGAAGACGATCACGCACTTCGTAACGCAAGAATCATCCTTGTAAAAGCAACAAAAATCGTTCTACGCAACGCGCTTGACTTACTAGGTATCACTGCCCCGGAGGAGATGTAACATGGAGTACAAGCTCATCAACTGCGACTCTGTGGTGAAGAAAATAACACGGAAAGACGCTCTCTTCCATGGGAACTACTGCGTTGATCCCTATCAAAACTGTGAATTTGGGTGTCTCTACTGCGACTCTTCCTTTGAAAAAATCATCTTTGCGAAAGGGAACGTGGTCGACATCCTCAAAAAAGAGATCGCGCACATCTACCACGGTCGGATAATCATCGGATCGGTGAATGATCCGTACCAAAATGCAGAAAAGACCCACCAGCTCACCAAAAGCATCCTGGAGACCTTGGCGCTCCATCATTTTCCCTGTCATATCCTCACCAAGTCGCCCTTGATTCTACGAGACATCGACCTCCTCTCATCACTGCAATGCATGGTCACCGTTAGTTTCAGCTCTTTTGACGACCGAGTCCTACGGGTTTTCGAGCCGGGTGTCCCATCCCCGAAGGATCGTCTGAGAGCTGTGGAGAAACTCAGGGACAACGGGATCAACGCAGGGGTTGCGATGATTCCGATGATCCCCTACATCGTGGAAGACGAAATCGAGAAAATGGTTCAGGCAGCAAACGACGTACACGCACAATACCTTCTGCATAAGCATCTTGAGTTGAAAGGGGATCAGGAGGTGCTGTTCAAAAATATGCTCGAAATCCATTACCCGCATCTGCTCCCGAAGTACGATGAACTGTACAAAGACGGTTTCAGCCCTCGGAAACAGTACATCCAGGGACTCAACAGAATGCTTGAGATGTACTGCAGCAAATACAACATCCCAGACAAAATACTTATTTAGAAAAGACGATGGATTATCCTTTTTTCTTTTTTTGTTTCATCATGCGGTCAAGTTTCGATTTGTCGCTGGATTCCATCACATACTCTTCACCGCTAAACCCTGCTTTTTTTCGTTTGATGATTTCATCGATTTTCTTTTCGTCTGCTTGAATGAAGATTTTTTCCTCAGCGACATCTGATTTTGCCGCTAACTGCGGGATTTCGTCTGAGTCGATTGTTTCATTCACGGCAGCTTCGGTCGCAGCAGGATACGTCTTTTGAGGGATCGTTTTTTCCTCAACAGGGACACGAGGCGTGTACGCAGCATTATCTGTTTGCTGATACTCTTGATGGCTCAGAAGGTCAACAATTTCAGCGACAAAATCGATTTCTTCCGAGGTTGGATTCCAATGCATCATATTATTTTCGATGAAAAAATTCGGAGCATTCGTATCAAAATGAATGTTGAGAACAAGTGCCCTCGTTTCAGGACTCTTTTCAATTTGTAATGAAATAAAGATATTTTGGTTTTTTAACATAGTGTCCCATCGTGTGAAGGAAAAATAATATCGTTTACGTGAATTTATACTTTTCTTATTCATAAACGCATCGCTTTCGCGAGGTTCAGATAGGTTCAAAAAAGAACCAACGATAGCTTCATATAGGAAAAAAGGACTTACACAAAAAACTTGAGGAGACCTGACAATGAAGAAAATCATGGTGGTCGATAACGAGCCGGATATCGTTGACCTTACTCGCACAGTCCTTGAGCTCGGGGGGTACACGGTCATCCCGTCGTACAGCGGTGAGGAAGCCCTTCGGAAACTCGAAAAGGAAAAAGTCGATCTCGTTCTCCTTGATATCATGATGCCTGGCATGAGCGGGTGGGATGTGTTCAATCGTATCAAGAAAAAGAGCAAAGAGGTGAAGGTCGCGTTCATGAGCGTCCTTGAAATCTCTGAGAAACGCAAGCAGGTCCTCCTCGATGAAGGCCTTGCTGACTACATCATGAAACCGTTTGACAAAGAAACCCTCCTTCGCCACGTCGATCAAATTCTAAAAAGTTAAATATCCTCGTTCAATTACCTCTTATCATTTGGGATGCGACAGACAATTCACACTTCAAGAGAGGTACCACTAGGAAGAGGAGCATGCACGAGGACCCTGAAATCGTAAGGATATTACGGGACGAAGAGCGGCTTGGTCGGCTTCAAACCGAACACGCTGAAGGCTCCAGCGAGGAATCATTTTCAGGTGGCGCCACCCAGGTGGAAGGATCCCAGGGTTCCGTTATGTTGGTTCCACTCGGTGAGAAAGACACCCGTGTGGAGTTGAAGCAAGATTACCTCCGTGCTCTCTGGAACGTCCTGCTTCATTCCGTTCCCATTGGGCTCCTCATTTTTGATGAACAGAAGCGTCTTCTCTCATGGAACGATTATGCAGAGAAAGTGTTAGGCGACCAGATCGACAAATTCATCAACAAGTCGATGACAGAATGGTACCCTACAGAAGAATGGAAAAAAGTGCAACCCTATCTCGGCGAAACGCAAAAACTGATGCCTGAAATGAACATCAAAATATATACAAGCACGCATCAACTAAAAGATATTAACCTCTCGCTTTGCATCATTCGAGATCGAGCCAACAAACCTATCGGAACCCTTCATCTTTTCAGAGAACACACCTCAGAACCAGAGGCGATGGAATCCACACATCTTGAGGATGCCAGCATCACGTCCTCCATGAATGCACTCGTGTTAGCAGATATCGAAGGAACCATCACCCACGTCAACAACGCATTCCTGAAGATGTGGGGGTACGGCAACGAAAACGATGTGATAGGGACCCCGTTCGCCCACTTATGGAAACTACAAGAAGCCTATCTTGAGGCTATGCAAATCCTTCGTACAAACAATGAATGGGTCGGGGAGCTCACCGGATTGAAAAAGAATCATACGCCCTTCCAAGTACACCATTCAGCTCAGGTGATCGAAAATGAGCGCAAGAAACAGACATACGTCATAGGATCATTTGTCGACATCACGAAATATCAAACCGCGGTGCAGGCGCTCAGCGAAAGTGAAAAGAAATTCCGAGTCGTTCTCGACAATTCCCTCTACATGATGTATCAATTGGATTTACGAAAAGGATACTATGAATATGTCAGCCCGTCTTCACTTAAAGTCAGCGGATATTCCCCGCAGGAGCTGACCTTTTTCGGCCGCAAACAGATGGAAGAACTCATCCATCCCGAGGATCGTGAACGGGTGAAACAACAATTCAAAGAGCTCCTGGACGCCCAAAAAACAACGACACCAAGCATGCGGACCCTTGAATATCGACTCAAGCACAAAACCTTGGGCTATCGATGGATGAGTGACACCTGCTCTGTCATCCTTGACGATCTCCATGAGCCGATCGCGCTCGTGGGAAACATCGAGGATATCACGGATCGGAAGAAAGTCTGGGATGCGCTCGTGAAATCAGAGGAAAAATACCGTATCTTAGCTGAGACGTCCGCTGACGGGGTCTTCACCACTGATGCGTTGGGTCGTCTCACCTACGTCAATCCCTCCTTTGAAAAGATGCTCGGTCGAAGGAAAAGCCAGATTCTTGCGACACCCTTCCGGAGATATTTACTCGAAGATTCCATTTATTTTTTCCAACAGGTCTTCATGGATGTGCGAAAGAAAA
>Ga0153915_10003244_pt1 | contig 14905 bp, 10 predicted proteins | sample Opewatmetagenome_2_FD_107003 | JGI IMG/M metagenome (GOLD analysis project Ga0153915, IMG submission 107003) | Freshwater wetland microbial communities from Ohio, USA - Open water 3 Core 3 Depth 3 metaG | ecosystem: Environmental > Aquatic > Freshwater > Wetlands | place: USA: Ohio, Lake Erie...
AGCGTGGAGTTGCCCGGTTTCACCCTGCGCTACACGACCGACGGCAAGGAGCCCACCGCGCGGAGCGCCGAAGTGAAGGGTCCGATTCCCTTCCGCGGGACGGTCAGCGTGGCCGCGTTCAGCACCACGGGCCGCAAGGGCAACACGGCACGCGTCAGAGCGCCGTGATGGATGCGGCCCCGCCGCCCGCCTAATGAGGCGCCCGTTTGCACCGTGCTGCGATCGTGGCGTGAGGGAAAGACGTTCGCGATCGAGGAGGCCCTCGAGACGCAGTATCCCGAGCGGACCTTCGACTTCGAGGCCACGTACAACCTCGCGATGAGCTTCGGGGGCGGCGCGAACTGGCAGGTGGCGCACTCCTACTGATGAGCCGCGCGACCAGGCTCACGGCACAGCCGATACTCCGTCCGGCCCGAGCCAGTCGTACGTGCGCGGCTCGTTCAGCAGCCGCCACCGGGACGGCCAGATCGTCTCCTGCCAGTCCTGCGGTTCGCCGAGCGGCTGCGGGCGCGCCGCCAGCGCGAGCGCAGCGCGGAGATCACGGCGCTGCTCGGTCCCCAGGGCGTCGGAAGCGAGCGAGGTGAACAACACCGTTCCGCTGCGCGCCACGAGGTCGAGCCACTGGCGGTTGAGCGCCCACGGAACGGCGGTCGTGACGCCGACACAATCGGGATCCGCCGCGTAGAGCGCCCCGTGCTGCACGCCGCGAAACGCGAGCGTGTTCACGCCCATCCTCCGCGTCCGGGCCCACTCCGTTCCGCTCGTGTCGTCGCCGATGCGGCACATCTCGAACCGCCCGGCGGACAGGTGACTCACGGTATTGCAGCCGATGACCAGGGCGGCGCCGGCGGCGGCGCGGATGGTCTGATACAGCTCGTTGAGCAGCTCGGCCGTCGTGCGCGCGGGGCCCTCGGCGAACGTCCAGCCATCTTTGGTGAGGGCCGCACCCATCGCGACCCCCCAGCGTCCGAACAGGTCGAAGGTGGAGTAGTCGTGCTTGATCAGCTCGAAGCCCCACTGGCGCAGCCGGCCGATGTCGGCGGCGACCTTCCCAAGCACATCGGGCACCGTGGGATCGAGGACGGCGCGATCGCGCGAGAGCCGCCATGCCTCCGGCGCATCGGCGGGCGCCAGCATGGGCCGCATCCAGATGCCGGGACGCGCCCCGGCCCGACGGACCGCGTCGGCGAGGCCGGGAAGGTCGGGAAACCGCTCGTTCCCACGATCCCAGAGTCCCACGCCCGTCTTCTGCTCGCCGCGCTCCGGCTGCCAGCCGTCGTCGATGACCGTGAACGGCCGGTTCTCGTCCGGCGGGGAGAGCTCCACGATGTGCCCCGCGTCCGCCAGCACGGTGCTTGCGCTGTTCTTGCCGTACGCCCAATACCAGTCGTTGCTGCCGTAGACCGGATGCGATGGCAGTCGGGGGTTCGGGCACATCTGCCGGCAGAAGGCGTGGAGCGCTGCGAACGGCGTTTCGTCCGGGCGCCCGGGCCGGCACACGACGTCACAGACGGTGAGGGAACGCCCGCCGAGCTGCACCGCTACGCCGCCGCTCCGCACGTCCGCCCAGAGGCTGATGCCGCGCGGGTCCGCCTGCCAGAAACAGAGCGCGCTAGCGCCGGTGCGCACCCCATAGCCGTGGGTCAAGCGTCCGTCCCACGCGGCGACGTACCACGGCATGACGCGGTCCGGCACGAACCCGCGCCATTCCAGATCCCCGTAGCCGCGTTCCCAGGCGTCGCCCATGAGGAGCCGCGTGTCGTCGAGGCTGCCGCGCCAGCGGAGGTGCACGCGTTTCACGGGGGCCGCCGGGGCCGCCAGCACCACGCGCACCGCGTCCGGCAGCTCGTCCACCGATACCGCGACGCCCCCGCCCTCCCATCGGCCGGCGGCGGCAGTCCGGAGCGGCACGTACTCGGTCGCGGTCTGGATGATGACGGCGTCCGGCCCTCGATGGAGGTCAAGGAAGCTCCGCAAAGGTCGCGGCGTGGCGCCGCCGGCGCGCGTGGGTAGCGACAGCCCGACCGCGGCGAGCGCGCCTTGCTCGAGAAACTCGCGGCGTGAGGTCATTCCGGGGTCCGAGACATCGCCGTCCCTCCGATCGGTCGGAGCAGCTCCGCGCGCTGAAGCATGCAGGACCACCTCGTGGCGGTTGCCGTCGTCCGGCAACGTCCGGGCGGCCATGCCCGTAAGCTCGGCTCGGCGTGAATGGGAACGCAAGGGATCACGGAAGCCCGGCCTTCCGCCGGCACGCCCCGCGCGTAGCTTTGTCTCCCTCGCGGACTCGCTGTGCCACGCCCACTCTCCAAGAGGACCACGATGATGCAACGCACGGCCATCTCCCTGCTCGCGGGCGGCATGCTGTTCGGCGCCGGCGCGCTCCCCGCGCAGCAAACCGTCAACGAGCCCGGCAGCGGGGTGCCCTTCCCGCTGCACCTCACCACCCCGTCCGGTGACGCGGTGCTGATGGGCACGGGCCTGCGCACCAAGACTTTCCTCGCGGTGAAGGTCTACGCCTTCGGGCTGTACGTGGATTCCGCCGGCGCCCGGCGCCAGCTCGCGAGCTTCGCCGGCAAGGACCTCAAGACGCTTCAGAAGGACCCGTCGTTCTACGAAGCGCTGACCAAGCTGACGTTTCCGATGACCCTCCGGCTCGTGATGACTCGGAATGTGGACGGGGAAACCATGGCCGGGGCTTTTGAGGAGCAGCTTGGGCCCCGCGTCGAGCGCGCCGCGGCCGAGATGAACATGCCCGGCGGCGTTGAGGCGCTCAAGACGTTCCGCGGCTATTTCAGCGTCGAGCAGATGACCAAGGACGCAGAGCTGGTGTTCACCTGCGCGAACGGCACCCTCTCCTCGCGGGTGAAGGGCGCCGAGCGACCGGGGATCGAGTCACCGGCCCTGTGCTGGGCGTTGTTCGACGTCTATCTCGGCGCCAAGCCGATCTCGGGAGACGGCAAGAAGAAAGTCATCGCCAACTTCCCGGCCCTGCTCGGCGCCGGGATGTAGGGCGGCTCAGGCGCCCTTCGCAACGACCTTGGCCCAGGTGTCCCGCAGCTGGACCGTGCGGGTGTACACCAGAGCGCCCGGCTTCGAGTCCCCGAGGTCGCTCACGAAGTAGCCCTGGCGCTCGAACTGATAGCGCGTGCCCGGCGGGTCGAGCGCCACGCTCGGCTCGATCCGGGCCTCCGGCAGCACGACGAGGGACTCGGGGTTGAGCGACGCGGTGAAATCCTCCTCGTCCCCCACGTCGTCGGGGTCCGGCTTGGTGAACAGCCGATCGTACAGCCGGACCTCGGCGGTGAGCGCATGCGCGGCCGACACCCAGTGGATCGTTCCCTTCACCTTGCGGCCGTCGGGCGTGTTGCCGCCCCGCGTGGCCGGGTCGTAAGTGCAGCGGAGCTCTGCGACCTGGCCCGACGCGTCCTTCACCACACCGGTGCACGTGATCAGGTAGCCGTAGCGCAGCCGGACCTCGCGACCCGGGGCGAGGCGGAAGAACCCTTTGGGCGGGTCCTCCATGAAGTCGTCCCGCTCGATGTAGAGCACGCCGGAGAACGGCAGCGTGCGGGACCCCTCCTTCGGCACGTCGTGCGGATAGGACGGAGCCTCCAGCTCGTCGACCCGCCCGTCCGGCCAGTTCTCGATCACGACCTTGAGCGGCCGCAGCACGCACAGCACCCGCGGCACCCGGAGGTTCAGGTCGTCCCGGATGGCGTGCTCGAGCTTTTCCAGGTCCACCCGGCTCTCGACCCGCGCCACACCCACCATGTCGGCGAACGCGCGAATCGCCTCCGGCGTCACGCCGCGGCGCCGGAGCCCGGCGATCGTCGGCATCCGCGGGTCGTCCCAGCCGCGCACCCGGCCGTCGCGCACCAGCCGGACGAGCTTCCGCTTCGACAGCACCGTGTAGTCGACGTTGAGCCGCGCAAACTCGGTCTGCTCGGGCGGGCCCTGGATGCCGACCTCGCGCACGATCCAGTCGTACAGCTCGCGGTTGTCCTTGAACTCGAGCGTGCAGAGCGAATGGGTGATCCGCTCGATCGCGTCGGACAGGCAGTGCGTGAAGTCGTACAGCGGGTAGAGGCACCACGCGTCGCCGCGGCGGTAATGTGACGCGTGCCGGATGCGGTACAGCAGCGGGTCGCGCATCAGGAAGTTGGGGTGCGTCATGTCGATCTTCGCCCGCAGGACGTGCGCGCCGTCCGGGAACTCGCCCGCCCGCATCCGGGCGAACAGATCGAGATTCTCGGCAACCGAGCGATGCCGGTGCGGACTCTCCGCCCCCGGCCGGCCGAGGCTCCCGCGGCCCACGCGGATCTGCTCCTCGTCCTGGGAGTCCACGTAGGCCTTGCCCTTCTTGATGAGGATGACGGCGAAGTCGTAGAGCTGCTCGAAGTAGTCGGAGGCGTAGTACTCCCCCGCCCACGTGAACCCCATCCAGCGCACGTCCTCCTTGATGGCATCCACGTACTTCTGATCCTCGGTGAGCGGGTTCGTGTCGTCGAACCGGAGATTGCACGTCCCGCCGAACTCCTGGGCGACCCCGAAATTGAGACACAGGGACTTCGCATGGCCGATGTGCAGGTACCCGTTGGGCTCGGGCGGAAAGCGGGTCGCGACCCGCCCGCCCCATTTGCCGGCCGCGGTGTCGCGCGCGACCATCGCGCGGATGAAGTCTTGCCCGACACGCTCACTACGATCCGTCATGCCCGCTCCCCACGATAGGCTTTCACTTTTCACTCTGCTCTGCACTCTGCCTTCTGCCGTCGTCCCCCCTATTTCCACACGTGCGCCAGGAAGTCCCGGATCTCCGGCACGGCGCCCTGGAGAATCAGGTACCCGTCGTGCGGCTCCCGCTCGGTCATCTCGCCCGCAACCGTCGTCGTCATGAGCGCGCGCACGGCGTCCGGGTCGCTGGGGTGCACGCCGAGCGCCCAGCCCAGCTTCACGAACGCGACCTCCGGCAGCATGTTGGCCAGCGGCACGACGCCGAGCTGCAGAATCTCGCGCCCCGTCTCGTACACCTGCATCTGCACGAAGCCCCACAGGGTCTGCAGCGTCATGTACATGTGCACACCGGCGGCGTGCGCCCGCTCGAGCGCGGGGTAGATCTTGCGGTTCACGTGGCCGAGGCCCGTGCCGGCGATCACGATGCCGCGATAGCCGCGGTCCACCAGGGCGTCGACCAGGTCCGGGTGCATGCCCGGGTAGTAGTACAGGATCGTCACGCGCTCGTCGTACACCGCCTGGACCGTCACGTCGCGGTCGCCGCGCCGCGGCCGCCAGTCGTCCTTGAGCGGCGTCACGACCGCGTCCTCCACCATCGCGAGCGGGATGTCGCCCAGCGTGCGGAACGTGCTCCGGTAGGAGCTGTGCATCTTGCGCACGCGGGTGCCGCGATGCAGCAGGTTGTAGCGATCCGACGTCGGGCCGAACATGCACACCATCACCTCGGCGATCGGGCCGCGCGCCGCCGTCCACGTGGCGCTGATCAGGTTGCGCGCCGCGTCGGACGATGGCCGGTCCGACGAGCGCTGGCTCCCGACCATCACCACCGGGACCGGCGGGCGCTGCACCATGAAGCTCAGCACCGCCGCGGTGTGGTGCATCGTGTCCGTGCCGTGGCCGATCACGATGCCGTCGTAGCCCGCGCGGATCGCCTCGCCCACGTGCTCGGCGAGCACGACGTACTGCTCCGGCCCCATGTTCTCCGAGAAGATGCCGAACAGCTTCTCCGTCTCGAGGTTGCAGATGTCGGCGAGCTCGGGCACCGAGCCGTACAGCTCGCCGGGCGTGAACGCCGGGATCACCGCTCCGGTGCGGTAGTCGAGCCGCGACGCGATCGTGCCGCCGGTGCCGAACAGCTTGACCCGGGGGAGCACGGGATCCACCGGGAACGCCGTCTCGGGGATCTTGTAGACGGCCTCCCGGTAGCCGAGCTCCTGCACCGCGAGCACCGTGTCGTGGCGAATGCCGATGTTGTACCCGGTGCCGAGCTTCAAGACGATGTGGTGCTCGTCGCTGGTTTCGGAGCGCGGCAGCACGAGCCCCTCGAACTCACCCCGGGTGGTCCGGATGCGGACCTCGCTCCACACCTTGAAGCCGAGGCGCTGCATCACCGCGACGCACGGGCCGCGATAGCCGCGGTAGGCGCTCTCCCCGCTCATCGGGTGGCCTCCAGCGCCGCCGCCCCGAGCCGTTCCGCGAGTCGGCGGCGCACGTCCGGCGGATCGGCCCGTCCCAGCAGCTCGGGCATCGCCTGGCCCAGCGCCCAGCGGAGCCGCGTCTCCGGCGCGCGGTGCGCGAGCGCCCGTGCCCGCTCGGCAACGCGGTCGAGCACCCGCTCGAGCAGCGCCGCATCACCGGGGCGCCGGACGAACGGCGCGAGCGTGGGCTCCACCGCTCCATCGCCCGCGCTCACGGCGGCATCCACCAGGCGGTCGAGTGCCTCGGACCGAATCTCGCGCGCCGCAATCCGCTCGAGCGCGGCGCGCAGGATGGGTCCCGCCGCTGGCGACGGGGAGCGGCCCACGCGCGCGTGGTACGGCATGCGCTTGGCGAGACTCGCGGCGAGCCGGCGCGCGAGCCCGCCGGCCTGCGGTGCCGCCTGGTCGAACAGCGCAGCCCACGGTGCTGCGGCGAGCCGCTGCGCCGCCACCTCATCCAGCCCCAACGCGACGTACCGCTCGACGCGCGTCCACGGCGGGTCGGGCAGCGTCGCCCGCACCCGCTCGATCAGCGCGTCGGCGATCGGGACGGGTGGCGTGTCGGTGTCGGGATACATCCGGTCGGCGCCCGGGAGGATGCGCTCGAATCCGGTCGTCCCGCCGCGGTGCGCCTGGCGCGTCTCGGCGGGCACGCCCAGCGTCGCGTCCTGCGCCCGGATCAGGATCTCGCGGGCGGCGGTGGCGGCGTCACCGCGCTCCGCCCAGACCAGCACCACGGCGTCCCCCGTCTCGGCCTGCACAGCGGCGCCGGCCGCCCGCCACTTGGCCGGCGGGATGCCGTCCGGCGCGTCCGAGTGCGCCATGAATCGCCGGTGGGCGGGGCACGCGATGACGCGCACCCGCTCGCTCAGCTCGTGCGCGAACGTGAGGCCCGGTTGCGTGTGATGGGCGAGGAGCCCGCCAAAGCCCGGCAGCCGCACCGCGCAGACCGTCATGGCCTGGTCGCGGGCCTGGCGGAGCGGCGCGAAGCGCGCCCGGGCAAACAGGCGGCTCACATCGGCCACCAGCGGGGACACGTCCCACGGGAGGCGCTTGTCGGCCATGCGCAGCAGATCGGCGGTGACGCCGCGTCGCGCGAGCTCCGCCCGGAGCCGCAGCAGGTTGAGCTGGCGGTACGCTTCGACGTGGACCAGCCGCGGCAGGCGCCGGTGGTTGTCCACGCCCTTGATCTCGACCCGGCGCCCGCCGGCCACCGAGACGTTGACGTCCTGCCGCGCCGCGCCGGCGCCGCGGCGGACCCGGCCGGTCGCGCGCGCGACCTGGGCGAGCAGGCGCCCGCCCGCCTGGACCTCGAGCGGCGTGCGGAACTCGGGCTCCGTCACCACCTCGGTGAGCGGCATCCCCAGCCGATCGGTGCGGAACGTGACGCGATGGCCCACATCCGCGACCTCACGGCAGGCATCCTCTTCCAGCGACAGCTGGCGGATCGCCAGCTCTCGGCGGACCCCCAGCTCGGGGACGCGGAACGGGATGCGGCCGGTGAGGCCCACCATGGCGGTGCGCTGGAACCCCGTGGGAATCGAGCCGTCGAGGTACTGCTTTCGCATCACGTGCAGCTCGGCCACCAGGTTCAGCGCGAACAGCTGCGCGATGGCGAGCGCAATCTCCACGGCCTCGCCGTCGATCGGGAACGGCGGGGTGTCGTCGATCTCGTAGGTGCACACCGACCCGCGCTCGAGCAGGTAGACGATCTCCTTCTTCGTCTTGAACTCCATCAGCGCGGTGCCGTCGTATTCCCCCAGCTCGCTCAGGGTGGGCCGCATGTGGCGCAGCACCTCGCCGTCGCAGCGCTCGGTGTAGCGGCCCGCCGGGCAGCGGCAGAACAGCTTGCCACGGGTCGCGAGCTGCTGGTGCACCTCGAGGCCGCTGAGGAAGCCGAGGGCTGCGTAGTCCGCCGGTGACAGCTCGCCGTAGTCCCGGTCGGGGAAGTCGAGGACGGGCTCCCGGCGCGGGTTCACGTCCGGCGGCGGCCGGATGCCCGGCGGCGCTTGCTGGGCGGTGGTCATGGAGCCGGAAAGATAGTGGCGCCACGGACGATGCGCAGACCATCTCGCAGGGTGCTGCAAGCCCGACAGGGTTCGTCGGCTTGGACCGGGGGCTTCTTCGCCCGGATTTCAGCGTTCCTTCAGGGCCGCCGTGCTATGGTAGACCCGCAACAGTGGGTGCACGCTTGTTCCGCCCACCAGCTGCTGACGGCGACCACCCGCACGGGAAGGAGCCGATCATGTCTGCGACGGAAGCCCGCCCGGGCACGAAGGTCATTCTCATCGTTGACGACGACGAGGACTTTGTTACGACCGTGCGCGCGGTCCTGGAGCGCGAGGGCTACACGGTCGTGCAGGCGGATTCGGGGGCGGAGGGGCTCCGCCTGCTGCGGCAGCACCACCCCGACCTCATGGTGCTTGACGTGATGATGGAAAGCACGACCGAAGGCTACGGCGTCACAGAGGCGATCAAGTATACGGACGAGTACAACGCGTTCCAGCAGACGCCGATCATCATGGTCTCGTCGATCCAGGAATCGCCCGACGAGCGGTTCCCGCGCGCGCCCGAAGTGGACATGATCCGTCCTGATCGCTACATGACGAAGCCGCTCGACCTCGCCAGGTTCTTGGAGATCGTGCGCAAGATCCTGCGGCGGTAGTCCCGGTCGGCCAGGCGCGGCACCCGCGCCGCCCGCCGTCGGCGGCCGCTGCGGGGAGGAAGGCGGGCGCGATGGACGTGTCAGGTGAAGGCGAGACCGTAGTCGTCATTGACGACGACTACGCGATGCGGCTGTCCTGCGATCAGACGCTGGCCAAGGTCGGTTACACCGTGGCGGCGTTCGCGGACGGCGCCCGCGGGCTGGAGGCCGTCGGCGAGCTGAAGCCGGGGCTGGTGGTCGTGGACCTCAAGATGCCCGGCCTCAGCGGTCTCGAAGTCATCACGCGTCTGCACGAGATCGACCCCGCCATTACGATCGTCGTCATCACCGGCTACGCCACGATCGGCACGGCCGTCGACGCCATGAAGGCGGGGGCGTACGACTTTCTGCCGAAGCCGTTCTCGCCCGACGAGCTGCGGCTGATCGTCCGCCGGGGGTTCGAGCGGCGACACCTGCAGCTCGAGTCGCGGCGGCACGAGGTCGAGCGCGAGCTCCAGCGCCGCCGGTTCGTCACCTTCGTCACCCACCAGCTGAAGACGCCGCTGGCCGCGGTGCACCAGTACCTGGACGTGCTGCGCGAGCTGGGCGACGACCCCGAGGCGGCGGCCAAGCGGCGCGACTGGCTGGGGCGCTGCCTCGCGCGCACCGACGAGCTGCGGCGCATCATCGACGACTGGCTCACGCTCGCCGAGCTCCAGGGGGGGACGTTCACCCGCCAGCGCGTGCGCGTGGACCTGAAAGAGGTGCTGGCGCGCGCGGCGACCGCGTACGAGGGGCTCGCCGCGCAGAACAACGTGACCCTCGCGCTCGAGCTGCCGGCGCCGGCGTACGCCATCCGCGGCGACCCCACCTGCGTCAGCGTGCTGTTCGACAACCTCGTCACCAACGCCATCAAGTACAACCGGGCCGGGGGGCGGGTGTCGATTCGCGCCGTGGAGGCGCGGGGCGAGATCGTCGCCGAGGTGACGGACACGGGCGTCGGGGTGGCGCACGCCGCCCTGCCCTTCCTGTTCGACGAGTTCTTCCGGGTCCGGCGGCCCGGCCGGCCGCGGGTCGAGGGGACGGGACTGGGATTGGCGATCTGCCGGCGGATCGTGACGGAGATGGGCGGCGTCATCGAAGTCGAAAGCACCGAGGACGTCGGGTCCACGTTCCGGGTGCGGCTGCCGGCATGGGCCGAGGGCGCCGATGCGCCTTGACCTGGCGTTTCGCACCCGATCGCTCAAGGCCAAGCTGATCCTGAGCTATCTGGTGATCCTCGGCGCCGGCGGGCTGGTGACGTCGCTCGTCGGGTCGTGGATCGTCAGCACGACGATCATGACCCAGGCCCAGCGCACGGCGGGCCATGATCTCGTGACCGCGCAAACGCTGTACGAAGGTGAGCTCGCGACGCTGCGCCACGCCGTGACGCTGGGGGGCCCCGCAATCGCCGCGGCGTCCCGCAGGGATGCCCTGCTGGCACAGCTAGCGGCGGTGCGCGCCGACGCCGGCTGCGACTTCCTCTCACTCACGGACGCCGCCGGCCGCGTGGTGGCGCGGGTCGCCGGCCCCGGCGCCACGGGCGATGACGTCGGCGAGATCGCGGAGGTCCGCGCGGCGCTCGCCGGTCGCGTCGCAGCGGCAACCGAGGTGGTGCCGGCGGAGCTGCTCGCCCGGGAAGACCCGGCGCTGGCCGCGCGGGCGCTGATCGCCGTGCTCCCCACGACGCACGCCGTGCCCGGCGGTCCCGACCGCCTGACGGCCGGGCTCACGCTGGTCGCGGCCGCGCCAGTGCGGGATGCGGCCGGCCGCGTTCGCGGCGCGCTGTACGCCGGCCGGTTGCTCAGCGGCCAGTTCCAGTTCGTAGACCGCGTCTGGCAGCTGCTGTACCGCGGGGAGCGCTACGGCCGGCAGGACGTCGGCACGGTCACGATCTTCCAGGGGGACGTGCGCGTCGCCACGACGGTGCGCGGGCGCGACGGGGCGCGCGCGGTGGGCACCCGCGTCTCGGCGCCCGTGCGCCAAGCCGTGCTGGAACGCGGTGAGCCGTGGCGCGACCGGGCGTTTGTCGTGGACCACTGGTACATCACCGCCTACGACCCGATCCGCGACCTCCAGGGGACGGTGGTCGGCATCCTGTACGTCGGCGTGCTGGAGACCGGCTACGCGGCCATCCGCAACCGCGTGATCCTGTCGTTCTTCGCCCTCGCCACCGTCGGCTTCCTGCTGATCATCGGCATCACCTACGTGATGATCAGCAACATGACGCGCCCGATCGGCGAGATGGTGGCGGCCACGCGGAACATCACGGCCGGCCGGCTCGACCAGGAGGTGCGGGCGGACGCCCAAGGTGAGCTGGCGCTGCTCGCCGACTCGTTCAACACGATGCTGGCCAGCCTCCGCCAGATGCGGGGCGATCTCGAGGAGTGGGGCCGCACGCTCGAGGAGAAGGTGCGCGAGCGGACCGAGCAGGTGACGGCCATGCAGGTCCGCGTGGCGCAGTCCGAGCGTCTCGCCTCACTCGGCATGCTCGCGGCGGGCGTGGCCCACGAGGTCAACAACCCGCTGGGCGGCATCCTCGCGCTCACCGCGCTCACGCTCGAGGATCTCCCACCCGACCACCCCGACCGGCACAATCTCGAGGTCGTGCTGCGCCAGACCGAGCGGTGCCGCGACATCGTGAAGGGGCTGCTGGACTTCTCGCGGCAGTCCGACGCCACCATGGAGGAGCTCCAGGTCAACGCGGTCCTGGACCAGACCCTGGCGCTGGTCGGCCAGCAGGCGTCGTTCTTCAACGTCGAGCTAGTGCGCGACTGGGCTCCCGATCTCCCCCCGGTCACCGCCGATCGCTCCCAGATCCAACAGGTCATCCTCAACATCCTGATGAACGCCGTGCAGGCCATGGGCGAGCGCGGCACGCTCACCCTCACCACCAGACCGAGCGCGGGCGGGCGCGAAGTCGAGATCCAGATCGCGGACACCGGGTGCGGCATTCCGCCCGACATGATCGACCGGATCTTCGACCCGTTCTTCACCGCCAAGCAGGGCAGCCAGGGCACCGGCCTGGGGCTCGCGATCGCGTACGGCATCGTCACACGTCACCGCGGCCATATCAGCGTCCAGAGCGAAGTGGGCCACGGCACCACTTTCACGATTCGACTCCCGGCTACGCGCACCGAGCTATACGATCCCGCCTGACGGGTGGTTGTGTTCGCCCCCCCGCCTGGCGAGATTGACCCTGCTTGTCGGGAGAGGTGGCCGAGCGGCTGAAGGCGGCGGTTTGCTAAACCGTTATAGGGTCTTAAACCCCTATCGGGGGTTCGAATCCCCCCCTCTCCGTACTACTCCCCCCTATGACGAAGCCTCGCGTCAGGTTTGCGCCCTCCCCTACCGGGTATCTCCACGTCGGCGGCGCCCGCACCGCCCTGTTCAATTGGCTGTTCGCCCGCGGGCTCGGCGGGACCTTCCTGCTCCGCATCGAGGACACCGACCGGGAGCGCTCAACCGACGCGCACACGCGCGTGATCCTCGACGGGCTCGCTTGGCTGGGGCTCGACTGGGACGAGGCGGTCGTGTTCCAGGGCGCGCGGCTCGCGCGTCACCGGGAGGTGGCCGACCGCCTGGTCGCCGACGGCGCGGCGTATCTCGACGAGGGCGCCGTCCGGTTCCGCATGCCCGACGCGGAGATCGCCTGGGACGACGTGGTGTACGGCCGGATCAGCTTCCAGGGCCGCGATGTCAAGGACTGGGTCATCCTCCGATCCGATCGCACGCCGACCTACAACTTCAGCGTGGTGTGCGACGACATTGACATGCGCATTACGCATGTGATGCGCGGCGAGGATCACGTCTCCAACACGCCCAAGCAGATCGCGGTGTACCGGGCGCTTGGCGCGCCGACGCCGCAGTTCGCCCACCTGCCGATGCTCAACGGCCCCGACGGCAAGAAGCTCTCCAAGCGGCACGGGGCCACCGCCGTGGGCGATTACCACGCCATGGGCATCCTGCCCGCGGCGATGCGGAACTTCCTCGCCCTGCTGGGCTGGAATCCGGGCGACGACCGTGAGCTCTACTTCGAGCTGGACCAGCTGGTCGCCGCGTTCTCGATCGAGCGGGTGCAGAAGACCAGCGCCGTGTTCGACATGACCAAGCTCGAGTGGATGAACGGCCAGTACCTCAATCACCTGCCGCTCCCCGAGCTGGCCGGGATCCTGGCGCCGCAGCTCCGCGCACTCGGCGTCGAGCCGGACGCGTATCCGGCCGAGCGGGTACGCGGCTGCGTCGCCTCGATCCGCGGCCGGTCGCGCACCACCATCGAGCTGGCGCAGCGCGTGGCGGTGCGTCTCGACCGCCGGCACATCGCGCGGGACGATGCCAAGGCGCAGCAGACCATGGCCAAGGACCTCGCCGGCTTCCGCGCCATGCTCCGCGCGGTGCGCGAGCAGCTCGGCGCCCTGCCGGCGGACGCCTGGGAGCCCGCGCGCCTCGAGGCTGAGCTCAGGGCCCTCGCCGAGCGCCGCGGGGTGGGCGCGGGCGCCGTGATGCAGCCGGTGCGGATCGCCCTCACCGGCTTCGCGGTCTCCGAGCCGGTGAACGAGCTGCTCGTCGCCGTCGGCCGGGAGGAGAGTTTCAGCCGGCTCGAGGCGGCCCAGGACTGGGAGCCCGCCACCGCATAGCGGCGCCGCGCGCCGCGGGCTATCGTTGTGCGTTTCGACCGGCCGGATTCCGCGGCCGCCCCGGCTCAGCCGCCACGTCACACCAGATTGCGGAGGACGCGTGAGCGTCGCACAGCGCCTCAGGGAAATCCGCGACGGATTCCGGCCGTCGTTTTGGGTCGCCAACTTCACGGAGCTGTTCGAGCGGCTCGCCTACTACGGCCCGCAGGCCGTGCTCGCGATCTACCTGCACGAGCACCTCGGCCTCTCGACCGAGCAGGCCACGTGGCTGATCGGCTACTACGGCTTCGTCGTCTGGTTCATGCCGATCGTCGGCGGCGCGCTGGCGGACCGGTTCGGGTTCCGGCGCACGCTGGCCGGCGCGTTCTTCATCCTGGCGATCGGCAACTTCCTGCTCGGCTCCCTGTCGGCGTCGTGGATGGCGCCGATCCGCGACGCCCTGCCGCTGTTCGCCCTGATGCACATCCTCATGCTGATCCCCGCCATGGGCCCGGCGGTCGTGAAGCCCGTGGTCGTGGGGACCACGGCGCGCGCCGCGGACGAGAGCGTGCGGTCGGTCGGCTATTCCATCTATTACACTGTGGTCAACATCGGCGCCGCCATCGGGCCGCTGCTGGCGTCGCTGGTGCGCCGCACGGTCGGCGTGGAGGACGTGTTCCTGGTGAGCGCCGCGCTGACGCTCGCCATGGCGATCGTCACCCTGCTGTTCTACCGCGAGCCGGCGCGGGACGGCGGTGTCGAGGCGCAGGTCGCGACCATCGCGCAGGCGTTCCGCAACCTGGTGCGCGTGCTCGCCGACTTCCGGTTCGTCATCTTCCTCGTGATCTTTTCCGGCTTCTGGGTCGTGTTCTGGCAGCAGTACCTGTCGCTGCCGATCTACATCCGCACCTACGTCAATCCCAACGCCAACATCGACGCACTGCTGTCGGTCGAGGCGACGACGGTCATCCTGTTCACCTTCCTCGTCAACTACCTGACGCGCAAGGTCCCGGCGTTCGTCGCGATCATCGCCGGCGTGCTGATCTCGAGCGTCAGCTGGCTGTTCCTGACCCTGGGAAGCACCACGCCCTTCGTGGTGGCGGCCCTCATCGTGCTCGCGATCGGCGAGGTGGTGCAGGCGCCGCGCTACTACGAGTACATGTCACGGCTCGCGCCGCCGGGACAGCAGGGCCTGTTCATGGGCTACGCGTTCCTGCCGATCGGCATCGGCTATCTCATCGGCGGGCGGACGGCGGGCTGGCTGCTGCACTACTTCGGCGAGGTCCGCGGGCAGCCGGCGTTGATGTGGTACGTGGTCGCCGCCGCCGGCGTGCTCACGACGGTGCTGCTGATCCTGTACGATCGGCTGCTGCGACCGAAAGGCCCGGCGCCGGCCG
>Ga0153915_10003245_pt1 | contig 14904 bp, 13 predicted proteins | sample Opewatmetagenome_2_FD_107003 | JGI IMG/M metagenome (GOLD analysis project Ga0153915, IMG submission 107003) | Freshwater wetland microbial communities from Ohio, USA - Open water 3 Core 3 Depth 3 metaG | ecosystem: Environmental > Aquatic > Freshwater > Wetlands | place: USA: Ohio, Lake Erie...
GATCCGGCGGAGATCGAGCTCAGGACGCGTCATGCCCCAGATACTAGGCGTCGGTCGCCCGGACCATTCGGCGGGCGGCGCGGGCGGCGCGCAGGAAGTTGGCGAAGTGCGCCCAGGGCCGGATGTGGCTGGGCTCGCCGGCATAGATCGTGCGGATCGGCACCCACGCCAGCGGCAGACCGAGTGCGATGCAGCGAGCGATCATCTCGACCTCGAATTCGAAGCCGGCCTCGCGACTGTCGGTCAGCTCGGTCATCAGCCGGCGCCCGATCAGACGGTAGCCCGACTGGTTGTCCGGGACGTCTCGCCCGACTGCCACTGAGATGACCATCCGGCCAACCGTGTTCGAGACGCGCCGGACGAGTGGCATCGAAGCGAAGTCGCGCCGACCGATCACGAGCTGGGCGTCCGACCGCTCGTGCGCCTCAAGGAAGGCCGGGATCTCGTCCGGATCGTGCTGGCCGTCGCCGTCCAGGGTCACCACCGCGTCCACCCCGTGATCCAATGCGTAGGCGAAGCCGGCCCGCAGGGCATCTCCCTTGCCGGCGTTCGGGTGCTGTCGCAGGACCGTCGCTCCGGCCGCCTCCGCCTGTGCCGCCGTATCGTCGGTCGAGCCGTCGTCGATCACCACGACCGGCAGGTGGCGGCAGGCGGCAGCCACGACCGCCGCGATCCGCGGACCTTCCTCGTAGGCGGGGATGAGGACGAGACGATGCCGATCGGACACCGACGAACGGTACATCGGTCAGCACGCGCGCCGTTACGGTCGCGACGGCCGCTACGGGCGCTCCCGGCGGTAGGGCACGTCCATCACCACGATGTCGCGCCGACCCACCAGCGCCTCGCGGATGCGGTGCGAATTCTGGTTGTAGAGGATCCGGTCCCACCAGTGGTTGGGCAGGTAGTCGGGAATGAGGACGATCACGACCTCATCGGGGTGCTCCTCCTGTGACGTCTCGAGATACCGGACGAACGGGTTGACGAGCGAGCGGTAGCGGGATTCGACGGTGACGACCACGGTGCCCGGCACCTGCTGCCTGACGCGCTCACTGAGCTGCTCGCCTTCGTCAAGGTCGGCCGTCACGTGCACAACCTCGACGTCCGGCGCCATCGTCAGGCCGACCCGGATCGCCTGCACGACAGCGCGCGTGAAGGCCGGCGCCGCGATGACCACGCGCCGCGGACGGCGCGGGGGCGGGATGACCGCCTGGGCGCGAACCTCGAGGCCGCGCGCTTCCTCCGCATACTCGTGATGGACGAAGAGCATCAACGCGATGAGGATCGGCACGATCACGAAGACGATCCAGGCGCCCAGGGCGAACTTGGCGATGGCGAAGATGACCACGACGATCGCCGTGACCGTGGCGCCCAGGCCGTTGAAGAACGCGCTGCGGCGCCAGCCGGCGCCGCGCTCGGTGAACCAATGTCGAACCATGCCAGCCTGGGACAGGGTGAAGGCCGTGAAGACACCGATGGCGTAGAGCGGGATCAGCGCTTCCACACGGCCCTGGAACGCGACGACCAGCACGATCGACACGCTGGCAAGGACGACGATCCCGGCATTGAACGCGAGGCGCTCGCCGCGGAACGCGAACTGGCGGGGCATGTACCCGTCTCGGGCGAGGATCGAGGCGACTCGCGGGAAGTCCGCAAAGCTCGTCTGCGCCGCCAGGATCAGGATTCCCATCGTCGAGAGCTGCAGGAGATACCAGAGCGGCCCCGGGCCGTAGACAGACCGGCCGATCTGCGAGAGCACGGACTCGCCGCTCGATGCCGGCAGGGCGCCGGAGACGTGGGCGAGGAACGACGTCCCCAGAAACATCGTGCCGAGCAGGATCGACATGATCAGCATGGTGGTGCGAGCGTTCTGCCACTCCGGGGGCTTGAACGCCGGGACGCCGTTCGCGACCGCCTCGGTGCCGGTCATCGCAGAGCAGCCATCGGCGAAGGCGCGCATGAGGATGAGCAGCCCGAACGTCTCCGCCGGCACATGGGCGGGGATGACGCCGGTCACCTGCGGCGCCTGCCCGAGCAACGTGCGCAGAACCCCGAGGCCGAGCATCAGCAACGCGCTCCCGAGGAAGATGTACGTCGGGGCGGCAAAGATCGTGCCGCTCTCGCGGATTCCGCGCAGGTTGACGGCCATGACCACCAGGATCGAAAAGACGATGACCGGGACCGCGATCGGCGTAAGGACCGGAAAGGCTGAGTAAAGGGCCTGGACTCCGGCCGACACGCTCACCGCCACGGTCAGCACGTAGTCCGTCAGCAGGGCCGCTGCCGCAACCAGGCCTGGCATGACACCCAGGTTCGCGTGGGCGACGATGTAGCTGCCGCCCCCATTCGGGTACGCGCGGATGGTCTGACGATAGGACAGCGTGACCAGGGCCAGGACGCCAACGATGGCGAAGGAGATCGGCAGCAGCCATCCGAATGCCGCGGCGCCCACCCCGAGCAGCGTGAACAGGCTGGCCTCCGTGGCGTAGGCCACCGACGACATGACGTCCGACGAGAAGACGGGCAGTGCCTTCCATTTCGGAAGCCGCTCGACGAGCTCCTCTTCGTTGGACAGCGGGCGACCGAACAGGGCGCGTCGAATGCGGGCCAGGGCCTGGCCGAGCGGTGTGGTTGGCTCTTCGGCAGCGAGTTTTGCGCTGAGGACGCCGGGAGCCTGATAGCGGAAATACTTCGCGTGGGGACGGTCGACGCGAACGCGGCGATCGGCGCGCTTGACGCCGGCCAGGACCTTTCGGGAATCGCTCACGTCCGAGACACCTCGTGTCTCACGCCCTCATCGGGAACTCCGCGATCGCCGGCGTGACGGCCGCGCAACGGCCTGGGTTCGTTAGGTCCTTCGCTCATCGGGTGGGCGTGGAGGGCTGGTGTTGACTCACGGGATGGACGAAAGGCCTCGATGTCTCAGACGGCGGGCATAGCGGGACCGCCAGGGGCGGGCGGCAATTTCACCGTACGGCGGCCGACCAAGAGCCTCGCGAGTCCGGCCCCCCGAGGGCGCTCAAGAAACGCTCAAGATCTCGCCGCTGTGGGCGACCGCGGGGCACGGGTCCCAAAACGTGCCGTTCGGTCCATGCGCACTGGCACGACATGACGGGCCATTCGGCTCTCCGCACCGCACTCGACTGGACGGCATCGTCTAATCATTCGAATATGCCGGAAGACGGAATGCATCCCGACGGTCAGTCAGGACGCCAATCCGGCGAGGAAGGGAACACAGCATGTTGGCGCGTTACCGGTCGTTTGTCGTGCCGCTGGCGATCATCGCGGCAGGGGTCCTGTTCTACATGGAGAACCCGTGGTTCTTCCCGGCTGACGGATCGACAGAGCGGGCCGTCGCGACCGTCGCATTCTGGATCCTCGCGATCGTCGTCCTCGTCCTGATGTTCGAGGACCGCCATTCGGCCGAGTCGCAGACCGTCGAGGTCGAGGGCCCGGCGTTCACCCGGTACCTGTTCAGCAACACCCGGGCAGGTCTCTTCTGGCTGCCGATCCGGATCTTCCTCAGCTTCGAGTGGATCGAGGCCGGCTGGCACAAGCTGACCGGCACCGGCTGGGTCGACGGCGGGGCGAGCCTCCTCGGCTTCTGGCAGAACGCGGTCAAGATCCCGGAAGCCCCGGCGCGACCCTCGATCACCTTCGAGTGGTATCGCAGCTTCCTGCAGTTCCTCATCGACAACCACGCGCAGGGCTGGTTCGGATGGCTCATCACCATTGGTGAGCTCGCCGTCGGCATCGGCCTGCTGGTGGGCGCCCTGGTCGGCATCGCCGCCTTCTTCGGGGCCCTGATGAACATGTCGTTCCTGCTCGCCGGCTCAGCGTCGGTGAACCCGATCCTCTTCACCTTCGAAGTCGGCCTGATGCTCGCCTGGAAGGTCGCCGGCTACTACGGCGTCGATCGCTGGCTGCTGCCGATGCTCGGCGTCCCGTGGCGCTCCAAGGTCGCGACTCGGGTCGGGCAGCCCGGTCCCGCTCCAGCGAGCTGAATGCAACGCGGCGCCCGGCCCGGGCATTGACCGGGCACCGCTCCTCCCCGCACGCCTCGACAGAAGGGCCGGTCCCCCAACCGGCCCTTCTTCATGTCCGCGAGTCTGCGCTCAGGCGGCCTCGGTCTCCGTCATCTCGAAGGTCGCTCGCATCGGCACCTCCTCGACGAGTACCCCCAGGGACGAGCGATCCTGGAAGGATCCGGGCGGGGCCTACCTTATCGGCCGGGCCGGGATCGTGCGCCCCGTCGCGCGGTCGACGAGGTCGTCACAGGCGAACCGGCAGCCCCGTATCGGCCGACCGGTACAGTGCCTCGATGGCACGGGCCTGGCCAAGCGCATCGGTCCGGCCGAGCAATGGCCGCCGTCCCTCGCGGATCGCCGCGCTGATGTTCTCGAGCTCCAGCTGATAGGGATCGGAGAATGCGATCGGCGTCTCAACGCCATCCCGGATCAGGGTCGGGTCGGGGTCGTCCGGCAACCAGGGGTTGGTCAGGCGCGCCGAGCCGTCACTTCCGATCGCCTCGAGGCCGCGGTGGTCCGTCTCGAAGCTGGACATGATCTCGGCGACGGCGCCACCCGGGAAGTGCAGCAGCCCGTTGAACCGGACGTCGACGCCGCTCGGCCCCACGACCTGCGTTCCGAAGACGAGATCGGGTTCCTCGCCGGTCAGCAGCCGCGCACCAGACACGCAGTAGGTGCCGACATCCATCAGCGACCCGCCGTCGAGGTCCGAGCGCAGGCGGATGTCGTTCGGCCGGTCGAGGACGAAGCTGAAGGTGGCGCGGATCGTTTGCAGCTCGCCCAGTTCCGGCAGGAGGTCAACGATCATTCGAGCCTGGGGATGATGCCGCCACATGAAACCCTCGCACAGGACGAGGCCAGCGTGTTCGGCCGCATCAAAGGCGCTCGTGACGTCCGCCGATCGGCGGGAATACGGCTTCTCACACAGGACGTGCTTGCCGGCCGCGAGGGCGCGCATCGTCCAGGGGTGGTGGAGCGAGTTGGGCAGCGAGACATAGACGGCCTCGACGTCAGGGTCGGCCAGCAGTGCCTCGTAGGACGGGTGGGCGCGAGCGATCCCGTGCTCGGCGGCGTGGGCGTTGGCTCGCTCCGCGGTCCGGCTGCCAACCGCGACGATCTCGACGGCGTCGGTGCGCCTCGCGCCCTTCAGCAGGGAGCGGGTGATGTCACCGGTCCCCAGGATCCCCCAGCGAACCGGCCCGTGTCGGTTCGATGCTCCAATCGACATGCCAGCACCTCCGAGCGTGAACGATGACGTGATTCGAGGCGCCTGTCACAGGCGGCGGGCGATCAGCAGGGCACCGGCACAGGCGAGTCCCAGCGCGGCCGTCCCGAGCATAGCCGGCGCCAGTCCAACCGTGACGGAAAGGACGCCCATGATCGGCGGATAGACGACCGCCCCGACCACCGCAAATCCGGTCAGGAAACCGCCGACCGCCGCGGACCGCTCGGGAAAGCGCTCGCCGCCGATCGCGATGATGAGCGGGAAGACCGGCCCGAAGGCAAAGCCGACCAAGGCGAAGAGGACGATCGAAACGTTCGCCGACGGAACCAGGACCGCGCCGACGACCGCGAGGGATGCCACGGTGATCGCGATCGTCGTGAACTGCAGGTGGTCGAAGCGGTCGGCCACCCTGGCGGCAGCCAGCCGTCCGAGCGCGAGGCCGGCCCAGAAGAGCGACAGGCTGGCGGTCGCCAACCCGAGCGGCAGGCTATCGAGGAAGCGCACCAGCCAGTCGGAGACCCCCACCTCCGACGCGACGTAGCAGGCGATCGCCACCTCAAGCGTGATGAGGGGCAAGCTCATGGCGATCGAATTCGCCGTGCGCGGACCGGATCTCGCGACGGCCGTGTGGCGGCCATGTGGCAACGCCGCGACGGCAAAGAGGCCGGCGACCGGGACGGTCAGCGCGGCCGTGCCGACGACGAGGGACTGCCACGCGACGCCGGCATCGACGAGCTGCCCGATTGCCAGCGGTGACGCAAGTGCACCCAGGCTGAAGAACAGATGCAACGTGTTGAGGGCGCGGCCACGTGACCCCCGGTAGAGGTCCAGGATCAGGCCGTTGCCCCCGCCGTCGAGCGCTCCGGCCCCCAGGCCCGCCGGGATCGCGGCGGCCAGCACGATGCCCCAGTCCGGGACGATCCCGAGGACTGCCATGCCGGCACCGTGCGACAACGCGGCTATGGCCAGGACGCGTCGCCGCCCCAGGCGCTCGGTGACGATCCCGCCACCCAGCGAGCCCGATGCGTAGGTGATCGCGTAGACCAGGTAGTAGATCCCGAGGCCGGCGTCGGACTGGCCGAAGTCATGTTCGATCGACCGGATCAGGGACGGGACGAGCAGTCCCGACCATCCGAGCAGGGCGAACGTGACACAACCGATGGCGCCGGCAGCTCGCGGACTCGAGCGGAGCTGCTGCACGCCCGAATCCTAGCGGCGCAGGCCGTCGGCGAGGGAAGCGTCGCTACACGCGAGGTCGTCGAACGTGACACTACTGACATGTGACGCTTGTCACACGAAACAGGCGCTACGGCACTGGTCGTCGCGGGCGCAGGGCTGGTGTAATCCCCCCGATCCGTAGAGATCGAGCCAGGGACGTGCCCGCACGCCTGCGAGGTGACTCGTCCGGCGGATCCGCAGCCCAGCAACCGTCCGCGCGCCAAATGCGCTGGCATGCGCGACCGTCGACCGGCACCCGCCCGGCGTCGTCGGTCCGCAGCAGCTCCACGGCCGTTCGGGCGCGAGCGATCGGAGGGCGCGCCGTGAACACCATCATCGAGACCCAGCGGCTCACCAAGTACTACGGCCCACACCGCGGCATCATCGATGTCGACGTCGACGTGCAACAGGGCGAGATCTTCGGCTTCCTCGGCCCGAACGGCGCAGGCAAGACGACGACCATCCGCCTCCTGCTCGACCTCATCCGGCCGACGAGTGGGCGCGCGCTCGTCTTCGGGATCGAGACGAACGTCGATCCAGCCGCCATTCACCGCCGGATCGGCTACCTGCCCGGCGAGTTCGCGCTGTTCGATCGCCTGACCGGAGGCCAGACCATCGAGTACTTCGCCAACCTGCGCGGTGGCGTCGACCCGCTCTATCAAGCCGACCTGATCGCCCGGTTCGACCTCGATCCGTCCAGGCGGTTCAAGGAGTATTCGCGAGGCAACAAGCAGAAGGTCGGCCTGGTCATCGCGCTCCAGCACCGGCCCGAGCTGCTCGTCCTCGACGAGCCCACGGCCGGGCTCGACCCGCTCGTCCAGCAGACGTTCTTCGAGCTCCTGCGCGAGACGGTCTCCGAGGGTCGGACCGCGTTCCTCTCGTCACACATCCTGTCCGAGGTCGAGAAGACATGTGACCGGGTGGCGATCATCCGTGAGGGCCGACTGGTCAAGGTGGACCGGATCGAGACCCTCCGTGACCTTTCGCATCACCAGGTCGAGCTGCGCTTCGCCGCACCCGTTCCAGCGGCCGAGTTCGACCACCTGCCCGGCGTCAGCGACGTGGCCGCCGACGATGACGTGCTGCGCATGCGGGTGACGGGATCGATGGCGCCGGTCGTCCAGGCGGCCGCCCGATACGAGCTGGTCGACTTCACCAGCCGCGAGCCGAGCCTCGAGGAGACGTTCCTGGCGCAGTACGGGCGCGAGGCCGTCGAGGTGAACCACCATGACCGCTGAGATCGGGCGCCGGCCGCTCCCGGCGGTTACGCCGCACGTGTCGCCGGTTCGCCGGCTGTATGGGCTCGGCAGTGTCTTTGGCAAGACGGTCCGCGACTCGCGCCTCGGCACGTTCACGATCGCGGCCCTCCTGGGCGCGATCATCCTCGGCGGGGGCGCGACCATGGCGTCAACGTACGGCACGCTCCAGACGCGCCAGGAGCTCTCCATGCTGTCGGCGGAGCTGCCGCCGGTCCTGCGCGGGCTGTACGGCGATCCGGTCAACGTCGACACGCTCGGCGGCTTCGTCTCGTGGCACTACGGGGCGTACTTCGCGCTGCTCGCCGGACTGTGGTCGATCCTCGCCCTGTCCTCGACGCTGGCCGGCGAGGCGCGCCGGGGCAGCCTCGAGTTCGCCTTGGCCACCCCGCTCTCCCGGCGCGTCGTCGCGCTCGAGAAGATCGCGGGTCACATCGTGGCGCTCATCGTGGCCATGGCGCTCATCGCGCTGACGACCTGGGCGACCGGCGCCGGGTTCGCCAAGCTGCCGGGGGACGAGATCTCGTCCGCAGCGGCGATCGGCTTCGCCATCGGCCTGGGGGCGAAGGCCCTCATCGCCGGATCCGTAGCGTTCGCCCTGGCGGCGCTCGTCGGGCGCGGCGCGGCGGCCGGCCTCGCGGGTGCCCTGATGGTCGCCGGCTACGTGCTCAACAGCTATCGCACGCTCGTGCCGGCCTTCGACGTGCCGGCCAACCTGACCTGGTTCTCCTGGACGCGCGACCACCTACCGCTCGCCGGCCAGGTCGACTGGCCGGCGGTCGCGCTCGTCCTGCTGGTCGCGGTCGGGCTGCTGGCGGTCGGGATCGAGGCCTTCGCGCGCCGCGATGTCGGCGTGACCAGCGCCATTCGAACGCCCGGTTTCCCGCGTGCGCTGCTCGGCGTCCGCGGTCCGGTCGGTCGATCGTTCGGCGACCTGCTGCCGTCGAGCCTCGCCTGGGGCATCGGTCTCGGACTGTACGGCTTCGTCATGGCGGTCTCCAGCCGCGCCTTTACCGAGGAGTTGACGCGCTCGCCGGGCCTCCTGGAGGCGGTGCGCAGCATCCTCCCGGGGGTCGACATGACCACCACGGCGGGCTTCCTCCAGATGGCGTTCGTGGATTTCGGGCTGGTGCTCGCCGCCCTCGCCGCGGCGACGTTCGTGGCGGGCCGCTCCTCGGACGAAACGGCCGGACGCCTCGAGCTCCTGCTGAGCACGCCGCTCACCCGGGCCCGCTGGGCGATCGCCAGCGGGATCGGGATCTGGCTGGCTGTCGCCACCACCGTTGTGCTGCTGGCCGCCTCCATCGGGATCGGTGTCGCCGTCGCCGGCAGCGATCCCGCTCAACCGATCGTCGGCACGCTCGCCCTTGCGCTGTATGGGGCGGCGATGGTCGGGGTCGGGCTGGCCGTCGGAGGCCTGACCCGGTCGTTGCTCGCCGGTCCGGCGGTCGTCGTCGTGGGGATCGCGACGTTCCTGGTGGACATCCTGGGCCAGGCGCTGCGGCTGCCCGACTGGGTGCAGCAGCTCGCCCTGAGCTCGCACATGGGCGAGCCGATGGTCGGGAGATGGGACTCGGCGGGCGTCCTGGCCTGCCTGATCCTGGCCATCGGCGGCCTTGCCCTCGGGGCATGGGGGATGCGCCGCCGCGACGTCAGCGGTTGACCGTGGCGTTATTCGAGTCCAGTCTCGTGGCCGAGACTTCCGCCTCGCAGGGGTCTCGGCCGCCACAGGAGGGTTGACGCCACGGCGACGCACGTGGAGAGGCAACGGCCCGGGGCCCGGCGCTGGCTGCTCCTCATCTACCGAACCCGCGCCGGCTCATCCAGCCGGCGCACGTACGTCTGGCGCCAGCTCCGCCAGCTTGGCGCGGTCTACCTGCAGCAGGCCGTGGCCGTGCTGCCGGACCGACCAGAGCTCCGAGCGGGCCTCGACCAGCTGGGGACCCACATCCGCGCCGGCGGCGGGGAGGTGTCCCTGCTCGAGACGGTGTCGCCCTCGGCTGCCTGGGAGGAAGACCTGGTCGCCCGCTTCAATCTCGCCCGGAACGCGGAGTACGACGAGATCATCGAGAGCGTCGAGCGATTCGAGGACGAGATCCGGCGCGAGACTCGCAAGAAGCGCTTCATGTTCGCCGAGCTCGAGGAAAGTGAGGCCGACTGGGAGAAGCTGCGACGCTGGTTCGCGCGGCTGGCCGATCGCGACTTCTTCGACGCGACCGGCCGTGCCGGCGCCGAGGCGATGCTGACCCGTGGCCGCGGGCTGCTCGATGAGTTCACCGCCGAGGTCTACCGGCACGAAGGTCTCGACGGGGACGTGCCGGCGGACATGGCCCGGCGCTGAGGGCGGGATCGAGACACTGCGCGCATGCGCCCGGTGGGTAACGGAGGATGTGTCCCGGCCTCGAAACGGAAGCTGACAGCGCCCCCGGCGCATCGGTGGCGACCTGCGAGATCGCGCCGGTCAGCGATCAGCCCGCACCATAGCCGGGGGGCGCCATTCCAAGTGCTGCGGTATGCGTGGCTGCAGCGCCCAGCGCCTCTCGGGCGCCTCGCTCAGGAGGGCAAATCGGCGGACGACGCCGAGAATGCGACAGCCGACGTCGCCGCAGCCTGCTCGGGGACGAGCTCGACGATCGGCAGCCGTCGTGTCGTCCGCTGCCGGTAGCGCCCGAAGCCGTGGTACGCCTCGTCGAGGTACGGCCAGACCTCGGCAGCCTCATCGTCGTCCAGGACGTGAGCGGCGCAGCGAGTCAGGGTCCCGGCCAACTCGATCGTGACCCGGGGATCGGCGACGAGGTTCAGGTACCAGGCCGGGGGCTGATGGACGCCGGCGAACGATGCCACGATGTAGCGGCGGCCCTCACGGTCGAAGTACAGGAGGGCAGTCGACCGCTCGCGGCCGGTCCGCCGGCCACGGGTCGTGAGCACGAGCGAATTCGACGTGAGCGGGCCGCGACCCTTTGCACGTCGCAGCCATGCGGCGTTCAGCCGCCCCCCCACCCGCATCAACGAGGCCGGGAACGGGATCGGGCTCAACAGGTCGAGCAGGCGGCGCACGGGCGATGATCCTCGATTCGATTCGTACGGTTGACCGCTCCAGGCGACGGACCGTCGGGGCCGCCCCGACGTCCCTGCGCGCGATCGACCCGCCACGGGGAGCAGCGAGGATAGCGGTCGCCGCGAGATCGCGCCGCGACCGTACGGGCGTTCCAGGTCGTGACGATCAGCCGTAGGGGTTCGTGCTGAGCGGGTCGTCAGGCAAGTCGCAGCCCGGCAGCGCCCGATAGCCTCAGCGCGGCCCTCGCCCGGGTCGGCGCCACCGCGATCCACCTTCGGGCGGCCAGCCTCGACGGGTCAGCCTGGAGGCCAGTTCATGACACGCCTCTTTGCGGCCCGCGTCACGAGGCGCATCGTGCCCCGAGCGTGGGGGCGTCGACGCGCGGCCTTCGCCCACGGCCGCCGGGACCACGCCGAGCCACTGGCGAGACCGACCCACCGGAAACCTGGAGGGTTTTGTCATGCGTCGGTCTGCGCAGTCCATCGCGCTCCTGGTCGCACTCGCTCTGGCCCTGCTCGTGCCGACGGCATCGTCGGCGGGAGCGCAGCCCGGGCCATTCCACGTGATCGCGAACATGACACTCGCCTACCCCGGCACAACGGATGTCGCCGGCACGGTCAAAGCAGACATCCACGCACCGGCGAACTGGGCGGACGTGCCAGGCTACTACTCGTTCGACGCAAGCGGCGAGGGTGATTTCAAGGCCAGCCGGGCGGTCATCGAGCGCGTCTGGCTCTGGCCTTGGCTAGACGATTCCATTGGTAAGTGGGCCAACTGGGCCTTCGTCTGGGGCAACGAGTGCCTGTACTTTGCGTCCCAGGCTCCGATTTGCAGGGACATTGCCTGGGCCTTCATCGACTACATCGAGCCGACGCTCACAGATATCCAGATCACATGTTGGTGGGATGGCGGTATCCGGCCACCCAACGACGAGACGTGTGACGTCTGCAACGGCCCAACTGCACACCTGGACTGGTATCCAGTCGTTAGGGGTTCGCTGGTCGTCATGATGAACGAGTAGTGCGACTCGGCAGGCGACGGTCTGGCGCTGCCGGAGGACGTAACTGGCGATTGGCGCCCACCCTGTTCTATTTGCGTTGGAGATCCTGGTCTGGCGACCATCCAACCCGCGGGCCGCTGACCTGGGAGAGGACGCAACAACAAGGGTGTTGTCGGCGTCATCAGGTGCGAAGGGGGGAATGATGAAAGCCCTCGCCCTCATCGCCGTGTCACTGCTCGTCGGCGCCTGCAGTGGAGCCGGTTCCACGGCATCCCCAAGCGCTGTCGCTCCCGCAACATCGGCCATCGAAACGACGGCACCGCCAACAGGATCGACCCCAGGCTTGGAGCCCTCGGCATCACCCGCTGACACGTGGGGTCCACTCGCGGTCCGCCCTCCCGAGGATGGGAGCGACACGGGCCGCGCCGAGGGCACGCTGCGCATCACGGACCGTTGTGTGTACCTCGACGCAGCCGGCAAGCTCACCCTCCTGACCTGGCCTGCCGATCGAACGAGGTGGAACAGCACGTCGCACACGATCACCTTCGTGAACGTTGACGGGACCGTCGTGACGATCGGCGACGGCGAGCATGTGGTCCTCGGCGGCGGCGGCGACAGCGCGGCGGAGAGCGGCATCTCCGGCGAGGACTGGATCAGTGGGCGGGAGTGGGTCGCGCCGCCGGCATCCTCGTGCTCGCTCGACACGCGGTGGGGCGTCGGAGCGGTCGAGGGCTGACCGATCCTGCCCAGATCCTCCGTCCGTTCAGTCCCATCGACATGCCGTTCTGACTCAGGCACGTGCAAGGCTGATGGGCCTTCCGCTCTTCGCCCGGCACAATGTGCTCGACACCCGCGTCTCCTGTGCCAGAAAGGGGGCTCGATGAAGGTCCTTGTTGTCCTCTCGACGTTACTCGTGGGAGCGTGCTCGGTGGGTGCTCCGACAGTTGCGCCGGCGGATCCGTCTGAGTCAGCGGTCATCGAGTCCGATCCGGTCGCATCGGCAACGGCGACGCCGGCGGTCTCGCTGTCGACATCACCGTCCGTGGCACCAGTCCCACCGATCTCTCCGTGGGGCCTGCTCGCGGTACTCCCGGCCCGGGTCGGAATGGATACCCTCCGTGCCGAGGGGCCTCTGCGCATCACCGACCACTGCGTGTATCTGGAGGCAGCGGGCCGGACCAACGAGCTGTTTTGGCATGCCGACCAAGTGACGTGGAACGAGGCGTCGCGGACCATCACTTTCGCGAACTTCCCTTGGAACGACGGCGGGAGGGTTGTCACTCTGCACGACGGAGACCTGATCGTCATTGGCGGTAGTGGCGGTGGAGAGGGAGAGGGCAGCCTATCGCGCGATGCGTTGGTGAGCCGGGCGGAATGGGTCGCGCCCCCGGCATCCTCGTGCTCGCTCGGGCCATGGTGGAGCGTCGGCGCCGTCGGGAGCTAACGTTCCATGCGTGGTCGTCCGGGGCAACCTCGATCCCGATTCTCCAACGCAAATAGAACAGGGTCTGGCGCCCCCGGCAGGATTCGAACCTGCGACCTTCCGCTTAGAAGGCGGCTGCTCTGTCCACTGAGCTACGGGGACGCGGCGGAAGTCTAGCGCGGCCGCCCATACCTTCGGCCCTATGAGGCCGGATTCGGCCGTGCTACACTCCGCGACCCATCGCGCCGACCGGGATCGGCGCCGGGTGAGCGAGGTCCTGAACCGCCCATGTCGGCACGCTCTGCGCGAGGCACGGCCGCGGGTCAGCTCGCCCTCGAGCTGCCGCTCGAGCTGCCGGCGATCGCCCTGGCGCCCGAGTGGAAGGACCAGGCACGGCTGTGGGGCCACCCCTTCCATCCGATGTGCTCGTACCTCGCGAGCTTTCCGGCGGCGTTGACCCACGCGTTCATCGCCCGCTACTCGCGACCCGGCGACGTCGTTCTTGATCCCTTCTCGGGCCGCGGCACGACCCCACTCCAGGCGTGCGCGGAGGGCCGGATCGGCGTCGGCAACGACCTGAATCCGTTCGCGCAGCTCCTGACCGCGGCCAAAGTGGAGCCGGCGACGCGTGCCCAGGCCGCCACGCGGCTGGCGCAACTGCGACTCGGCTGGAATGCCCAGTCGGGGGCGTGGCTCGCGCTCGGGACGCGCGTCACCACGGACCCATCAGCGCCCGACGCGCTCGTCCCCGCTGCAGGCTCGTCCACCGGCCCGGCGAACTGCGTCGAGACGGTGCCCGCCGAGGTCGCCCTCGCGTTCCATCCCCGAACGCTCGGGCAGCTCCTGTTCGTTCGCGCCTCGCTCCAGCTCGACGACGTCACCGATCGGTTCCTGGCGGCCGCGATCACCGGCATCCTCCACGGCAAGAGCGCGAGCTACCTGTCCGAGCTGATGCCCAACACGTTCTCGATGGCGCCGCGCTACGTCAGAGACTTTGCCGCACGAACGGAGTTCGCTTCTCCGGAGCGCGATGTCTTTGATGGCCTGTCCAAGAAGCTCGACCGGCTCTTCCGCCAGCCTCCGCCGCCGACGACCGGGATTGCCCTGCTCGGCGACGCTCGCGACGTGGCGCCGCGCGCACGGGCAGCCCTGCGCGCCGCCGGCCGCCCGGACCGGGCTCGCCTCGTGGTCACCTCGCCGCCCTACCTCCGGGTGGTCAAGTACGGCTACTACAACTGGCTGCGAACCTGGTTCCTGGGATTCGATTCGCGCGCCATCGACGCGGCGCTCGATGACGCGCACCACCGTGAGCCCTACCTGGCGTTCCTGCGCGACGTCCTGGCGGGACTCCGACCCGCGCTTACCGATGACGCCGTGGTGGTGCTCGTGATCGGCGACGTGCTGACCGACCGAGGACGCGAGATCCGAGGCGGTGTTGGCCTTGCCGAACGCACCTGGGAGGCCGCGGCAGAGCCCGAAGGCTATCGTCTCGCCGGCGTCGTCCTCGACGATGTCGCCGCCAGCCGCAAGATGACCAAGCTGTGGGGCGACGAGGCCGGTCGTGCCACCAAGGTTGACCGGATCCTGGTCCTCGGCGCCGGCGAGGCAGGAAGGCGCCGGGCGCTCGCCGCTGCCAGCCTCGACGTCGACTGGAGCTGGCCGCCGAGGGCGCTCCGCTCACTCTAGAATGCGGCCATGC
>Ga0153915_10003247_pt1 | contig 14902 bp, 16 predicted proteins | sample Opewatmetagenome_2_FD_107003 | JGI IMG/M metagenome (GOLD analysis project Ga0153915, IMG submission 107003) | Freshwater wetland microbial communities from Ohio, USA - Open water 3 Core 3 Depth 3 metaG | ecosystem: Environmental > Aquatic > Freshwater > Wetlands | place: USA: Ohio, Lake Erie...
GGTCAAAATTTTATTGGCCTGAAGGATTCAGATGGCAAGAGTTTTATCCGGGAGATCATTGATGTAGCGAAGGTGAAAGGCAGCGGTTTTGTAAACTACAAATGGTATAATCCGGTAACTAAAGAGACGAAACCTAAGAGTGTGTATTTTGAAAAGATCGATGACATGATCTTTTGCGGTGGAATCTATATAGAGAAGTGGCTGGATTTTATTTCTTATAATCTGCAAATTTCAGCTACTCTTCAATAATCCAATTCTCCGGTAACCTTCTTTTAAAAAGACCCCCAGGTAAATCTTATTGACTTACCGGGGGTTTCCTTTTATACATCCAACATTATAGTCCTTATTCCTGTGGCCATCTTGTGAAAGATATATACCAGGGTGTTCTTCCGGCCTCGTGGTCGTTTTCGCTTCTCAAATATCCCGCGCAGACCAAAGAAAAAGCAATAAAGGAGATTTGACTTTCTGCCCAATTCTTCCTCGCTGCATAAAAATTTTATACAATACTGGCTTCCGGTTATTCTCTGGATGGGAGTTATTTTCTGGATGTCAACAGGAATGTTCTCCTCAGAGCACACGTCCCGTTTTATTGTACCGATTCTGCATTTCCTTTTTCCTTGGCTCTTACCACAAGAGGTGGAGATGATGCACGGATTGATCAGAAAGGCCGGACACGTCACTGAATATTTCATCCTGGGGCTTTTCCTCTTTCGTGCTTTTCGCAGCGGTTCTTCGCGGGTATGGAATTTACGGTGGGTAATTTACTCTGTCATATGGATAGTGTTCTATGCAGTGAGTGATGAGTTACATCAGCGGTTTGTCTCTGAAAGGAATGCTTCTTTAATAGATATCGGCATCGACTCAGTGGGTGGAATTCTTTCCCAGATTGCAATTACGCTCTGGCACCTCAGAAAAAAATCAAGAGGAGCTTTTACACTTCGTTGACCGTATTCCGGTGCCATTGTATCCTTAAGAAGAGGTGTTCAGAAAAGAAGTGAACCTACCGTTTGTCTCTCAATATACTTTTTACAGCCACTGTCGCCTCCTCATATACTTTTCGCAGAGGGACGTTTTTTTTCTCGGCTATTTTTTTACAGTCCTCATATTCCGGGGATATATTCGTTGTCTCCTGACCGGCTTTACTCACCTTCACCCTTACTTGTCCAAATGTTGTTTCCACCGTGATCAGCTCTCTGGGGAGTTTTTTCCTCTCCAAGCGGTGAAATCTGGTTCCCATGGAAGTTGTTTCTGAAAATACTATGGAAAGCATCTCTTCGAGTTTATCCGGTGTAATCAAAACGCTCAGCAGCGTTCCGGGCCTGTTCTTCTTCATAAAGATGGGCGTCATGAAGATATCGAGGGCGCCTCTTTCGAGGAGTTTTTCCGAAGCGTAGCCGATAAATTCCGGGTTCATGTCGTCGATATTGGTTTCGATGAGGATGACCTCATCTTCTTCATATTCGTTTGTTTTACTGGTTTCGCCCATCCATAACCGCAACAGGTTTGGTATTTTCAGGTCACGGCTCCCGGCCCCGTAGCCGATGCGGTTAATTTTCATCTCCGGAATAATGCCGAAACTTTTCGCCACATGTTTGAGAATGGCTATCCCCGTAGGGGTGACCAGTTCTTTTTCCATACCGCTTGCATATATGGGTATGCCCTTGAGCAGTTCGAGGGTGGCAGGAGCAGGGAGGGGCAGGGTACCGTGGTCACATTCCACGAATCCTGTGCCCACGGGAATCCGCGAGGCGTATACAGTTTCAATGCCAAGCAATTTCAGGCCAAGGAGTGAGCCGACGATATCTATGATGGAATCCAATCCTCCAATCTCATGGAAATGAACCTCCTCGGGATTTTTATTGTGGATCTTTGCCTCGACGTGGGCTAACTCATTAAAGATCGCCTTGCCGGACACCTTGATATTGTCATCGAGATCACTTTCATCGATGATCTCTTCGATGTCTCTCAGGTGTCTCTCAGTATGATCTTCCTCTGTATGAACAAGGAATCTGGTTCCGGAGAGTCCCGTCCTGGTTGTTTTTTCGATTTTCAGGATGTATCCTGATATGTTCAATTTGCTCAGTTCTGCTTCAAGTTGCTGCAAATCAAGTCCGGCGTCGATCAGCGCCCCCAGTATCATGTCGCCGCTGATGCCCGAGAAACAGTCGAAATACGCTATCCGCATCATTTTTCACCCATATGGTTTATGAAGCTGGCGAAGTATCCGGCCCCGAATCCGTTATCGATGTTCACAGTCACCACACCCGGCGCGCAGCAGTTGAGCATGGAGAGCAGTGCCGCCAGTCCCTCGAAGCTGGCGCCGTAGCCCACACTGGTCGGGACCGCGATCACCGGACAATCCACCATTCCCCCAATGATGCTCGCCAGCGCCCCTTCCATGCCGGCTATCACCACAATGACGTTGGCATTAAACAGCTTTTCCCGACTGTCGAAAAGCCTGTGCACGCCGGCAACACCGATGTCATAGACCCTGTCGACGGCATTCCCCATGATTTCCGCGGTGATTGCCGCCTCCTCCGCGATCGGGACGTCGGAGGTTCCCGCGGTAACTACAAGGATCGTTTTTGTGGTTTTTTTCTTCCTGTTTTTTCCGACCAGCACAATCCTGGCCGTTTCGTAATAGACTGCGTCTCCTCTCACCTTTTTGATGGCATCAAAGGCTGCCGCATCGGCTTTGGTGGCCATGATGAAGTCGGCCTCCGGCGAGAGGCTTGCCACGATTCTCTCAATTTGTTCGAGGGATTTCCCCCTGCACAGTATCACTTCCGGGAAGCCCATTCTCAAGTCCCTATGGGTGTCGATCTTGGCGTCGCCCAAATCCTGATAGGGAAACGATTTTAAAGCTCTCAGCGCATCATCGATCCCGGTCTTCCCTGCTTTCACGTTTTCTAAAAGTTCCCTTAGTTTCTCTTTGTCCATCGCTATCTCGTTTCTTCCAAGGGTTCGTTCATGCTGCCCATCCGGTAACCCTGGATATCCAAAGTGACATATGTGTATCCCAGGGCTTTGAATTTTTCCATGATTTGTTTTGCTATCTTCACATCAAGGAACAGTGGCATATCCCTACGGGACACCTCAATTCTCGCGATATTGCCGTGGTCTCTCACTCTCAATTGTCGGATTCCGAGGCCTGCCAGGAATTCCTCCGCGCGGTCGACCCGCACAATTTTTTCTTTGGTGATTTGCGTCCCATAGGGGAACCTGGTGGACAGACAGGGGAGGGGAGGCTTGTCCCACGTGTGGAGATGCATCTCCTTCGATAACATTCGTATCTCCTCTTTCGTAAAGCCGGCTTCTCTGAGCGGGCTTCTCACACGGAACTCGGCGGCGGCTCTCATCCCCGGGCGGAAGTCCTTTTCATCATCACAATTGGAACCGTCTATCACATAGTTCAAACCGTATTCCTTTGCCAATGCGAAAAGTTTGGTGAAGAGTTCTGTCTTGCAGTAGTAGCATCTGTCCGGTGGATTGGATGAGAAATTCGGATCGTCCAGTTCATTCGTGTGCACAGTGATGTGCTTTGCGCCGATTAATCCGGCATTATGTTTAGCTTCCTGGAGTTCTCGTGCAGTGTATGTTTCCGAACTTGCCGTCACTGCTATCGCCTTTTCGCCGAGGACGTTTGCGGCTACCTTAAGCAGGAAGGTGCTGTCCGTGCCCCCGGAGTAGGCGACAAGTATGCTTTGCATATCGGTCAGTATCTTTTCCAGCGACTTTAGTTTTGAGGAAAGTTGCATCATAATCTGCAAAGCAAAAATACCCCTCCCTCTTTAAAAAGGGAAAGGGGGCTGATTATCATCCGTGTAGTGTTTTTCCGAGGTTTCCCTGTCAGGTTGCTGATCATGCTGCTTTGTATCATTTTGGCCGACAGGTTGTCAACATGTGGTGATTCAACTTTTTCCTGAGACTTTAAAAATCACCATGGGGCAGTCCGGAACTACGGCCAGGCGGCAATATGGCTTTTTGGTCCATACACCCGCATATCAAAATAGTGAAGGGCATGGTCTTGGGCCATGCCCTCCTTAGGAAGATTAACTTTTTTACCAAACTTTGAAACAATCAGTCCTTCAGCCCCATAATTTTTTTGGCCATTTTCTTCTTGGATTCAAAGTCTGTCAGGACGGAGATCATGAATCGCTGGGTCTGGGGGGCGCCGGCGCCATGCCAGGTTCCCGGTCCATGCAGACCGGCTGACCAGTGCTGCAGGAATTTGGCAACTTTGAGCCGCTTGTCCGCCGGAGCCACTGATGAGAAAGCCTTCTTCAGCATGGGACCTACCTCCGGGTTTTCCAGATCTTTCAGCTTTGGCGCGGTCACCACCAGTCCGCCGCCGATATCTCCCGCATTTTTAATGATTTCCCAGAATCCATGGGCGATGTTCAGTTTGGCTGCGTTGCCGAAGAGATCATCCGGAAGGAAGACGCCCGAGCCTTTGGGCTCCTCCCGCCCCCTCATAGCGGCTGCGATGGCGCAGGCATGGGAAGTTTCACTCAGGCGAACCATGTCAATAATCTTCTCCTGGATGTGAGAAACCTTGTCCACACCGATATATTCGGCGGCGAGCAGGGTAGCTCCGATGATCAGGTCGGCAAATCCCACTTTGCACGCCCCGCCGCAGTTCATGCGATGGGCCTTGGCAAATCGGGTGACCAGTCGCCCGCAGTACTTGGTCTCGCCGCAGAGGAACACCCGTTCCCAGGGAATGAAAACATTGTCAAAAACCATGGTCGAGGTCTCCCGTTGTCCATAGATGGGATTCCCAAGCTCGACTTCATCTTCACAAAATTCCCTCTCCGCAGAGTAGGCATTGTACTGGCAGATATAGGTAAGCCCCGGCGCGCTGTTCTGTACGGCAAAAGCCAGAGCAAAGGCTTCTTCCCCTTCTCTCAAGGCGCCGCCGGGAAGAACGAGTGTTTCATGGGAACCAATGGCGCCGCTCTGGCTCACCTTGATCCCCCGAACCACGATGCCGTCCGTCCGTTTTTCGACGAGGTGGATGTAAGTATCGGGTTCATCCTGTTGGGAGGGCCTTTTCTTCCGGTCACCCTTGGCATCCGTGATGGCTCCCGACACAGCAAGGTCGTTCGCTTGTGCATACGCAAGCCACTTGTTGAATGTTTCGTTGTACTTTGTGCCCAGGTCCCGATCCATCTCCCATGTCGTGGCGGCAAGGCTGTTGAGGGCATCGCACCCGACACAGCGATAATTGCAGGTGCCTACCGTCTGACTGGTCAAGAGGGCCATCTCCTGCCGCATATCCAGGTCGTGGATGCTGCGGGCAACGTTAAGGTTGCGGTTGATGGGCTCTCCTGTGAGGTGGGACGTGGCGACCATGACTTCTTTGTGTTGGGGATCTTCAGCCAAGGCGTACATCTCCGCATTGGCCATGACCATGGATCGGGTAACTTTATTGTTGAGCAGATTTTTCACCCATTTGCCGCCTAAATAGACGTGGGGCGACAACTTCTTTATCATGTCCAGATACTCTTGTGCTGTTTTCAAAGCCATAATTACTCCTCCTTTTTGTTCAATTTGACTTCAATGCAACATCCTGCCTTGCCACCTGCCTTTGGTAGTGCTCCTATATTCAGTAAGGCAATATCCATGACTTCCATTAATTCGGTTGCGGTGTGTTTTCCGGAAAGAACCAGCAGCAGGCCCCCATCTTTCAGTTCCGCTTTCGCGATGAGCCCCGCTTCGTGAAAACCCGGTATAATCTTCTTGTCAAGACAGCAATACACAAAACTCGCAAAAGTACCGCCCAGACCTTCATAAATTCCCCGCACCTCATTTTCGATTCTCACGGCTATAATTTCCAATCCCGGATCATACTCGCTTACTACCAATTCCGATCCTCCTCTTTTTGTAAGAATCTTTTTTCAGTTGAACCTTTACGGATGCGGGAAAGCTTCTTACGGACTTTCCCGGTAGCCATTTCAGAATGGATATGCCCGAAGATACTCATGTAGTGAACCATCAATCTGCGGAAATGGCAATACGGAAATATTACGTAATATATACGTATGTTAAATAAGTATTACCAGTATCAGGATTAAAGCAGAATTATAAAGCCAAGAGATGGGATCTCAGGTTGGCTTTCCTGTTTTTCAACCTCAGTTTTTTCCTGATATTATCACGGTGCACCTCGACCGTCCTGGCTGATGCCTTCAGTAGTACCGCGATTTCTTTTGTCGTGCGCCCCTCTTTAATAAAATTTATGATCTTGATTTCCGTTGGGGTGAGGTTTGGATATTTTGATGACAGGGTACGCAGGAAAGGGGAAATAATCTCGTTCACATTTCTCTCAAGGATTTTTAATTGATTTAACTGCTGGCTGTCAATATCGGTCATCTTGAGATTCTCAATGTACGGAAGTATCAGCTCTCTCATGTTACAGGTGACTTTCTCTTCAAGTTCCGTTTTGTCCTCCTCTCTACGCTCAAGCAGGACCTTAAGAGCCGTATTCGCATCTTCCAGATTGCGGGATTTTTCTTCGAGCTCCAGTTCTCTCTTCTTCAAGGCCTCTTCCATTTTTTTGCGCTCCGTGATGTTGCGGGCGATGCCGTGAACCGAAACCTGCCTGCCGTTTTCTTTCATGATCCGGGCATTCACTTCCACCCAGACCGCTTCGCCATCCTTTGTGTAGGTAAGAAATTCCTGCGGGTTCTGAACGTCCATGTTGTTGAGCCTCTTTCGAATAAGCTGCCGGACGACCGGCAGATAATCCGGGTCCAGGAGACTCTCTATATTAAGTCCCAGGATCTGCTCCGGTTTGTAGCCGTAGGTTTTGGAGACAGCGGTATTGCAGGACAAGATTGTACCGTCGAAATCTAAAATAAAAATGATGTCATTGGCGTTTTCAAAAAGTTCCCGATACTTCTGTTCCGATTGCCTTAACGCTTCTTCAGCCTTCCTGCGATCCGTGATATCGGTAACAATCTCGACTACACCTGTAAGAGCTCCTCTTTCATTCCTGACGGGATAGCTGCGCAAGACCCAGTTCTTCTTGTACGACGAAAAATCAATGACCTCATGGGTTTTACCGGTGTGTAATGTCTTTTCAGCCGGACAAATCGGACATGCTCTATTTCTGTTATGAAGAGCCTTATAGCAATGTTGGCCGTTTAATTGGCCGGGTTCCAGCGCAAATGCATCATGCATAGCCTTATTGGCCCAAATAACTCTCAAATCCTTATCCAGGTATAGGACAAGCTCAGTCATGGCATCGAGAATGACCGCCTTCTCCTGCTCTGATTTGCTGAGTTTTTCCAAAATCCCAAGGTATTTTTTTTCAATGCGGCGGGTCTGTATAGTTATTTTTTTCATAGATTTTCCTTGTTAGAGCGCGCCCAGGTTTGAAGCGTATCATAAGTATTACCCAGATCCAGCGATATCCATCACAGCGCCTCTACTATAGTGTCATTGCGAGCACCCAAAGGGTGCGTGGCAATCTTTTTGTGAAAACCGAGATTGCTTCGTTTCACTCGCAATGACAGCTTTTATCGTTGGATTCGAGTATTATATAACATAAATCAGTTATATTTGCAGACGCTATTGAGTGTCGATAGAGCATTAATATAGAGGTTTTATACAATATCAAATATTCCTCTTGTCTTTTTGAGCATTTTTTATCAGAATAATGCTGCATGAATGTAAGCGAACGTTGTTAGCCAGAGCAGTAAGGAGTATTCTCATTTTCAATCATGTTGCCTTCGTGGTGTGGCGTTTTGTTGTATCTAATCCCTTAGGAAAGCGATGGAGGAGCAGAGATGAAAAAAATTAGAGCACTTTATTTTATCGTTATCATCACAGTGTGTATATTTACATATTCACTATCATTGGCGGGCTCGCCACCGGCAGTGGGGGGAACGCTGCCGGACATAAAACTTTCCATGCCCAAGGATATGGCTGATAAAAACTATCTTGGTCTTGGCTTATTCGGATTCGGTTCTTTCAAGATTCCGGAGATTAAAGCCAGGTTAGTTATTGTGGAGATTTTCAGCATGTACTGTCCTTACTGCCAGCGGGAAGCGCCGAATGTAAATCAGTTGTATGCGAAAATTGAGCAAAATCCGTCTCTCAAAGGTAAGATCAAGATCATCGGTATTGGCGTAGGAAACACTTCCTATGAAGTGGGCACTTTTAAGAAGAAATACAATGTATCCTTTCCCCTCTTTGACGATGCGGATTATATCATCCATAAGATGGTCGGCGAAGTGAGAACACCGTACTTCATCGGTGTGAAAATGAACCCGGACGGCTCTCATCAGGTCATCTATTCCAAACTGGGTGAGATGGAGGGCGTGGATCAGTTTCTGGCGACAATGACTAGATTATCCGGACTGCAGTAGGAGGTTTATTATGAAAAGATATGTCAAATATGCGTTGATAGTTTTATTGATCGGTACGTTTGTCATTACTGTTGCGTTTGTTCCGACCGCGTACTCTCTGTCAGATGCCTATAAAAATAATATTTATAATCCGGGGATCCTCAAGCCGACAGACAGTGTTTTGAAGGTCAAGGTAGGGAAACCTGCTCCGGATTTTACCCTGAAAGCGGTATCGGGAGATGCGGTGTCTTTGAAACAATACCTGGGCAAAAAGAACGTTGTTATCTCCTTTGTGCCCGCGGCGTGGACACCGGTATGTTCCGACCAGTGGCCGGGTTATAACATCGTGAAGGACATGTTTGATCAATACGATGCAGTATTGTTGGGAATCACGGTAGATAACATCCCCACGCTGTTTTCCTGGACGAACCAGATGGGGAAGTTATGGTTTCCTGTGCTTTCCGATTTCTGGCCGCATGGCCGTGTAGCAAAAAAATATGGAGTATTGCGTTCCGATGGGACATCCGAGCGGGCGTTGTTTGTCATCGATAAGAAAGGAATTATCCGTTACATAGACGTGCATGATATCAATAAGAGACCGCCCCTGGAAGACCTTATCAGAGAACTGGAAAAGCTGAAGTAGAAATACATTATAAACCATTGCAAAGTGCGCTCTCTGTCATTGCGGTGAACTAAAACCCTGAGCGTAGTGTGAGGGGAAGTGAAGCAATCTCATAAAATATTGACAATACAGAAGATTGCCACGTCGCTGGCGCTCCTCGCAATGACATAACAGCACTTGTGCAAACGTTTTATTATGTCATATTTTTCACTTGAATAATGCGCCCGTATGTGTTACGGATGTTTGAAAAATAACACCGTATTATTTTTTTGCATACGGGTAGCACGATATTAATATTCATATTACTGATTCCTTTCGGAGGATGGTATGCATATCCCTGACGGGTATCTCAGTCCCCAGACATATATCCCCCTCTATGGGGTATCGATAGCCTTCTGGGGGATAGCCCTGAAAAAAATTAAAAAAGAGGTATCCGCCAAACAGGTTCCCTATCTCGCCATGGCGGCAGCCTTTTCTTTTCTCATTCAGATGTTCAATATCCCTATCCCCGGAGGAACGACGGGTCATGCCGTCGGTGCGGGGATTATTGCCCTTCTTCTGGGGCCCTGGACGGCTGTCATCGCCGTCTCCGTGGTTTTGATTATTCAGGCCTTTGTCTTCGGTGACGGCGGCATTACGGCCATCGGCGCCAACTGTTTTAATATGGCCATTGTCATGCCTTTTGTCGCCTTCTGGACTTTCCATCTTATAAGAGGTTCCTCACAGAGCGGACCAAGATTTGTTGCGGCGACCTTTCTTTCCGGGTATATCGGGCTTACTGCCGCCGCCCTGTCTGCCGCCTTCATGTTCGGTATTCAACCCGTCATCGCATCCGGTCCTGACGGCAGACCCCTGTATGCGCCCTATCCCCTGTCTATTGCCATACCGGCGATGGCCATTGAACACCTGCTCCTGTTCAGTATTGTCGAGGGTGTGATGACTGTTATGCTCATGAAATATTTTCTGAAACATGAGTCAACGCTTATTTACAGTATGCGGGAGGTATCCTGTGAAAAGGTTTGAGAAGAAACTCTGGCTGGGGCTTTTTATAATGGCCCTGCTGTCCCCTTTAGGCATTATCCTCCCGGAAAAATTCGGTGCTGAAGATGCCTGGGGTGAATGGAGTCTTGACGCCCTGGAAAGGCTTTTGGGGTACGTCCCGGAAGGGTTGAAAAAAACGGCAGACATCTGGGCGGCGCCCATATCGGACTATAACTTCGGGGGAGAGGGTGCATTGCTTCCCGCTACAATTCTTTCCTATATCGTGTCGGGCATCATCGGGATCATACTGGCCTCCGTCATCATGATAATAATATCCAAGTTTCTGTTTAAAAATGAGAAATAAGATTCCGGCATTTCTTCTCTCTAAACCTTCCCCGGTCATTGATACACGTGAACAGGGTACAATCCAGGCTACCTACATCGAAAAAGGAATGAAATACCTGTCGGAGATGATTACGGCAGGCTTCATTAACGTGGGGCAGGAAACGGGGGAAGGTCTTTTCCGGAATCTTGATCCCCGATTAAAGGTGCTGTTCCTGATCTTCTTTGTAGTAATTGTCAGCCTGAAAAGGGATATCTTTCCGGAAGCGGTTATGGTGCTCTTCATGGCGTTAATGGTTGCCTTATCCCGCATAGATTTCTGGCGGTTCTACAGAAAGATAATCGGATTGACGTTTTTTTTCGGGTTTCTTATTGCCTTTCCCGCGGCCTTTAATGTGGTAACAGCCGGTGAAATGATTTTTCCCTTTCTGACGTTGTCACAGCCCTATGATTTCTGGATCTACCATATCCCCCGTGAGATAGGTCTCACCAGACAGGGAGTTGAGGGAGTCGTTATGCTGTGCCTGAGAGTGATGAATTCGCTCACCATCTCCCTCCTTGTCATTCATACGACCCCGTTTCACAAAATTATCAAGGCCCTGCAGGTCTTTCGGGTTCCCGATACATTTCTACTCATTATTACGCTTTCTTATAAATATATCTTTGTTTTCGCGAAAACAGTGGAAAACATGTACCTGGCGAGGAAGAGCAGGCTGGTGGGAATGGTAAGGAACGACGAAGCCAGAATGTGGATCGCCGGGAGAATTGTCTTTATGTTCAGAAAGACAATGGCAAGGTATGAGGAGGTATTCAGAGCGATGGTAGCAAGGGGCTTTACTGAAGAAGTCAGGTTTTCCGATTTCGGCGCCGTGACCAGAAGGGACGGAATTGCAGGCTGTTTATTCCTTCTTGCCGGGATTGTTTTTCTATGGATGTGAGGACTTTGTGTGGAACCTATTATACGAGTTGATGCTGTAAGCTACAGTTATTACGAAAAGATACCCGCCTTATGCGGCGTAAGTCTGAGTCTTTCCGAGGGCGAAAAGTTTGCCGTGATCGGTTCGAATGGCAGCGGCAAATCGACCCTTCTCAAAGTTATGAACGGGTTACTTTATCCCCCCAGCGGAAAGGTTTACTTCCGGGGAGAGGAGATTACCGAAGAGTCGCTTAAAAACAGGGCATTCCTGAGAATGTTCAGAAGCAGTGTGGGATATGTCTTTCAGGATTCCGATGTCCACCTTTTTTGCCCTTCTGTTTTGGATGAGTTGATGTTCGGCCCGTTGCAGCTGGGATTGTCCGACGACGAAGCTCATGAGAGGTCGATGGGTGTATTGCAGATGCTGGAGATCACTCATCTGCAGGATCGGCCTTCCTATATGCTGTCAGGAGGAGAAAAAAAAAGAGTGGCCATCGGCTCTATTCTTACCATGAATCCCGGGGTGCTGCTCCTCGATGAACCGATGAGCGGCCTCGACCCGAAAACAAGAAGCTTCTTGATAGAGATGATTATTTTCCTTAATGAGGCAGGGAAAACCCTCGTCATTGCTACCCACGACCTCTCTCTTATCAGTGAACTCCAGTGCCGGGTTGCCGTCCTTGCCGAGGATCACCGTGTGGAAAAAATCGGGATCGCTGAAGACATATTGCAGGATGAAGACCTGTTGTTAAAGGTCAATCTTATCCACGAGCATATGCATTACCATGGAAACCAGGCCCACATGCATATCCACTCCCATTATCTGATACACCGCCATGACCAAAAGCACGATGATGTGGATAGCTAATGTTGACAAACTCGTAAAAAGTCTGTCATTCCCGCGTAGGCGGGAATCTATGAATAGAGAAACACTGGAAAATACTGGATTCCCGTTTTCACGGGAATGACAAAATTACTCATATTTTGACTTTTTGCGAATCCGCCAATGTTCGGCTGTTTTCAATCAAGAATAATTTAAGAGGATAGTCATGAAAATACTTACTACACTGCGTTTTTCTATGAAGTTCTTGGGAATAATATTGATTGTTTTGATCATTGTGTACGGAGCTTTTTCAGCGACAAGTTACGCAGCCCACCCTCTCTTTACCGACGATACAGGAACCCAGGGGAAGGGGAAATTTCTATTCGAGCTGAACGGTCAGGCAAGTTACGACAGGATGGATTCGGTCGATGATACCGGCGCCAATATAAGGATTAAGAGCAGGGAAAGCGAAATCAAGGCGGCACTTACCTATGGCGTTATGGAACACGTTGACGTGATTCTGGGGGTTCCCTACCAGTGGAAGAAGACGGAAGAAAGCAATGTCACGACATCTGATGTAAACGGTATTGCGGATATGTCGCTGGAGATAAAGTTGCGCTTTTACGAAATAGACGGTTTGAGTTTTGCGCTCAAACCAGGGCTGACGCTGCCGATAGGCGATAAAGATAAGGATCTGGGGACGGGAAGGGTCACGGGTTCGCTGTATTGTATTGCCACAAAAGAGATTAGCCCTTGGGCGTTTCACTTAAATCTCGGGTATAAAAGAAATGAAAATCAGTTGGAGCAGAGAGAAGACATCTGGCATGCATCTCTCGCAGGAGAGTATAAAGTTATTCAGAGCTTGAAATTTGTTGCGAATATTGGGGCAGAAAGAAATACCGATCCATCATCCAACACAAATCCCGCTTACATATTAGGCGGCTTTATCTATTCCATTAAAGAAAATCTGGATGTTGACTTCGGCGTCAAGATAGGCTTGAACGAAACCGAGAAAGACGTTGCTTTTCTGGGAGGAATAGCACTGAGATTCTGATCTTGTAACTACAGAGCAGGAAAGGACTTCTTACAGAACGGGCGAACACGCATCAATAAATGTGAGAATGTTAAAGTCCTCTGTAAAAAATAAAAGAAGTGCAGCGGACAATTTCAAAAGTTTCACATCTTTATACTCTTTATTTTCTGCTACGTTTTTTATTTTGGTTTTACTTAACGAAAAAGTACTGCTGTAAGTATCAAGGAACGACTCTACGTCGTGTTCCAGTTTATCAAATCTTTCTAGAAGATCTTTTGCTTCCGGCGTTAAATGCAGTCCTTTACCCTGCCCGTCCGAATAGGTTAGTTTTACACCCAGCCGTGCCTCTGAGGCTTTCAGCCTTCCCCAGGCCGCCCGGTACGACATGTTCAATTTTTTTGCCGCCCCATAGAGGCTGTTATGCTCCTCTATGGCGTGCAAAAGTTCTTCACGGCCTTTACCAAAAATGGTTTTTCCGTTTCTTTCCAGCCATATTTTATGTCTGATTTTCATTTTATAGCCTTTCCAGATACGAAATTTTGGTTATTTTTAGCATAAATATTGTATGATTACCAGCAATAAAATTGCAGGGCAAGGACATATGTCAAATATGACATATTTAATGGAAATAATTCCATTTTCTGCTGGCAGAACCCGCTAAAATTCCTTGACAGATGCAAGCATTACGTATATAGGGAACCAGTATTTTCAGGCCTTGATAAATTAATTAAGTTATCGTGTGCCATTCTTGAAACCAAGGATGTTTAAGCAAACATATTAGATCCCGCCATTATGCGTAAATCTTCTCCGATCCGCTTCTTCTAAAGAATTATTCCATGAAGGGTGGACGATGGGTATGACTGGAAACGGTCCTGCCTCCCGTGTTTGGAAAGGAGAATAGGGAAAATATAAGGGAGAAGTATTTTCTATTAAATTCTCAGAAAGGAGCACTTTTTATGGATGTTAGCAGAAGAGGTTTCTTGAAGATCTCCAGTGCTATCCTGGCAGCAAGCGGAATCGGCGTCAGCCTGAAACCGGTGTCCGCCCATGCCCAGCCACTGAAGGTCAAGTATGCCAAAGAGACCACGACGGTTTGTCCTTACTGCTCCGTTGGATGCAGCATCATCGTATCCGCACGGGAAGGTAAGGTTATTAACACGGAAGGCGATCCGGACAGCCCCATCAACAAAGGTTCTCTCTGCAGCAAGGGAGGATCCATCTACCAGATGTCTGTCAACGAGAACCGTCTGGGAAAACCTCTCTATAGAGCACCCTATGCCACGGAATGGAAAGAAGTGGATTGGGAGTGGGCGCTTGACAAGATTGCAGAAAATGTCAAGAAGAGCCGTGACGCGAGTTTCAAGTTCAAAAACGATAAGGGCGAAACCGTAAACCGCACGGAAGGCATTGCCTCCGTCGGCAGCGCCGCCATGGATCTCGAAGAATGCTTTACGTATCAGAAATTCTTAAGGGGGTTAGGTCTGGTCTATATCGAACACCAGGCCCGTATTTGACACAGCCCGACTGTACCGGCTCTGGCAGAGTCGTTCGGACGCGGCGCAATGACAAACCACTGGGTTGATTTTAAGAATGCTGATGTGATTTTAATCATGGGAAGCAATCCCGCTTCCAATCATCCTGTTTCCTTCAAATGGGTACAAGAGGCCATAGACAAGAGGGGAGCGAAGGTTCTCTGCGTGGACCCGAGGTTCACCCAGTCTGCTTCGAAAGCCCACGTGTATGCCCCCATGCGATCGGGGACGGATATCGCCATCCTTGGCGGCATGATCAAGTATATCATCGATAACAATCTGTATTTCGCGGAATATGTGAA
>Ga0153915_10003248_pt1 | contig 14900 bp, 13 predicted proteins | sample Opewatmetagenome_2_FD_107003 | JGI IMG/M metagenome (GOLD analysis project Ga0153915, IMG submission 107003) | Freshwater wetland microbial communities from Ohio, USA - Open water 3 Core 3 Depth 3 metaG | ecosystem: Environmental > Aquatic > Freshwater > Wetlands | place: USA: Ohio, Lake Erie...
TGCGGAATTCATCCCCAGCCCAACGGCGCAGTTCCTCGAAGTCTTCGGCATCGAGGCGCAGGAGGAATGTTTTTCGCTCTCCCATGTCTCACTGATAGATCGTCCCGGTATTCACTACCGGCTGAGTCGCCCGATCACCGCACAGGACTACGAGCAGGTTGCTGACCATCGCAGCCCGGCGCTCTTGATCGAGTTCGACTACTTTGTTTTTCGAAAGCAGGTCGAGGGCCATCTCCACCATGCCGACCGCCCCTTCGACGATTTTCTGCCGTGCGGCGATGATGGCCGAGGCCTGCTGCCGCTGCAACATGACAGCGGCGATCTCCGGGGCATACGCCAGGTGACTTATGCGCGCCTCCATCACCTCTACACCGGCCTTTGCCAGCCTTTCCTGGATTTCCTTCTTCAGGTGGGCCGCAACGATGACGGTCTGGCCCCGAAGCGAGGTGACGGCCTCGTCATGGGAATCATACGGGTAAGCCGTAGCCAGGTTCCGCAGGGCCGCTTCGCTCTGAACGTGAACGTAGTCTTCGTAGTGATCCACCTCGAACGCCGCCTCCGCCGTGTCCACAACTCTCCATACCACCACGGCCGCAATCTCGATCGGGTTGCCGTCGTGGTCGTTGACCTTCAGGTGCGCCGTCTCAAAATTCCGAACCCGCAACGATATTGCTTTCCTGCCGGTAAAAGGATTCACCCAGTGCAGCCCGGGCGTCCGCACAGTCCCGGTGTACTTTCCGAACAGCTGTACGACGACGCCCTGATTGGGGTGGACGACGAAAAGCCCGGCAAAGCAAATCACGTCCGCAATTATCCACAGGATGGTAAGCAGGGTTCCGGCCAGCTCTTTGTTCCCGATACAGAAAACCAGAGCGTAGATCAGCAACCCCAGGATCAACAACAGAGCCAGCAAAGTGGCGATGCCCGGCAATGTCCCGCGCAACTTTTCTTGTATCACGGATGTCCTCCTTGTGATCGGTGGTTGATATCATAATAATATTACATTGATATTCCAAGCCTATTCGGTCTTTTATTGAGCTTGTCGCCAGGGAACCCTGATCTGGAGGGGAGGGAGGACAGCAGCCCCGCCCGAAGAGTTACTGTGCGGCGTGCGGCCGCGAACGCCTGCCGGGGGATGGCAGGATACAGCATCCAGACCTGCGGTGGTATATTCAGACAGAGACCCGCACGTGGGGGGTTCTCTGGATTATGAGCGACCAGGATTCCGGCATTGCTCGAGAGCAGGACGACCTGACGGAAGACATGATTTCGTCCGCCAGGAAAAGGACCCGTATGAATGCCGTGGTCCTGTTACTGGTGTTCGCCCTGCTTACGTTTGCGCCTCAGCCCTGGGCAGTATTTGCGCCGTTGCTCCTGCTGATCCCGCTGCTGCAGGCAGTGCGGGACAGGATGGGCCGCAGCGCCTCCTCGCCCGGCACACCCCCTCCTGCCCAACGAGATTCATTTCCCGAACCGTACAGCCAGAAGCCCCGTGATCCCAACGATCCGCGCCGCTACCGGCCCATCGGTTAGCAGGAGTTTTACGATGAAGGTTCGAGGCCCGCGCCCGGCGGGCGGAGGCGATTCTCCTCATTGAACGACATCGCCCGTCGATCCAGTCAGAGCGTCGTGGACTCGACGATCAGGCTCTGCTCGGCGAATCTCCCGGGCCGCAGCGGGCTGATGTCCATGAAGCGGCATTCCCCGTAAGCGATCAGTTCAGCAACAGCCCGCCCCGTGGCGGGTGCGTGCATCAGTCCGTGGCCTCCGAACCCCGCGGCAACGAAGAATCCGTGCAGGTCCGGCAACTCCCCGATTATCGCATGATGGTCAGGGCTCTCAGGGTAGAGCCCCGCCCAACAGCGGCGCGGAGATATGCGCGCCTCATCAAGAAACGGAAAGCGGACCGACGCCTTTTCCGAAACGATTTCGATAAACCGTGGATCAAAGCTCTCGTCGAACCCTGGCGGATCCTCCGGATCCGAATACGCCAGAAGAATGCCGTCGCCTTCCCGACGTATCAGGAGGCCGGTATCGAAATCGATCGTCATGGGAATCACTGGCGCCGCACCGCCGATCGCCTCCGTGCAGGCGAGCATGCGGCGAACGGGGAAGACCGGAATCTCGGTGCCGGCCTTTTGCGCGAGGATTCCGGCATAGGGTCCTGCGGCATTCACAACCACAGGCGCGTCAACCGCGCCCTTGCTTGTCTCGACACCGCCGATGCGGCCCGATTCGACCCGAACTGCGGTCACCTCCGTGTCGGCGAGGATTGCAGCCCCGGCGCGGCCCGCGGCGTGGAGGTAGCCCTCGGTTACGCCATGCGGATCGATGAAGCCATCCCTCGAACAGAAGGTCCCGCAGCGAAGGTCATCGGTCCGGACATAGGGGGCCAGCCGCTGAATCTGGGCCGGTGTGAGGCATTGGCTCTGAACCCCAAGCTCGTGCTGAAGCTCGAGGTTCCGGCTCAAGAGTCGTTCGCCCCGCTCCGTGGCGGTCATGAAGAGGTATCCGGCTTCGACAAGCCCGCAATCTCCGCCGGTTTCTTCCGCGAAGCGCTCGAAAGCGCCGATCGAGTACATGGAAAGCTGGATGTTGATCGCTGTCGACCACTGTGCGCGAATGCCCCCGTTGGCCTTGGATGTCGATCCTTGTCCTGCCCCGGACAACATCTCGATCAGGAGAACGTCGCGGATTCCGAGGAGACCGAGATGATACGCGACGCTGCATCCCGTAACCCCGGCCCCGACGATGATCACTTCGGCTGTCCTGCTCACAGAGCCGGTGTGCCACAGAATACCGACCGGAGGCAAGATAAATCGCTTCTGCCGGCAACTCTATGCAGGTAAATTTTCGGTCGTGAGCAGCCGCCGATACCTGGTAACCAATCTCCGTGCGTTCTCGACGATCAAAGAGCTGCATCGGTCCGTCTTCTACTCGAAATGCGGCGAGGAAATTCGCTCCCTTCTGCAGACTCCTGAGGTGATCCGAAATCCTTCAGCCCGGCCTCGCACCCGTTCATTCCTACGCGTGGCCCAATGGAACATCGAGACAGGCAGGCGTGCAAAGGCCGTCGCGAGTCTTATTGAGAGCGACGAGATCCTGCACTGGGCTGACGTGATCCTGCTAAACGAAGCGGACTACGGCATGGCCCGCTCAGGAAACCTGCACGTCGCGCGTTTGATCGGCGAACAACTGGGAATGCACGTGGTCTTCTGCCCTGCTCACATCGAGCTGACGCCGGCCAGTGGAGAAGATCTTGCCGCCGGAGGCGAGAATTGCGAGAGCCTCCAGGGAAACGCGGTCCTGAGCCGCCATCCCATCATCGACGCGAGAGTCATCCGGCTTCCGGCCTGTTTCGAACCCTACGAATTCCATGAGAAGCGCTACGGCTATCGGAATTGCCTGCTTACGAAGCTTTCCGTGCATGGGTATGATCTGTGGGCAGGATCAGCGCATCTGGAGGTGAGAAACACGCCCGGGTGCCGTGCCCTTCAGATGCGCCACCTCCTCACCCGGCTTCCCGCCCGGCCGGACGAAGCCTTTGTGCTTGGCGGAGATTTCAATTCAAACGGATTCCTCCGGGGATCGCGCTGGCGCACGGTTGCTTCCGTCTGCCGCCTGGTTTCAAGTGCGCCTGAGATCATGAAGGCGCGGTTGCGCCACCCGGAGCGACGGGCAGAGCCGCTTTTCAGGATCGCCGCCCGCCACGGTCTCTCATGGACAGATCTGAACTCGGACGACGCTACCGCCACCGCTGCGATTGGCATGCTGGAGGACGCCTCGATGCTGCCGAGGGCGGTCGCCCGGTGGGCCACCCGGCGGCTACTTCATGACCACGGGCGCCTGGACTTCAAGCTCGATTGGCTACTGGGCCGGAATATCCGGGCGTTGCATCATGGCGAAAGCCGGGATCCGCTCTCCGGAACAGCCTCCGAGGATCCCGCGTGCGTGTCGACGGAAAGAATCGGTGACGCCCGTCTTTCTGATCATTCCCCGATCTCCGCCGACATCCGGCTGTGAAGTGCAGATGCCTGACCGATCTGAATCGCGCCACCAGTCGCACCTGAATCCGGCGGCCCGCAAGCGCTGGGTGCCCGTTCCAGTTGCCGCTGGCATAATGTTACTCTTGCTTGAATGAGCGGGTGCGGTCTGTTTGACCGGACCGCTGCTCTGCAGTCGGCGAACTCCCGGCTGCGCGATTCCGTGCTGCACGGTCGGAGAGAGTCACTTATGAGTCGATCTGACAGGTTCCTGAATGCCGTGCACCTGCAGCGATCAGACTGCACGCCAGTCTGGTTCATGCGGCAGGCGGGACGATACATGCCCGAGTACCGCCGGATCCGCGAAAGGCACGGCCTGCTCGAGATGTTCAAGACCCCCGAAATAGCCGCCGAGGTGACGCTGCAACCGATTCGCGCACTCGCTGTCGACGCCGCCATAATCTTCGCAGACATACTTCTTCCTCTCGAGGCGATGGGATTGGACCTCGAATTCGTTGAAGGCGAGGGCCCGATTCTGCGCAGTCCTGTGCGCAGTCGGGCGGACGCCGAGGCCCTGCGCATTCCGGACCCTGAGGAATCGCTCGGATACGTTCTGGAAAGCCTGCGCCTCGTGAGGAAGGAAGTCGACGGGAAGGTACCACTGATTGGCTTCGCCGGCGCGCCATTCACGCTGGCAGGCTATGCCATCGAGGGAGGCGGATCGCGCAGCTTCACCCTGACAAAGCGGCTGATGTATGAGCACCGGGAAGCCTGGGAGGCGCTTATGGGAAAAATCACGGAAGCCGTGACCGCATTCCTGCTGAAGCAGGCTGGTGCCGGCGCGCAGGCGGTCCAGCTGTTCGACTCCTGGGTCGGGTGCCTGAGCCCCGCAGACTATCGCCGGTACGTGCAGCCTTACTCAAGATCCATCTTCAGGAGACTCGCGCAGGAGGGCATCCCTGCGATCCACTTCGGCACAGCCACCGGCGACCTGCTGCCATTGATGAGCGCGGCGGGAGGCGATGTGATCGGGGCCGACTGGAGGATCTGGATCGATGATGCGTGGTCGCGCGCCGGCAGCGACAGAGCGATTCAGGGAAACCTCGACCCAGCTCTCCTTCTGGCCCCATGGCCTGTGGTTGAAGAGAGTGCCGGCGAGATCCTCGAGCGCGTGCAGGGCCGGAGCGGCCACATTTTCAACCTGGGGCACGGCATCCTGCCGCAGACGCCCGTCGACACCCTGAGGCGACTCGCCGACTTCGTGCACGAACGCACCGGGGACAGTCACCAGTGTCCCTAGCATGGCAGTGCGTCGCCTTCGGTGAAGCGGTGTTCAGGGGACACTGGTGACTGTCCCCCTCAGTCAAAAACCACGGTCTGAAGAGTGGTTATCTCGATGGTCTTGCCGCAGCGCGGATTTGCGCACCGCAGTTTGTCATCGATCCGGATACGGTAGTCACGTGCTTTCGCGAACCGGGCACGGTCACGCTCGTCGGCTCTCACCGGCAGGCTCGCCTTCTTGGTGCGACGACGCCATCGGATTTGATACTCAGCGGTCGCTCTGCACTTCGGACAGTACACCTGAGCGGGGATAGTCTCATCCTTCTCAGTGAAGAAGTCGCGTTCGTCAAGCGGCGGCATGGTCGGACTCCAGTCAGGTTTCCAGGCGATTGAACGAACCCCATTATAATTTGTACTCCTGCACCCGAGGTCAGAATCTTGTTGTAAAATCAACATGCTATGGGTTTATTCAAGAGACTGTTCTCAGGCGACGAGGGTCCCTCCCAAGGCCAGATCAAGAGAGCGCTGAAGCAGGTCACCCAGATTCACGGAGACGCTGCGACCCGCGTGGCGGCAATGGAGAGGCTGGCGGACTGGAAAACCTCGGAGGCGGCAGCTGCGCTCCTGCGCAGATTCACGGTCCAGGTTCCCCAGGCCAGCATGGATCACGAGGAGAAGCAGTACACAGTCCGCCTCCTCGTGCAGATCGGAAGAGTCGCAGTGGAGCCGATCCTGAACTACCTGAAGACCGAGAGCGAGGTGACCTGGCCGGTGCGGGCGCTGCGAGAGATCCTGCCTCATGACGAGTACGTTGCGGCAATGCGCAAGGTGCTGGAGCAGCTGTCGTCGGGATACACGCGCTGGCAGGAGGCCAAGGCGGTGATTATCGCTCACATTCCCGAAAGCGCCTATCCGGAAGTCGCCGGGATAATGCTGGGCCTGCTCGAGGACGAAGACGACGACGTCTGCATAGCCGCGGTCGATTACCTGGTCCGCGGCGGGGACGAGGCTGTCCGTGAACGCCTGATAGAAACGTTGCTCGAGGCTGACGCCCGACCGCGAGTGCGCGGCCGGATTCTCGACCAGCTTTGCGAACGCGAGTGGCCCGTCAAAGGATATCGCAAGCGTGTCGAGGAGATCATACAGGAACCCTACTACCTCACCGCCAAAGGCACCGTCAAGCGCCGTTCAGTCTGATACCCGTACGCCCCCGCACGGCATTGCCAATCTCAATTCATCTGGTATAATTTCGCCCTCGGGTGGTTTAACTCAAAATAAGCAAAACAGTTGGACGGAGGTTGAAAATGAAACGCGTTTTCGGAGTATTGTTGTTGGCGGCCGTCGCGCTTGCGATGCCCGTCGTGGCAGCAGAGAAGATCAAGGGAAGCGTCAGCGACAAGATGTGCGGGGCTGATCATCATGGACAGGACCCGGTTGCCTGCACCCTGAGCTGCGTGAAGGCCGGCAGCCCGTTCATCTTGGTCGTGAGCAAGGACAAGATCCTGGACATAGAGAATCAGAAGGATGCCAAGATCAAGGCCGAACTGGAGAAGTACGCCGGCAAGCCGGTGACCGTCAACGGTACCGTGAGCAAGGACGGCAAGAGCGTCAATATCGCATCGATTGAGGCCGGCAGCTGAGCCGTGGTGACGAATTCCTGCCGGCGGATGCCGGATTCAAATCCGGCGTGAGGCGGGATGCCGGCTCTTCAGACAAGCATCAGCGCCGGATGATCCATGCGACACCGGCGCTGAGACCCGGGCCGTCCCGTCGGTCGACGGCCGCGGCTCACTTCTCTCCCAGAAAACTCTCCAGCACCTGGTTGAAGGCCTGAGGCTTCTCGAGGAAGACTGCATGCCCCGCTTCGGGGATGACCTCGAGCTTTGAGCCGCCGATCTTCGACTGCATGTACTCGCCCAGCAGACGATTGCTCTCGGCCATCACGATCAGCGTCCGCACCTTCACTCGCGGCAAAAGCGGCCGGCGGTCCCCCGTAAAGATATCCATCAACAGTGAGACGACCGTGCCGGTCGGGACCTTCATGGATCCCTGTGTTATCTCCGTGATCAGCAATTGCGGCTGGCGGGCCTGGAACATGCCCTGGACGAACTGCTCCGTCGCCTTCGCGCGATTCTCCTGGAACGACAATACGATGCTTCTCGCCTGTTGCATCGTCATCCCGCCAGGATAGTCTGCTTCCTTGAAGCCGAGCACTCCTCCGTCCACCAGAACGAGACTCTCGGGCTGTTCGGCTTCGCTGCTTGAGACGTACTCCAGCAACACCAGCACGCCTGCCGACCAGCCCACCAGGACCGGGCGTCGGATCTTCAGCGTCCGGAGGAACGCATTCAGGTCTGCGGCCTGCTGTTGGTAGGTGTTCCCTTCTTCCGTGCGCGTCGTCTGCCCGTGGCTGCGGGGATCGATCGCCAGCACGCGGAACCCCCTCGAAGCGAAGTATGGAATCTGCTCCTTCCAGACCTCTGCTGTCGTCGTCCAGCCGGGCACAAAAACGAGAGTTCGGTCACCGGCGCCGGCCTCGACATAGTGGACCTTGATGTCACCTACCTGCACGGTCAGGTCCTTCCAGGACTTCTTCTCAGCTCCGGATAGAAAAACAGAAGTGGCCAACATGGCGACAATCGAAAGTGCGACTACCGATCTCATGGTCGTACTCGGGCCTCCATCGCAAAAGACGGAATCGAGAGACGAAAATCACTGCCGGAGTACCGGCGGGAGGAGCGAGGGCGCGACAGCAACCGCGGTGTCACGCCCCTGCCCTGTGAAAGGATCTCACATCTTCGCCACAGGCGTCTTGCCTGCGATAATGCGATCCAGGCGGCCGACGACATCCTTCAGATAGGCTGCATCTCCACCATCAATCTCCGTCGTCATGTAGCCGTCATAACCGATTTCGCCCAGCGCCTTCCGCACCTCGACCCAATCGACGTCTCCGTCGCCCAAGTTACGCCAGTAGAACCGCTCTTCCTTCTGATCCATGTGGAAGTCCTTTACATGGATCTTGACGATGCGCTTTCCGAGCGTGCGTATCCAATCCTGCGGGTAACCATAGAGGAGTATGTTGCCGACGTCAAAATAGGCCTGTACCCACGGAGTTTTGAAACTGTCGACATAGGCTGCAAATTCCAGGGGGCTGAGCAGGAACTTGTTCCAGACTTCTTCGATGCCGATGATGATCTTCTGTTCCTGCGCGAGCGGAAGCAACCGCTCACGGATGACCTTCTGCGACCGGTTGTACGCGTCACGGTACATGGTCCTGGCATCGACGACGGCCGGTACCAGCAACACCACACTTGCGCCGAACATCTTCGCGTTGCGAATCGACGTTTCCATCCCTGCGACGCTTTTCTTCACGACCTCCGGATCGGAGCTCGAAAGCGGGTACTCCCAGTGCGCCTGGTTCATCACGGAATGGATCTTCAACCCCGACTTGGCTGACGCTTCGCGGAACTCTTCTGCCTGTTTCGGACTGTCCGCGGTCGGGACCTCGACGCCTTCGAAGCCGACATCCAGCGCCAGCTTGAATTTCTCGAGGGTTGTCATCTGCTTTGGCAGCATCTCCATGTAGACAGCCTTCTTCGGAGTGCCGGCTGCTGCCTGGCCGGGCCGGGTTGCGACTGCGCCTGCCGCCGAAAGCATCGCGGCGGACTCAAGAAAAGTCCTTCGATCGATGAGCGTCATGGTGGTCTCCTCGCTTAGTGGAAATACAGGGTGGTATTATACGCCGTCCTCCTGCCAGGCCGCGGGCCAGAATTGTGATCTTCGCCGAATCTTCTGACTTCCGGCCTGGTGTCTGATATCCTCTCGCCGTTCCCCATTGCTATGAGATCAAGACGAACGAGCGGCATACTCCTGCACCCGACCTCCCTGCCGGGAAGGTGCGGCATCGGCGACCTCGGGCCGTGGGCATACCGGTTCGTGGACTTCCTGGTCGATAGCGCGCAGAGCGTCTGGCAGATTCTTCCGCTCGGCCCTCCTGGTCTCGGGAACTCTCCTTACATGTGCTATTCCAGCATGGCGGGTAACCCTCTCCTGATCAGCATGGATCGTCTCGCCGATGATGGTTTGATCACTCATCTCGACATCCGGGAGGCCCCGGATTTCCCGGCCGGCCGTGTTGATTTCCACGCGGTGAGATCTTTCAAGTGGAAGCTCCTTCGTAAGGCTGCGCACACGTTTTTTGAAAGGGCATCCAGCAGCCAGCGTCACGATTTCGACGAATTCTGCCGTCACAAGCACCCCTGGCTTGACAAGTTCTCGGAATTCTCCGCCCTGAAGGAAAAGGCCGGGGGGGCATCCTGGACCGAGTGGCAGCGCGGGTTGCATCCCGATCCTTCCGAGGTGCTGACTCAGAAGTTTGTCCAGTTTGAGTTTTTCCGGCAGTGGGGCGCTCTGAGGCACTACTGCCGCGAGCGCGGAATCGACATCATCGGCGATCTGCCGATCTTTGTGGCCCACAACAGCGACGACGTCTGGGGAAATCCCGAGCTCTTCGACCTTGACGATTCCGGCCAGCCCCGGACCGTAGCAGGCGTTCCCCCGGACTATTTCAGCGCGACGGGGCAGTGCTGGGGCAACCCCCTTTATCGCTGGGACGTCATGGAGCGAACGGGCTACGCGTGGTGGATCGAACGCGTTCGATCCGCGTTCGACCTGGTGGATATTCTCCGCATCGATCACTTTCGGGCGTTCGAGAAATACTGGGAAATCCCCGGCGAATCGAAGACGGCGGAAAGGGGGCGCTGGGTGGACGGGCCCGGGGACCGTTTTTTCGCGGCGCTGGAGCAGGCGATCGGAAAGCTTCCCTTCATTGCCGAGGACCTCGGCCACATCACGCCGGAGGTTCATGCCATGCGCGACCGGTGGGGATTTCCCGGCATGCGGGTTCTACAGTTTGCCTTTGGCCATGAATCGGCCGATGATCCCTTCAAGCCCTATAACTTCATCAGAAACTGCGTGGTTTACACCGGGACACACGACAACGACACAACCCTGGGCTGGTTCACCAGCCACGCAAGCGCCAACAGCACCCGCTCCCCGGAGGAGATCAGGGACGAGCGCAGTTTCGTTCTGCGCTACCTGGGGACGGACGGGCGCGAGATCCACTGGGATCTCATCCGGCTTGCCATGTCCTCAGTGGCCGATACCGCGGTTTTTCCGATGCAGGACGTGCTGGGGCTCGGCTCGGAGGCCCGGATGAACATCCCCGCGAGCCCGGAGAACAACTGGATCTGGAGATTCGAGGAGGAACAGCTCAAACCGGAGCACGTCGCGCGGCTGCGAGATTTCAGCAGGACCTTCGGCCGCAACACGCCCCTCTTACGTCGCTAGTGCGGCTTCGAGAATGCGGTCCGCAAACCCTCGAAGGCCAGCCCACAGGTCGGTGCGGCCGTGCGGTTCACCTCTTCCCTGCCGCCTCGGTACGCTGATACACCGGCGTACACCAGTCGGCGTATTTCGAGACGCGGCCACACACAACGTCGAAGTAGAGTCTCCTCAGCTGGCCTGTGATCGCGCCCATCTTCCCGGTCCCGATGGGGCGATGATCGACTTTGGCGATCGCGGCGATCTGGACACCGGTCCCGCACAGAAAGGCTTCATCCGCGAGATAGACCTCCGTCCGGTCTATCGGCCTTTCCACCACCTCCAACCCGAGCTCGTCACGCAGCAGTATCATTACCGTCCGGCGCGTGATTCCCTCCAGGATGTTGTCCGTCACCGGCGGCGTCACGGCGACGCCGCGGCGGATCAGGAAGAAGTTCTCGGCAGAGCCCTCAGATATATGCCCATTCTGATTGAGCACAAGTGCCTCGCCGAAGCCCGATTTCAGCGCATCGGTCTTGGCAAACGCCGAGTTGACATAGGCACCGGTGATCTTCCCGCGCGCCGGGATCATATTGTCGTCAACGCGTCGCCAGGAGGAGACGGTGATATGCAGCCCCTCCTCGTCGTCGACGTACGAACCGAATGGGATCGAAATGATGCCGATCTCGGGTGTGAGGTCATGAAGCCGGACACCGATTATCTCATCGCTGAAGTAGGCGAGAGGCCGGATGTAGCAGTTCGTGCGGAAATTCTCCACCCTGAGAAGTTCGAAAAGGATCCGGGTCAGGTCGCTCTCCGAGTAAGGAAACTCCATGCACAGCAGCTTCGCTGAGTCCAGGAACCGGCGAAAATGATCATTGGGCCGAAAGACAAAAAGCTGCTCCTCATCCTCGTTCCAGTAACCGCGAATCCCGCCAAACACGCCTGTCCCGTAATGCAGAGTGTGGGTCATCAGGCCTACCTTGGCCTCACTGTATGGAACGATCCGACCTTTGAAGAACGCGTAATTCGGCAATTGCATGAACTCTACCTCCCGTCAATCTCTAAGATTCGTTCGATGATGGCCATCACAAATGCATATCATATCTCAGCCGGTGGGTCATGTACTCTGAAATCCGGGCATCACTTCATCGGGATATCAGAGAGATACCCACCTCCCCGGGCAGGCATTTCAAAAGGCGGCGCAGCATAGCAATCGGGCCGTGCCAAAGGGGAAATGATTGTGATACATATAGATATACGGAGAACTCATCAGGAACGCAGGCGCGGCCTGTTGTACCGGAATCCGCTTGAGGGCTGAGGCGGAGTCCGGGGAACTTCACCCGTCCGCCTGGGACACTGGAGGAGGAAACATGAGACGTCGGGATTTCATCAAAGGCGTGGGATTGTCGTTTGCGCTGCCGGTTCTCGGGCAGGAAGGACCGCCCGTCAAGGAGAGGGTGGAAGAGCTGACTGCACCCGGGAACCCGGCGATTACTCTGAACCATTTGGGTTTCTTGCCCAATGCCCGGAAGATCGTGCTTTTTCGCCATCCCGGTTCCGTCGCGCCGGCAGAATTTACTCTCAGCGAGATCGGTGCGAATGCGAAACCGATGCGATGGACCCGCCCCCTTCGGCAGGTCAACTGCGACTTTGGCCCTTGCCTGGCGGGGGACTTCACCGACATAGAGCAAGCAGGGCTGTACCAGGTCACCGTTGGAGACCTGCGATCGGTTCCGTTCTTCATCAGGCCGGATCTGTGGAGGCGAACGCTCCCCAAAGCGTTCAGTTTCTACTTCCAGGAACGCTGCGGAGTCGCCGTTCCGAACGTCCATCCAGCCTGCCACCTGGATGACGCGCGGCGTCGCGACAACGGTCAGCACATCGATGTCACGGGAGGGTGGCACGACGCAGGCGATCTGCGAAAATGGATGTCGACAGCTCTTCACAGTGGAATTGCCATAGCCCAATTGGGGCGAAACCTCGGGAAAGAATGGAATCTGGACGGTTCCGGGCTGAAACCGATCCTGGAGGAACTGCGCTGGGGCAACCGCTACTGGCTGAAAATGCAGGATAGCGACGGCCGGGTCTGGGATGACGCGGCCGGAGGCCTCAATGGCGATAACAGCGACAATCATTGGACTGACAATCGCGTCGGCACGGCGGATGACCGTTACATCAACCCGTCCAAGTCCGGAATCATCCAGGCTGAATTTGTGACCGTGCAGGCCCTGATCACCCAGGTCTTCCGGGAAGCAGACCCGGGCTATGCCCAGAGTTGCCTGGCCGCCGGTTTGCGATGCCGCAAGGCATGCACACCTGGGGAGACGACCGATGAACTGGTCTCCTGGGCGATGGCCGCCATGGAGCTGTACCGTGCCACCGGGGAACAGGACTGGGGCCAGGAAGCCCGGCAGCTGGGGAATCAGCTTCATCAACTGCAGGTTCAGGAGTTTCTGGGTGGCCAGCGGCAGGTGCGCGGATATTTCAGAAACTCACCGACCGACCGCACTCCTTACGTCAACGCTATCGGTTCCGCAGTGCCCGCATTGGTCCTGATGGATCTGGCTGCCACTTTTCCTTCCGACCCGAGCTCGCCCGCGTGGGGAAAAGCCGCCCAGATGCACCTGGACGAATATGTGCAACCGCTTTCGGAAAGGAACGCATTCAGGATCATTCCCTATGGCATCTTCGAAAAATCGCCCACGCCGGAGAAGTACCGCCCGCTCGCCGGTGAACTGACTTACCGGTATTTCATGCCGGCGCGAAAGCAATTCTGGTGGCTCGGCATGACATCGCACCTCGAGAACTACGCCTGCCTTCTCGCCAGAGCCTCTGCCGTTTTCAAGCGGCGCGACTACCTGGACCTGGCATTCCGGCAGCTGGAATGGGTCATGGGAGCCAATCCTTTTGGGGCCTGCCTAATGACCGGAGAAGGCATGAACAATCCCTATCCCCATTCCCGGTATGTCGGCCTGATCCCGGGGGGCATCATGAACGGCATCGCAGGGAATCCGCAGGATGAGCCGATCCTGGACATGGAATACGGATTCGATTGGCGTACCACCGAGTACTGGGCACCGCACAACGCCTGGTATCTCTGGGCAGTATCGGAAATTGAGAAGGGGCGCTCCTGACCGCAACAGGAAGCGGGAATACAAGCACCTTCATGCAAGGCCGGACGGCGTGTGTTCCCCGTCGTTGCCATCTGCACGCCACAGGCTCGTTTGTGTCTGCCCGGCCTGCGTTTCGATGCGCGTGGACGCGCGCCCGACGTCCGGCCCCAACGGTGATGTGCTGAGTGTGGGAATGCTCACTAACGCGGCTTGCTTTGCTCTTCGTAGAAAGTCAGCCGCGCTCTCAATACCGTCATCTTGCCGGTGTCGCTCTGCTGGGTCGCCACCTCCAGCGCGCGGCGCGCCACCTGCGCGGCTTCCGCAAAACGTCCAACGTCAGCATACAGAGATGCGAGGAATTCCAGGCTGCTGATCTCCCGTCCGCCCGAGAGGCTCACGGCCTTTTCAAAATGCGGAATCGCATCGGCCAGCCGCTGCCCGGCCGCCAGCACGCGGCCGCAGTTGTACTGGTATTCCAGGGAATCAGGATTGATCTGCGCCGCCTTGATGACGTGCTCGGCCGCTTCGTCAAGGCTGCCGGCGCGGGCCAGTGCTATGCCCAGCGTGTTCTGCGCCTCTGCGTTTTCCGGATTGACGGTCACGGCCTTGCGGCAGTGGCCGATCGCCACATCATTCTGGCGCCTTTCCAGCAGCGCTGCGCAGAGGTTGCCGTGCGCCTCCGAGTTCTCAGGATCGATCGAAATCGCCTTCTCATAATGATCGATGCCCTCGTCCAGCTTGCCGGCTGTGGCGAGCGCAATCCCGAGGTTGGTATGCGCCGCCGCGTAGCTCGAATTGATCTTCAACGCCGTCCGATATTGTTCTATGGCCTGGTCAAGCTGGCCTGACTGCTGCATCACATATCCCAAGTTAAGATGCGCCTTTGCGTCGTCCGGATTGAGCGCCAGTGCCTTCTGCCATCCGGCGACTGCCTCGCCGTACTGCCCTTTCTCCATCAGTTGAACAGCCTCGTCAAAAAGCCGGTAAAAGTCCGTGGCCGGTGTGTCGATCTTCTCCAGCCCGCCGGGTGGAATATTCGCAAATTCCGGGATATTCACGGCGCGGTTGGCTGCCGTGGCGTTTTCGATGAGAATTGCGGGACTGTCGTTGCCTTGATCGTCGATGTGAGTCAGGTACATCTGCGTGTAACCGGAACGCGCCTTCGACGAAAACACCATCCAGCGGCCGCTGGGCGAAA
>Ga0153915_10003249_pt1 | contig 14900 bp, 11 predicted proteins | sample Opewatmetagenome_2_FD_107003 | JGI IMG/M metagenome (GOLD analysis project Ga0153915, IMG submission 107003) | Freshwater wetland microbial communities from Ohio, USA - Open water 3 Core 3 Depth 3 metaG | ecosystem: Environmental > Aquatic > Freshwater > Wetlands | place: USA: Ohio, Lake Erie...
AAGTCTTTATTGATCACTGCCTTATATTTAAGGATCGCCCCTTCTTTTTCATATTTTTTGATCGCTTTTTTCACTTCTTCCGGCTTCCTGCGCACCATCTTGGCAATATCCTCGACTGTCGCGCGGCCGTCTTGCTCCAGAATCTCTAATATTTCATCCATCTTGAGCCTCCTTAAAAGCGGTAAATTTCTGCGCCTTTTCTCTTATGTTCGGAATTCTTAAACATCATATTCACTTTCCTGGCCTTAGCACTGGAAGCTGATTGTTTCCTTTTGTTGCACATATTATCTAAAATACAATCCAGCTCATTATAAGTGATACCCATTTCTCCTTCGTCTGTCTGGCCTGCCCAAAGCCCGGCAGTAGGCGGCTTAACGATCACCGCTTCTGGTATCTTAAGCTCCCTGGCTAATGTTCTTACTTGGCGTTTAAAAAGATCTGCGATGGGCAAGATATCCACCCCTCCGTCGCCATACTTAGTGAAATACCCCACCAGAAGCTCCGACTTATTACCTGTGCCGCAAACTAAATAATTAAGCTTGTTGGCAAAATAATAAAGCGCGCTCATGCGTAAGCGCGGTTTCAGGTTGCTTCTGGCCAAAGCGTTAGCCCCTGGCAAAACCTTCAGGAAACAATTATAGACGCTGGACAAATCTATTAATTTTGACCTAAGGCCAAGTTTCTTAGCCACAAGCCGGGCGTCTTTTAAATCCTGAGGATTGCTGTTACAGGGCAAAAAAAGCACAAGCAGCCTGTTTTTGCCTACCGCCTCCTTACATAAAGCGGCGACTACAGCGGAATCTATCCCACCCGAGAGCCCTAAAACAATACCTTTTGCTTTAGAGTTATTAACTTGTGTCTTTACCCAGGAAACAATCTTATTTTTCATATACCCGCCCTGTTTAATAAAATTAAACTTCTAATATTAAAGATAACAAAAAATTATATAACACTGAACAAAAGGGGTCAAGAATATTAAAACCCGCTTTTAAATCATGGATAAACTTTTATTTAGATTTGATCGCCAAAACCTTGATAAAATCAGCGCAATCCTCTATCTTATCCGTCACTCCCTCTAAATATTCCGCTAACTGGTAAGTTAACAATAAGCTCACCGGATCAAGATTAGCGTGGATGATCGCTTCGATCATCGCCTTTTTCTGGTCATCAGCTTCATGCTCCAAACGATCGATCTCACCGCTAAGGGCTATGGCATTCTTTAACTCATTTTTAGTTAATGCCACGATAGCCTCCTTAAGCTTAGAAATGGAAGCTACGATCAAATCTGTGCCTGAAGCAATGTTCTTCAGTACGCTCTCCGGGATCCTGCTTTCAATAAAACCCAGAAGCCTGGCCGCGCCATTGGTCCAATCAGCAATTTTATCAAGAGTTTTTACAAAATGCATAAGGTCTTCCCTGTCCGGAGGAAGAAGCATGCCTTCGGAAAGCTGGTCGATCATTTTAGAGCGCAGGATATCCGCCTGATGTTCGCTCTGCCTGACCTTTTCAATGGCTTGTGTCTTAACCTCAAGGTCTCCCTTGATAAAAGACTTTACCGCTTCAGCGAAGAAGGCGACTGTCTTATAAATTTCATCCACGTGTTTCTTGGCATCCTGCAGTATAGACTGCTCTTCAGCCATGCCTAACCACCCTAAAATATTCCTTGTCTCTTTCATTGTGTACCCCCTTTGTTAAATCTTAATGAATAATTTGATCACGGATAAAGTTATATAGCTGATCAGCCCGGAGATAAAAGGCGTGGCTAACCAACAAAGGATCATATCCTTCATGATTCGGAAATTTAAGACCCTGATCCCGCGCACCATACCTACCCCGACGATCGCTCCGACAATAGAATGGCTGGTAGAAACCGGGATGCCGAATAAAGTGTAAATCTGCACATTCACTGAACTGGCTAATTGAGCGGAAAGCGCCATGATCGGCATAAGCCGGGTGATCTCTGTGCCGATCGTCTCAATAACCTTATACCCCCAGGTTATAATCCCTATAACTATAGCTATTCCGCCAAAAACAACGCACATCTTAGAAGACAACACACCGGAACCTGAGATGACTCCTACGGCATTAGCCACATCATTTGCCCCCCAGGTAAAAGCGACATAACAGCCGCTTAATATAATAAGCGTTGAGATGATCGGTTTTAAATACTTTCGGGGAATGATCCTATATAAAGAATTCTGCAATAACCGGAAAAATAAATAACCTAACACCGCCGCGCCCAAAGGAGTAAATATCCAGCAAACAAAAATATCTTTAAGCATTAACCATTTCACCGGCGCCTGTACAGCCAAACCCGCTCCGGCAACCGCTCCGACAATGGAATGGCTGGTAGAGATGGGCATCTTCCAATAGGTAGCCAAAACCACCCAGGCGCAGGCGGCAAAAGAAGCGACTAACGCTACATACAACGCAACGTTTTTACCTAACTGGTTTAACGGGATGATCCCATTACCAATGGTCTTGGTTACATATTGGCCTTGCAAGATCGCTCCAAGAAAACCGAAAATAACGATCAGGACAATCGCCTGGCGCAAAGTCAGGACTTTAGAGCCCACGGCTGTACCTAAAGAATTGGCCGCGTCATTAGCGCCGATCGACCAGCCGACTGCCGCTCCCATCAATAAAACCAGGCCGATTAAAATTGGAATTTCCATCTATTTTCCTTTACAGGCGTTCACACAGATGCCGCAGACGAATTGCTCGACCTGCCGCTGGGCCTGAAAACTTTTAAGTTTTTCAAAACATTTGATATGGTCAAAATCCGCGGGATCTTCCTGGATAGCTCCAGAAGGGCACATTTTAACACAAATCCTACATACGCCACAGTTATTTTTTACCGGCTTATCCGCTTTTAGCGGCATATCGGTTAATATAGAAACCAGGCGGAACTGGCTGCCCAGCTTCTCATTTACTAACAAGTTGTTCCTACCCATCCAGCCTAATCCGGCTAAAACACCTAATTTCCTGTGTGAAAGGTGCGCGGTATTCTTTTCCCAGTCGATGATCTGCGTAGCAGGGATAGCCAAAGCCTGAAAACCTTTATCCTGGATGTAATTACATACCCTCAAAGCCGCATGATCCAGAAGCGTATTTACCGTACGGTAATGATGAAAATACAGCTTTGTGGGTACCTGCTCTATCTCTTCAAGGATAGCTCCGGAAAGCCGCACTCCCAGGCAGACCGCTCTGTCCATTTTTCCAAGTATCTTTGAAGACAAAGAAAATTCATCTTTGACCTTTTGGATATCCGCGACGCCAAAAAGGTCCATACCCAGGTCCCGGGAAAATTCCTTAAGCGCAAGATTATTATCTATCGGCATTCATTTTCCTTAAATAGACCATCAGCAAGCTGACAGCGGCAGGCGTTACCCCGGATATCCGCGAAGCCTGCCCCAGGTTCAGCGGTTTAAAAGAGCTTAACTTTTCCTTTATCTCGCGGGAGACCCCGGGGATAATAGCATAATCAATACTTTGCGGGATCCTGATCTTCTCCAGGTGTTTAAAACGCTCCACATCCTTAAGTTGCCTTTGGATAAATCCAGCATATTTTATCTCTATTTCCGCCTGCTGCCAAGAGGATTCAAGCACACCTTTAGATAAAACCCCCAAAGCCTTCAAATCAGCCAGCCTTACAGGCGGCCGCCTAAGCAACTCCTCCAAAGTAACCGGTTTCTTGAGTTCCTGCAGATTTTGTCCTTTTAATTTCCGGTTAAACTCATCAAGATGTTTAACGCGCGTTTTACGCAAATGGCTGATCCCTTTTCTGACCCCTTCCGCTTTTTCCTGCACTTTCTTATAAACACTTTTCTTTATCAGCCCAAGCTCAAAACCTTTCTGGCTTAAGCGTAGATCAGCGTTATCTTCACGCAATAAGAGCCGGTACTCTACCCGGGAAGTGAACATCCTGTACGGCTCATTAGTCCCTTTAGTGGTTAGATCGTCAATAAGCACCCCAATGTAGCCATCCGCCCTTTCCAGTATAAAAGGTTTTTCTTTACGCGCTTTAAGCGCGGCGTTAATGCCGGCGACCAGGCCTTGCGCTGCCGCTTCCTCGTAACCGGTCGTGCCATTTACCTGTCCGGCAAAGAAAAGCCCCTTGACCAGTTTTGATTCTAACGTCGGATAAAGCCCTGTTGCGTCAACTACCGTATGCTCAATACCATAACCGAAACGAATCACGGAAACTTTCTCTAAACCCGGGATGGAATGTAAAAGTTTAAGCTGCACATCTTCAGGCAGGCTGGTAGATAAACCGTTGGGATAAATAGCGTCGGTTTTTAACCCCTGCGGCTCTAAAAACACCTGGTGCCTATCCTTATCAGAGAATTTTACCACCTTATCTTCAATGGAAGGGCAATACCTTACCCCTGTTGAAGAGATGATCCCGGAATAAAGAGGCGAATACTTCAAGTTTTCGCGGATGACCTTATGCGTCAAATGGTTAGTATAGGTAATATGGCAGGGAACCTGTTTCTGCTTGATCGAGCGCGTTGTAAATGAAAATGGCCGCACAAGAAAATCGCCGTTTTGCAGGATCAACTTTGAAAAATCTATCGTTTTCTTATCCAGGCGCGGGCAGGTACCTGTTTTAAACCTCAAAAGTTTTATTCCCAGGGATTTAAGGTCTTCAGCTAAGGCAGTGCTTGCTTTTTCATTCATCCTGCCGCCGGGGAAATGGTTCAAGCCGATATGGATCAACCCGTCAAGAAAAGTACCCGCGCAGATGACTACGCGCTCTGCAAAAATACTTTCCTTATCCGTGACTACGCCGCAGACCGCTGCGTTATTTATAATAAGTTTCTTGACCTGGGCTTCTTTTAAATGCAGGAGTTTTTGTTTTTTTACCAGCCTTTGCATAAAAAGGCTGTAAGCGTCCATATCTACCTGGGCGCGGGTTGAGTGCACTGCCTGCCCCTTGGAAGCATTCAGCACCCTGAACTGAATACCGCTAGCGTCGGCAGCGTGGGCCATCTGGCCGCCTAAAGCATCGATCTCTTTAACTAACTGCCCTTTGCCCACCCCTCCGATCGCCGGATTACAACTCAAACGGCCGACGGATTTAGCGTCCAGGACAAGCATAAGGGTAGAACAACCCATATTGCTTGCAGCCATTGCTGCTTCAATACCGGCGTGGCCTGCGCCGACCACTAAAACATCATATTTATTCATAAGATTATTTCTGGGCGAGCTTGACAATCAGCGGCATGATCTCCTGGCTCTTCAATTTACCCAAAGACCCAAAAGAAGCGGCTTTTTCGGAAAAACTCATCGTGCCATCCGGCTGGACTCCCCCGCCACAGATCAATAAAGGTACAGCATTTGAGATATGCGCTTTCCGGGCACAGGAAGTAGAATGATCCGCTGTCACGGCCAAAACCGTATTCTTTATATCCAATTTTTCGACCAGCGCCGGAAAGAAGTATTTATCAATCGCCTCGATCACCTCTTTCTTCCTCTGGCAATCACCGTCATGGCCAGGTTCATCCGGGCCCTTGATATGCACATATATACCGTCGTGTTTCTGTAAAGCGTCCAACGCGATCTTTGCCCAGACAGGATAGTCCACATCCAGGTGCCCGGTGGAATGAGGCACATCCACGATATCCATGCCTGTCAATAAAGCTATGCCGCGGTCAACCGGCATCTCCACGAAACAACCGAATTTAAGGTTATAAAGCGATGAGAACTTGATAAAATCAGGCAGATGGTCTCCGGCGTCCCGGAATAAAAGCATATTCGCAGGCAAGTTTCCGGAAGAAACACGTTTTTTATTTAAAGGCGATTCTTGCAAAACCTGGTGGACTTTTAGGCTGAATTCATTGACCAGAAGCGCCGTCTCAAGCGCTTCGGGTGAATTTTCATAACCTGGCTGCGGCTGCGCTGTTAATACCTGATTCACGAATTCCGGTTTAGGAACGCTGAACAGCCCTTTTCTTTCATATGCCGGGTCAGTATTGGTAATATACCCTGACAGCCGCGACCGTATACCGCGGATCACTAGAACTCCCCTGTATCCGAGCGTTGCCTTAAACTCAAAAAGCGCGTTAGTAAGGGTGACTTTTGAATTGATCTCATTAGCCAAAACCTGCGCTTCTTCAGAAGACAATGTCCTGGCAACCCTGCGGTCAAGTATGGTCAGGCCGTCATTATCAACAGAGGCAAAATTAGCCCTTAAGGCGAGGTTACCTCTTTCAAAGTTTAGCCCCGCGGCAAATGATTCCAAAGGGCCCCTGCCGCAATAGTATTTTTCCGGGTCATACCCTAAAAGGCCAAATACCGCCACATCGGATTCCGGGGCGGTATTTTCTAAAGGCGGGATCGCCACGCCGCTTACGCCAGACTGCGCAAGCTTATCCATCTGCGGCGTGTATGCTGCTTCCAGGGGGGTTTTTTTATTTAATTCTTCTAAAGGTAAGTCGCTTAAGCCATCTAAAACAATATATAATATTTTTTTAGGCATTAACACTTAGAATAGCCGCAAGCCTGACACTTCACGCAGCCTTCTTCGTGGCGCAAAGCGCCTCCGCAATCAGGACAGACGCCGACGATATTCACCTGGTCGTTTGCGTCAGTCGTAGATACATGGTCGTCATGGGAGTGCTTCATCGGCAGCGTTACCGTTTCAGCGAGTGGTTTGGCCACCTGTACATTTACCAGCCTGCGTTCAACCACGCGGGCGATAGCGTCAGCACAGGAGAATATCCTCTGCCCTTTTTCCCAGGAAGGCGACGGGCAACGGATATTACGCAACTGCTCAATAATGGACTTTACCTCAACTCCGGCGCGAAATGCCAATGAAACTAAACGCCCGGTTGCCTCAAGCTGGCTGGCAGCGCATCCGCCGGCCTTACCCATCTGGGTGAACAACTCAAAAGGCTTACCGTCCTCGTCCACATTAATCGTGACATAAAGATTGCCGCAACCCGTAGAGACTTTTGTCGTCGTGCCGATGATCACTTCCGGGCGGGGCCGCGGAGCGATCTCCTTCTTGGCTTCATAAACAGTTTTTGGCTGCTCTTTCTCTTTAGGCTTACCGACATTTAAAACCTGCTCTTCGCGGCTGTTATCGCGGTAAATAGTTATCCCTTTACAATCCAGTTCATAAGCTAAAATATAAGACTTGCGCACATCCTCAATTGTAGCTTCATGGGAAAAATTGACTGTTTTTGATGTGGCGTTATGCACATATTTCTGGAATGCCGCCTGCATACGCACGTGCCACTCCGGGGAAATATCATGCGCGGTGACAAAAACGCGGCGGATATCCTCAGGGATCTCACTCAACTCCCGGATAGAAGAATGCTCGGCGATCTTCTCCATAAGCTGACGGCTGTAAAATCCCCGCTCTTTAGCCACCTGCTCAAATAACGGCTCAACCTCTATTAACTTATCGTTATCCATGACATTACGGTAATAGGAGATGGCGAACAGCGGCTCAACACCCGAAGAACACGGCCCGGCGATGATACTGATCGTGCCGGTAGGGGCGATGGTCGTCAATGTGGCATTGCGCATCCTGGTAGAACCGTCTTTCTTATCATAAATACTGCCCTTAAACGCAGGGAACACGCCTTTTTCCTTGCCCAGTTCCAGTGATTTTTTATTTGCTTCATCCAGGATAAAAGACATTACCTTCTCAGCCAAGGCAACCGCTTCCTCACTGTTATAAGGAATATTCAGGCGCAATAACAGGCTTGCCCAACCCATCACTCCCAACCCTATTTTACGGGTAGCTTTGGTCGCTTTCTCGATTTCCGGTAAAGGGAATTTGTTCACATCGATCAGGTTATCCAGGAAATGCACAGCCAGCCGGGTCACTTCTTTAAGCCTAGCCCAGTCAATTTCACAACGGCCGTTCGCTTTCCTGCACAACTGGTCTAAGTTGATCGAGCCCAGGTCGCAGCTTTCATAAGGAAGCAACGGTTGCTCGCCGCAAGGATTCGTGCTTTCGATCAAACCTAATTTAGGAGTAGGATTATATTTGTTTATCTTATCAATAAATATAATGCCGGGTTCTCCGTTCTTATGCGCCTGTTTTACGATCAGATCAAACACTTCTTTGCTGCTGATCTTCTGCACGGATTTATGCGTATGCGGGTCGATCAGATCGTAATCCTCGCCTTTACTTAAACATTGCATGAACTCATCGGTGATCGCGACGGAAATATTGAAATTGGTGATATGGTTATTGTTTTCTTTGCAGGTGATAAATTCCATGATATCCGGATGGTCGACGCGCAGGATACCCATATTCGCGCCGCGGCGCGTACCGCCCTGCTTGACCGCTTCGGTCGCCGCGTCATAAACGCGCATAAAGGATATCGGGCCAGAAGCCACGCCGCCAGTAGTTTTAACTACCGCGTTCTTCGGACGTAAGCGGGAAAAATTGAAACCCGTGCCGCCGCCGGATTTATGGATCAGGCTAGTGACCTTCAGGGTCTCAAAGATCGACTCCATGGAATCATTGATCGGTAAAGTAAAACAAGCGGAAAGCTGGCCCAGCTCTTTACCGGCATTCATTAAGCACGGCGAATTCGGCAGGAATTCAAGATTGGTCATCATCTTAAAAAAAGCATCCTGCAGGTTCTTGACTTCCTGTTCGCTTTTACCGTAAAGAGTATCCGCGGAAGCTATCGCCTGGGCAACACGGGTAAACATCTCTTCGGGGGTTTCAATGATCTTACCCTCTTCATCTTTTCTTAGATAACGGCGTTCCAGGACTTTCACTGCGTTGGGGGATAACTTTAACTCCATTCGTTCACCTCTAGAATAATAGTGGAAGGATTAGTCCTTAACTAACTATGGCAAAGTATAACAAAACCGGCATTGCTTGTCAACAAAAAAAATTACAAGATATAGTATAAATATATCTTGTAATATACAACTAGTAGTATCAAGGCGCTTATCTACTTTTTTAAACCGCTGCAGGATTCCCTGACCACTAATTCCGCCGGCAGCAATATTTTCTTCGGGGCGCTGCCTTTGGTATTCATCAGGCGGTTAAGCTCTTTAACGCTTTCCTCCGCCATCCTGATCAAAGGCTGACGCACCGTAGATAGTGCCACCGGGCCGTAAAGCCCTGAAGGATTATCGTCAAAACCAATGATCGACAAATCGCGCGGTATATCCTTACCCATCTCACGGGCAACCGCCATCACTTCCAGCGCCATAGAATCAGAAGCCACAAAAACTGCTGTTACCGGCTCAGCCATCTTGATCAATTTTTCAGAAGCGCTCCTGGCCTGGCCGCGGGAATAATCAGTATAAAGTATGTACTCTTCATTAACCTTGATATTATTTTTTTCAAGCGCCCGCTTATAACCTTCCAGGCGTTTTGCCGCGGCTTGTGTCGTGACATCTCCGGTTATATGCGCGATATTTTTGTGCCCTAAACCGATCAGGTAATCCACGGCGCTCTCCGCGCCTCCGGCATTATCCACGGCGATACAGGAAACATTCAGGTCCTCAAGATAATAATTGATCACCACGCAAGGTATGCCCTTACTTAAGGCGTCCTCTAACTGCGGGCGGTTACCGATAATATCCGAGAAGATTATCCCGCCCACCCCCCTTAAATTAAGCGGGGTACGCGTGTCTGTCAGGTGTAATAAAAGATCGAGCTTCAAGGCTTCACAAAGCGTGCCCACGCCGCGGATAACCTCAAGCCCATAAAATGAATAGAATACGCCTTCGTAACGCGGGATGACTAAAGCGACAACATTGGACTTACCGGTAGCCAGGCGCTGGGCAAATATGGATGGCTGGAATTTAAGGTCTTTGACCGCGCTCATCACTTTAGTGCGGTTCTTCTCTTTAACTGTGCCTACTTTATTGATCACGCGGGAAACGGTAGTGATGGAAACGCCGCTTTCGCGGGCGACATCTTCAATGGAAACAGTTTGGGAGGGGGTTTTCTTAGTACGCGTCATTTATAATTACAAATCTTATTTAACGCCGTCGTCTATCTTCAACGGCTTGATCTCTTTTCTTATATCGCAGGCGGAAATATCATTCCTGGCCTGGATCACCGTGATCGTGCCGATATTCTGGCCTTCGCGGTAAACATTGAAACTATCCCCGATCTTTATCCCGGCATTCAGGCCGGCGTCAATAACAACAAACCTGCTGTCCTGATTAACCGCCAGTATTTTAGCTGCGTAAGTAGAATCAGCGTCTTTGCCTTTTTTGTCACCTATCGCTGAATGCACGACAATAGCGGGAAGTTCAACGGATTCCCTGGATTTACTGTCCAAAGGCAACGCCGCCGGCTTACCGTTACGGCCCAGTTCCATTCTGCCTTTAAGAGAATCAATCTGCGAAATCCTGTCCGAAAGCATCACTTCCATTTCAGACAACCTTCTGTCCACCGCGGCCTTACTATCCTGCAGATCCTGTACTCTTCTATCCAGGATGATCTTACGGCCATTCAGGCTCTTTAACTGGCGGCTTAAAACTTCATTTTCACTCTTAAATGCCCGGAAACTTTCCTGGATCTTTGATTTATCATTACGCTCCCGGACTACCTCTTGGGCCATGCTATCCAGAAGCTTCTGGTTGTAATCTAACTGGCGCAACAGGTCCTGTTTTTCATTGCGCAAGCTATTGATATCCAGCTGAAGCGCGCTTCTTTCGCGCTGTAAAGCCTCGTTATTGATCTTAAGCGTTTTTAAATTGCTGCGGATATCCAATAATTGCAGTTCCATTTCATTCTTAGCTTTAAGTATGCTTGCCCAATAAGGATCGGTATTAGGCGCGGGTTCTGCCGCGACTGCCGCTTTCTGCTGCGCCGCCGCCTTAGCCTTAAGTTTAATCACCAACTCTTCCCTGACCTTATTCACTGCCTCAAAACGTTTCTGCAGGTCGTTGCGCTCATCAGTCAGTTTGCCTAGATCATCCTGCAAAGAGGTGATCCTGTTCTGATTAGCCTTCAGTTCATCTTCCAGTTTGCCGATCTTGCCATTCAAAGAGGCATTTTCGGTTTTTGCATCATTCAACTCCCTTAAGATCATCTGCTTTGAGTTCTGCGCCTGCGCAAAAAGAAAAAGACAAAACAAAACCAGGCCCGCTAGACCGATAATAATGAATTTTGTTTTTTGTTCCATAATCCCCCCTGTTATGGCTTTGCTTGATTGGAAGGCAAACCATAGCCTTCTGGCTTATATTTGGGCGAAGACTCTTTCAAGTACAAGACTGGCCGCACCCATAGCCACGGCATTCTCCCTTAATTGGGAATAGCAAATCTTTAGGTCGCGCGTAACTTCCCTGAAAGACCACTCTGAAACAGTTGTCCTGATCTTATTGATAAAATCATCCCCTGCTTCCTCAAACCCTCCTCCGATCACAACCACCTGGGGATTAAGCAGATTGACAAGATAAGCGATCTTGATACCAAGTTTCTTGGCAGCCGCCTCAAGAGCGGATACAGCTACTTGATTCTTTGAGCGCGCGGCGATAAAAACACTTTTTAAGTCCAGATGTTCAATGCTATCTAAAGTGATCTTCAGGAATTCATCAGCCTTTTCTTTATCCTTGATCAGCTGGGCTTTCACGTCATCAACAATACCTAAATCGATCTCCCAGCGTTTAAGAAAACAGGGATTACCCGCTGAACAGCTGAAAAGATCCTGTTCTTTGAAATTATATATGGACAGCTCGCCGGCATAGCCGGCTGACCCGCGGTATATCTCTCCATTAAGCATGATCCCGCAGCCTACGCCGGAGAACATATAAAGAACGTTTTTGTACCCCTGTTCCAAGTCCAGCCAATGCTCGCCGAAACAAGCGCTCGTAGCGTCATTCTCGATCAATGTCGGCAGGTTGAACTCTTTTTCCATAATGCTTTTAAGCGGCAGGTCCACAGAAGCATAAGCGTAATAATGGTCCATCTTCTGCGGCCAGTGGATAGTCGAATCCTTCTTATTGATCAGGCCGGCGATACCTACGCCAATACCCTTGATATTCTCGGCGTAACCTTTTGACCTTCTTAATATCTCACGCACTATTTCCAATAAGCATTCGGAAACTTCTTTCACGGAAACCTGCGGCCTGGTCACCTGGGTCTTGGTAATAATGTTTCCCTTAAGGTCAACGAGAAGCCCGACCATATTCGTCAGGTTCAAGCCTACTCCGATAGCATATCCGGCGCGCGGGTTAATATCCAAAAGCACAGGCCTGCGGCCGCCTTCGGAAACATCCAGCTCTTTTTCATAAACCAGGTTACGTTTGATAAAATCATCAACGTAATTAGAAATGGTTACGGCGTTGGTGCCCATGGCCAGGGATATATCCGGCCGGCTGATCGGCCCGCGTTTCCTCAATATATCAATAATTTCAATATTACGTTTTTCTTTTTCCGTAAATTCTTCTTTTTGCAGGTCTAAAGAATGCATTGATCCATTTGCCTTTCTGGAAACCAGGAAAAACTAAAAAATCTCAATTTATTTATACTACTAAAAAAAGCATAAGTCAAGTATTTTTAAGAATTAAGGTAAAATCCGGCAGGTAAATAAACTTATTGTACATCTAAGAGGTCAAATGAACGTCCAATCACCCCTGCAGGCGAGAGTACCACCAAATTCACTTCCTTGGTGCCCGCGTCAGAATAAGATGTCTGAAAATTGCCTTCATTAGCCATAACCTGGGCAGAGCCTGTATTACCTGACCAAAGGTATTGCAGCTCCACCTGCAGGCATCCGCTCTGCGGCAGGTAGCTATTAGAAGACAAAGTCACCTTCTGTTCTTTATTCAGGATATAATCCGAAGAATTAAGCTCTGTCTTAGAGATATCCAGAGTACCTTTATCCTTCTCTTGGGAAGACAGGTCTAGAAATGTTTTAAGATTGTAATCCAAAGGTTTGGTATCTTCAATTTCCTTAAGCCTGGCACGGGTTAGCTTGACGATCTCAGGGAATTTATCCAGCGCCTTGCTTAAAAGCAAATTATATACCTCTTTGGCCTTTAGGTTATCCGCCTGCCATTGCAAAAGCAGGCCTTCCTGGTATAAAGCCGAGATCATATAAATGCTGACGGTATCTGCGGAAATTAATTTATCAAAATAACTTTTTGCTGTGGACATATCCCCAAGCACATACATATTGATCAAGCCCAATTTATAGATCACCTCTTCATAATGGCTTGACTTAGGATAATCCCGGGCTAATTGCGCGTAAAAAACAGTTGCCTCTTTATACTCCTTGGCTTTCTCTAAGTTAAAGCCGCGCAAATAGATTAGCTCCTGGCTAAACGCGTCCTTTATGCCAAGTTGATCAACCGCTTTAAAAACTTTCTCCGCATAAAGCATATCATTCAGGACGCCTGGCTTATACGCGAAAACTCCGGCGATCTCAAGAAGTTCCTTGGCAAGCTTTTCTTTCTCCCAGGTTTGCGTGATCCTTGCGATATAAATATCATAAACGCTCTCCGCTAAGCTCAAATTACCGTCTTTATAAAAATCAGCGGCGATGCTCTTAAGGTCCGCGTCTTTGGTCTCCGGCGTAACGATCTTATCCACATAAATCTTATAAACTTCCTTGGCCTTGAACTTTTCATCATAAGCCATCAGCTTATCGGCTATTTCCTTGATCGCCTGAGGATCCTTGATCGACGGCGCGCAATCCGACAAAGCTTTTGAAAGCTCCTCAAAAGATTGCTCGCTAAGCGCGTCCTGCTGGTCGCGATGGAACTGCCATAAAAGTAACTGCGCTTTTAATTGCAAAGCTTCGCCGCAAAGAGAACCACTGGCCGCTTTTTTAGCTGACTCGACCATCTGCTCGCGGTAAGTATTACCCTGGGCAAAATACTCATCCCAGGATTGTTTTTCTTCCAGATATTTTAGCTGATCAAACCGCGCGCGGGCTTTATAATAGTTAAGGCACGGGGTGACCGTATTGGATTTACCTTTATATGAATCCAGGAAATCAAAAAACTGGCCATAACGGTTATCCTTATAATAATCATTCTTTAACGCTTCACAGGCCGTGCACCCGGCCGCGGAAGTATCCAGCGCGATCTGCCCCTCTAGATCCGCGGGCTTAACAACAGCCGCCTGATCCTGGGCAAATACAGAAACATAAATTAAAGTGATCACCGTAATTAATAACGCGCGCCTGGACCTAGCTGACATAATCATCCTCCCTTGCCTGATACTATTAAAAAATTAAGATTTCTTCTTGCCTGATTTCTTAATAACCGGATTCTTCCAGAATTCCTTGATCACATAATAAGCCTTGCGGGGAATGCGCTTATTTAAACCATTCTCCATCTCTTCGCTTAAAGCGACAATGCCGAACCACTCCTCGTTCATATTCTTATTGCCTTCTGCCCGGATATCAAAATAATAACTACCATTGGACCAGTTGGAGACAACATCGTGGTTTTTCCAGCCCTCGGGATTATCCTGCTCATGTTTCCACCACTCATCCGTCCATTCGAATATCGCTCCGCCCAAAGCATTCCCCTGGCCCTCTTTGTTACCGGCTAAATTCTCGTAGATCTGATGCCACTGCGATTCCAGAAAATACGCCTGCATGTTCTGGTCTTCTTTCTTAAGATAAGCGTCGTAGGCGTCTGCGCCGAACTCCGCCAGCAAAACAGGCTTGTCAAATGTCATGCGCACGGATTTAAATAAATTGCCGAACGTTTTACCGCGATAAATAATACAGGCGATCAGGTCCACGTCTTGAGCGTACTTATTGGCTGAGTCCAGGCCGATCAACTCGCCATTACCCAAAGCCACAGGATGCTCTTTATCGATCTTATGTATTTCTTTGGAGATATCGTTGACAAATGAATAATAGATCTTCGCTTTGAGCTGCTTTTGTTTCTGCGGGTCGGTTTCCTTATCCGCTTCATCATCAGGCCAGGGGTTTACCTGCCCCAGG
>Ga0153915_10003250_pt1 | contig 14899 bp, 15 predicted proteins | sample Opewatmetagenome_2_FD_107003 | JGI IMG/M metagenome (GOLD analysis project Ga0153915, IMG submission 107003) | Freshwater wetland microbial communities from Ohio, USA - Open water 3 Core 3 Depth 3 metaG | ecosystem: Environmental > Aquatic > Freshwater > Wetlands | place: USA: Ohio, Lake Erie...
CCAGGCCAAAGCAGTAGTTTCTTATCCGATCTCGCAGGCAATCGTGCGGCGAATCGATGAGCATTTCGAGGACAAAAAGAGGATCTGTACCCTTAAGTTTTTGAAATTGGAGAAAAAGATCCAACAAGAGTTAGCTCGCCACATTTTCGAGGTACAGAGGCTCTTATTGCGGGCAGGAAGAAAAGTTTAGACTCTCTGCGATGGGAATGCTGGCTTTCCAATCTTGAATCATTCCATGTTCTTTAGGGTAGAATTGTATTTTCATTTAAGTTTCTATGAGATCATGACGATGATAAAAAAGACAAAGAAAGGTTACAAAAATATCTGCAACTAGCGGTAAATATAAGGAAAATGCCCTACAGCGAAATCCTAAATATCAAAGAAGTTTCTGAATATCTAAAGATCCCGGTTTCAACGATCTATAAATTGGTGCAGGATGGAAAAGTTCCTGCAGTCAAAGTTGGAAAGCATTGGAGATTTATGAAAAGGGACCTTGACCTCCTCTTCAACCAAAAAGCCCAAGAAAATTCCAGGTAGTTTTTCCGGCCCTTCTCTAGTTCCCAATCCGGCAATTATCTACACAGAGATGTTAAGAGATATGAATATGATTCCCAAGCGGACCCGGTAACTTTTCCACCGGACGATTCTCCCCGCCATGATCTTAATTTCGATGAGATATTCCAAAGAATAAATCTCTTATTTGATCCCCAATTTTTACCCGCCACCCACAAACAAAAGAATTGACATAAAAAAAATATATATTACAATTGCTTGTATACTCCTGCGAGGGAAGAATAAGTGAGTAGCGAAAGAATCCTCTTAATTGACGACTCGCCTGATATCCTTGTCAATCTTTCGGAATACCTAAGAAATGAAGGATATGACGTAGAGACGTCGGCGGATGGGGAGAAAGCCCTTTCCATGATCGAGAGAAAGTTCTTTGACGTCATTCTAACCGACTTGATGATGCCCCACCTGGATGGAATGGAAGTTTTAAAGTACGTGACGAAGTATTCTCGTGATTCCATCTGCATGATTCTTACTGGGTATGGGACGATTAAAAACGCGGTGGAGGCGGTCAAGCTGGGCGCGTTCGATTACTTAACTAAACCAGTAAAGATGGATGAAATTCTCATTACTCTAAGGAGGGCATTAGAATTTCGTAATCTGAAGAGGGAAAATGAGAACCTTAAGAACCAACTGAAAAGAAAATATAAATTCGAAAATATTATCGGTGACAGTGAAAAGATGCACCGTATCTTCGAAACAATCGAGAAGGTCGCCGATACCGACAGTACCATCTTGATTTTGGGAGAAAGCGGAACCGGAAAAGAATTAATCGCCAAGGCGATCCATTATAACAGTTATCGGCGGGAAGGCCCTTTTGTACCGGTGAACTGTGCGGCGATTCCAAGTGAACTCCTGGAAAGTGAGTTATTCGGCCATGAAAAAGGGGCATTCACGAATGCCATTCGGACGCGGATCGGTCGCTTCGAATTAGCGAATGGGGGAACGGTTTTTTTGGATGAGATTGGGGATATGAGCCCCAATCTGCAGAGCAAATTATTGAGAGTTTTACAGGAGCGGCAATTTGAGCGGATTGGGGGAGTTAAAACGGTTAAGGTGGATATAAGAATCATCGCGGCGACCCACCAGGATTTGAAAGTGACAGTCCAGGAAGGGAAGTTCCGTCAAGATCTTTACTATCGATTAAATGTCATTCCCATGCAAGTTCCTCCGTTAAGAGAGAGAAAGGCGGACATCCCCCTTCTGGCTCATCATTTCTTAAACTATTTTAACAAAAGTAAGAAAAGAAGAATCCAGGGAATCGATAGTGAAGCCATGAACCATCTGTTGGAGTATCACTGGCCGGGAAATGTTCGCGAGCTTGAAAACATTATTGAACGCATCGTCATCTTGACCAATAATGACACCATTACCGTTCAAGATCTACCGGAAAAAATTCAGACTCTTTCCCCCGACGACCATCAACTACTATTTGAAATTCCAGAAGAGGGCATATCTCTGGACCACGCCATCAATGAATTTGAAAAAAAATTAATCCTGCAGGCGCTGAATAGGACAGGCTGGATCAAAAATAAGGCGGCCCAATTATTAAATCTGAATCGTACCACCTTGATCGAAAAAATAAAACGCCAAAATCTTCACCGCCCCAATTCCTGAATCCCTCCCCTGAGAAGAAAACTTCCCTCAGTCAAAATAATGACAACGATCTCTCATTTTGACATTTAAGTGGGGGACTTGATAACCCAACTTTCAGATATTGTGAATTATCTTAAAAACTTGGGAATGGCATAGGACTTGCTAATCTTTGAAAAGATTCTCTTTGGGGCACAACACTGATTAATGGACCGCGCGGTGCACTTGAATGAAGTGGCTCGGGTTCTGGGCCTGCAACAAGATGCCCTCACCCTACGAAGAGAATAAGCGCATAGAAGTCTAATCTTGCTTGAGAAATATGGCCAATATCGTAGACCAAATCTTTCAATTTTTTAGCTCACCGACCAAAGGACGCAACCTTTTGATCGTGATTATTTTGCTGTTGTCCTTCATTGGATTTGGGTCCCTAATATTCTGGAATAATCGACCTGACTATCAAGTGCTTTTCAGTAACCTCTATCAGGAGGATGCTGGAGAAATTCTCGCGAAACTCAAAGAAAAGAAGATTCTATATCAAATGACAAACGGCGGAACGACCATTTTGGTGCCCAAGGATCAAGTATATGAGACCCGCATCACTCTGGCCGCCGAAGGATTACCCAAAGGGGGGGGAGTTGGGTTCGAAGTTTTTGACCGCACAAATCTGGGAACCACAGATTTTGTCCAAAAATTGAATTTCCAGAGAGCTTTGCAGGGGGAGTTGAGCAGGACCATTAAGCAGATTAAGGAGGTCGAGCAAGCTCGGGTCCATATCGTCACTCCCAAGGAGTCCCTCTTCATTGAGGAGCAGAAGAAATCTACCGCGTCCGTCTTTATCAAAACTCGATCGGGGATGACGCTGGGTGCCCCGCAGGTGGAAGGGATTATCCATTTGGTCGCCAGCGCCGTTGAAGGATTAGAACCGGGAAATATCACCGTGGTCGATACTTCGGGGAAGATTCTGTCTAAAAGGATCGCCCCCGGCCTGGTAAGCCAATTGACTACCGGCCAACTGGAATATCAAAGGAACATCGAGGAGGACCTGAAGAAAAAGGTACAGGGGATGCTGGAAGAAGTCCTGGGGCTGAACAAGGCGATTGCCCGGGTTTCGACAGAAATCGATTTCCAAGAGGTCAGCATCATTGAGGAAAGCTACGACCCGAAGCCCGTGATCAGGAGTGAACAGAAAAGTTCCGAAAAATCTTCCTCAACCCCATCGCGTGCCAGCTCGTCAGAACGCCAGAATGAGATTCGGAACTATGAAATTTCCAAGGTCAACAAGCAGATTAAGAATCCAGTGGGCAGCGTAAAGAGAATTTCGGTTGCCGTTATCGTCGATGGAACCTATAAAGAAACTGCAGGGTCAAAAGGAAGCAAGACCAGGCAGTATATTCCGCGTCCCTCAGAGGAAATGAGAAATCTGGAGGCAATTATCAAAAGGGCGATGGGGTATGATGAAAAAAGGGGGGATCAGATAGAACTGATCAATATGCCTTTCAGCTGGGCTATTCAGGAAGAAGATCTCAAACCAGAAGAAGGGGTAATTTGGAAAGAATACGTGGTAAATTTCTACAAACCGGCCATAAGCCTTTTCCTCACGTTGTTGTTTACCATCTTTGTGGTAAAACCGCTGTTGAAGAGAAGGCCTTCTCTTCCAAAGGCGGACCCAGTACCTTTGCTGGACCCAGGTGAGCAATCTGCTGTTCCGGGAGCGCCCCAAGTGACCGAAGCTAATAAGAATTTAGAAATCAGAGACCAAATCTTACAGTGGGCCCGGCGGGATCCCACGAAAACGGCTGGTATCGTTAAAACATGGCTCCGTGAGAGGGAATAGCTGTGATGGCGGAAAGAATCACAGGGCCCCAGAAAGCTGCCATCTTTCTCTTCGCCATTGGGGAAGAGCTTGCCTCAGAAATTGTCAAGAAACTGGATGAGGAAGAGATCAAAAAGTTAGGTGGCTCCATGGCCAAGCTTTCCTCTATTACTCCAAAAATATTAAACTCCATTTTTCTCGAGTTCAATGAATTGGTCTCCTCTGCAGATCAGCCGATTGCGATTGGCCCGGCTGGGCGTAGTCAGTTTATTAAAAACGTCTTAACCAAAGCGGTGGAAGAGGGAAAAGCAAAAACTCTTTTGGAAGAGATGCAGGAAGATGCAAGACGGAACTTATTCCAGCAAATCAGACGATTGAACCCGAAGACCTTAGCCAGTTTTATCAAAAACGAGCATCCCCAGACGATTTCTATCATCCTGGCCCATCTGGACCCGGCGCAAACGGCTGCGATCTTGGAAGATCTTCCGGCCCCGCTCCAAATGGAGGTCATATATCGAATTGCAGAATTGGAAAACGTTCCGCCCGGGATTCTGGAGGAGATTGATCAAGCTCTCCAAGAAGGGATTTCTATGCTGGAAAATGTGGGAGGACGGAAGATCGGTGGGGTCCGCTCCGTGGCCGAAATCTTAAATCAAATGGACAGTTCGATGGAAAGGGCGATTTTAAAAGGAATCGAAGAACAGAAGCAAAGCCTCGCGGATGAAATCCGCAAGGTGATGTTTGTATTTGAAGATTTGCTCCAGGTAGATGATCCAGGAATCAAGGCCATCTTGATAGAGGTAACCCATGAAGTTCTAAAGTTCGCCCTGAAAACTGCCTCCGAAGAACTCAAAGAAAAATTCTTCAAGAACATGTCGGAAAAAGCAGCCCAGATGCTGAAAGAAGATTTGGACATCATAGGACCCGTGCGCTTAAAGGATGTCGAGGCCGCCCAGCAAACGATCATTAAAATTGCCAAGAATTTAGAAAGTGAAGGGAAAATTGTCTTGGGAGGAAAAGGTAAGGAGGAGGTTTTTGTCTAAAGGAACGACTCTAAAACCTCCCCCGCAGAGAGCTTCGAAAGAATTCCATTTCAAAAACTTTAAGGGAGAAAAAGATCCTGGTTCCTCCTTTCAAGCGGCCTTTCCCCCGATGGGTGCGAAAAGGTTTTCCCCGCAATTCCAACAACACCTGAAAGAAATGGAAACAAAGGTTCTTCAAGAAGCCAAAGAAAGAATATTAGTTCTGGAAAAGGAGGCGTATGAGAAGGGCTTTGCCCAAGGAGAAAAGGATGGGTTGGAACTGGGACAAAAAAGAAGCGAAATGATGATCGGGCAGCTGAAGAATCTGCTCTCTGAGATCGAACATCAGCGCATCGATCTCTACGAGAAATATCGCAAGGAGATGGTCCAGCTTGTCCTCAGTATCTCCAAGAAAGTTCTCCATCGTGAAGTAAGTATTCACGAGGATAGCATCGTCTTTACTTTACAAGAGGCTTTTAAGTATGTGGTGGATCAGAGAAAGGTTGTCGTCCATTTGCATCCGGCTGATTATCAATTGCTCCTCTCCCATCGGGAGCGGTTGGCATTTTTTACGGAAGAAATGCGGGGGATTCAATTCGTTAAAAACCCGGCGATCACTCGGGGAAGCTCTTTGCTGGAGACCCCCTTTGGGGATATCGATGCAACCCTGGAGAACCAATTTGACCAGATTGCCTCCCTCATTTGGCAAAAAATTGAGGATTCCAAGCTGGAGTTTCCGTCTCCAAAATGAGCACTGATCTCAACGGGTTCTGGTCTCAATGCCATCAGATCGTTCAGGGTGCTGAAACGATCAGAAATTATGGCCAGGTCACCCAAGTGATTGGCTTGATGATTGAAGGGATCGGGCCGGTATCCGCCATCGGGGATATTTGTCTGCTGAAAATAAAAAATAGCGCAAAGAGGATCCCGGCTGAAGTCGTCGGCTTCCGGGACTATAAAACTTTGTTGATGCCCTTGGGAGACACGAGGGGAATTGAGCCGGGCTGCAAGATTATTCCCATGGGGGTTCCGGCCAAAGCTCGGGTGGGGAAAGCTCTATTGGGTCGAGTTCTCGACGGCATGGGCAACCCCATTGATCAGAAAGGACCCTTGCATCTCAAAGAAGAGTACCCTCTTTACGCCCCGCCCTCGAACCCCATCTTGAGACAGAGAATCTCCGAAGCGATCGATGTGGGGATTAAGGCGATTAATGCGTTGCTTACTTTGGGGAAAGGGCAAAGAGTCGCCCTTTTCTCCGGGTCCGGGGTCGGGAAAAGCACCCTGTTGGGTATGATGGCTCGGCATACAGCGGCAAAAATTTGCGTGGTGGCCTTGATCGGGGAGCGAGGCCGGGAGGTGCGAGAATTTATCGAGAAAGATCTGGGGGAGGAAGGACTGCGAAGATCCGTGGTCGTTGTGGCTACCTCAGATGTACCGGCTCTGATCCGGATGAGAGGAGCCTATTTAGCGACCGCGATCGCGGAATTTTTCCGGGATCAAGAAAATGATGTTCTTTTCATGATGGATTCGGTGACCCGGTTTGCCATGGCCTCCCGGGAAGTGGGACTCGCGATCGGGGAACCCCCGACCTCCAAAGGATACACCCCCAGCGTATTTGCCCAGCTTCCCAAATTGTTTGAACGAGTCGGAACCACCTCTCATCGGGGAAGCATAACGGGGGTGTACACTGTATTGGTAGAGGGGGATGACATGAATGAACCCATCGCCGATGCCATTCGCTCCATCGCCGATGGGCAAATCGTTTTGTCTCGAGAGTTAGCCAATCAAAATCACTATCCGCCGATTGATGTTTTGGGAAGTATTAGTCGGGTGATGGTGGATGTGGTGGATCAAGACCAAATGTTGGCGCGCAACCGGTTGATCTCCACATTGGCAGCCTTTAAGAGGGTGGAAGATTTGATCAATATCGGGGCCTATGTGGACGGGAGTAACCCGGAAATTGACTGTGCCATAAAGAGATTACCTGAAATCAATGCTTTCTTGCGCCAAGGCATAGATGAAAAGGTCAATTATGCCGAGTGCCGGGTCCAATTGAGATCCCTTTTTCATTAGGAGATTATGCGCTTTGTTTTTAAATTCCAGGCCCTTTTGAATTGGAAAAAAAATTTGGAAGAGCTCTCTCAGATGAGGCTAGCCGAAAAACTCAAGCAGCTTAGGGCCGAGGAAGAAGAAATTCAAAGATTGATCACTCACAGGTCGGCATATGGCCAGGAGTTAAAAGAAAAGAGCGTCCAAGGCCTGAAAGTCGGCGAATACCTCTCTTATCAGGATTATTTCGAAAAAAGCTACGAGGATCTCCTATGCCGGGAAGAGAGAAAGATGATGACCTTCCGTGAGATAGAGGCTGAAAGGGAGAAACTTCTTGCCTTCACAAAGCAGAGGAAGATTTTAGAGAAGCTAAAAGAGAACAGATTAAAAAAGTTTAGTTACCAGTTGGAACGAGAAGATCGACTCAGGAATGATGAAAGGGTCATAAGCCGGCATTACTCTTCTCCTAAGGTAAATCTCTTTTAAAAAACTATCCGAGAGGAATTTATCCAATTTTTGGCCCATCCAAGTTTTGGTGTCAATCGATTGACCAACCACCCGTAAATTGACAGCAAATTGCCCTCCGATTCATTCCCTTAAGGTCAAAAAATATAAATAAATTTAGGCGAATAGCTAACGACCATGGTTGCTTCCGGATTGGCATGGTCATTGCTCCATTTCTATTAAAAATTTTGGCCTTTTTAGCAAAATGGCTGCACCTTCCGTGAATCTCGAATAACCAAAGGGAGGAAGAATAGGGAAGAAGAATTTGTTTTTCCCTATCCCAGAAAATTACATAAATGGCTGATCGTTATTTTAGGTTTATTCTTTGACCCCTCTACAATCGGGCTCGGCATTCATTGGACCCCTTGGGTTATCGCCGATTCTCTGAATTTTTGATGCAGTAAAGCACGATGGAAAAGATATTGAGCCAAGAGGAAATTGATGCTCTACTCCGCGGAATGTCGGATGGCCAGGTAGATACTACCCCGGAGGAAATAGATGAATCGGGGATTGTCGTCTATGATTTGACGAACCAGGACCACATCATCCGGGGACGCATGCCTACCCTAGAAATCATTGATGATAATTTTTCGAGATTATTTCGCAACAGTCTCTCTATAAGCCTTAGAAAACGGATCGAGGTGGATTCCAGGGGAGTACAAATGATGAAATTCGGGGAGTTCCTTCGGGTCCTTCCTGTGCCGAGTAGTTTGCACGTATTTAGAATTGAGCCGCTCCGGGGACATGCCCTCCTGGTTTTAGATTCCAAACTCGTCTTCACCCTGCTGGATATTTTTTTAGGGGGGTCCGGGAAAACATCATTTCGGGTCGAGGGGAGAGAATTTACCGCCATTGAATCCCGGTTAATCCGGAAGGTAGTCAATATGATCTTTAATGACCTGGAAAAGGCATGGAATACAGTTCATCCTGTTTCCATTCGACATGTACGGAATGAGAACAATCCCCAGTTTGTCAGCATAAGTCCCCCCACGGACTTGGTTATTATGATTTCTTTTGGGCTGGAATTAGAGCAATTTACAGGACTGATCACTCTTTGTATCCCTTATTCAATGCTCGAGCCGATCAAAGGCAAGCTGTATTCGGGATACCAGAACGATCCATTAGAAATCGATCGTAGCACAGTGGAAAGGCTTTTGTATTGTTTAAAATCTGCGGAAGTCGAAGTAGTGGTGGAATTGGGAAGAGGGAGTATCATGGTTCAAGATCTTCTTAAACTGGGGGTGGGGGATGTTTTGCCGCTGGAAAATGAGGTCGCAGACCTGATGACTGCGAAAGTCCAGGGAGCTCCTAAATTTCTAGGGAGGGCCGGGGTTTTGGGGGGGAATAAGGCCTTTCAAATAGAAGAACTTATTAAGAATGCATAAGAAACAAATTTGAGGAATCGCCATGGAAAAAGACAACGTCAAGGAAATGAAACAAGAGGGGGAAGTAAAACAAGCTCCGAATTTAGACTTCGTCTTGGACATTCCCTTAGAAGTATCGGTGGAGTTAGGTCGGGCTAAGATTCTCATCAGTGATCTTTTGCAACTGGGACAGGGATCAGTGATCGAGCTGACGAAATTGGCCGGGGAGTCGCTGGAGATTCTCGTCAACCAGAAACTCGTCGCCCGGGGGGAGGTTGTGGTCATCAATGAGAAATTCGGGGTCCGATTAACCGATATTATCAGCCCGGCAGAACGGGTCAAGCAGCTGGGGTCCTGAGGAATTCGGATGATTTGGGCTGCCGCCAAAATGATTTTCGGCTTAGGGGCTGTGATGGCCATCCTCCTTCTGTTGATTTGGGTATGCAAGCGGATGCCTGGGAGGAAGGGAAGCTTTCCTTCCGAAGGGCAGGTCCGGCTCTTAACGAGCAAACCCATTGCTCCCCGGAAATTTGTCTCCCTAGTTGAAATCGGGGGACAGATCCTTGTCCTGGGCGTCTCTGAGGCCCAAATTACCTTGCTCCATAAAATTGAAAATCCAGAATTTATAGCCAGAACCGAAACTCAGCAGTCGCCTAAATCAGAGCGCCTTTCAATTTTTGGTCATTTTTCCTTACGGCGCAGGGCGCTGAATCGCGGCCTATCGGGGATACTCAATGGGAAATAGGGCATATCGTCTACATATCCCCTGGATCCTGCTCACGGTGATCGGGGGCCTGATTTTCATCGGAAATTCCCCCGTATCCGCTCAAAACCAGACCATTCCGATCCCGACCCTCAAGATCGGCGTGGGGGAAGCGAAGGATACCGGAGAGGTTTCGGTTCTCATTCAGATCCTGTTTCTCTTGACCATTCTCTCTTTGGCGCCCGCCATTCTGATCATGATGACCTCTTTCACTCGACTGATTGTGGTCTTTTCTTTCCTGCGACAAGCCATCGGAACCCCCCAGATGCCTCCCAATCAGATCATGATTGGGCTGGCCCTGTTTTTGACTTTTTTCATCATGACCCCGGTCTGGCAAAATATCCGTGAAAATGCCCTGGTGCCTTACACGGACAAGAAAATATCTCAAGCCCAGGCGGTCGACGAAGCCCTTAAGCCGGTTCGAAAATTTATGTTCAAGCAAACCCGAGAGAAAGATTTGGCCTTATTTATTCATCTGGCGAAAGCCCCCAAACCCAAAAATATAGAAGAGATTTCCACCACGATTCTACTTCCGGCTTTTATGATCAGCGAACTAAAAACGGCCTTTCAGATCGGGTTTCTCCTTTATATTCCATTTTTGATTATCGATATGGTGGTCTCCAGTGTTCTCCTTTCGCTGGGCATGATCATGTTACCCCCGATGATGGTCTCGTTACCCCTGAAACTTCTTCTCTTCGTTCTCGTGGATGGTTGGTCCCTGCTGGTGGGTTCCATGGTGAAGAGTTTTTATTGAGGAACAAAATATGAATCCGGATCTGGTCGTTGATATTGCCCGGGATGCCATTGAAATCACCCTATACCTGTCTTTCCCGATTTTAGCGATTGTCTTGATCGTAGGCGTATTGGTGGGGCTGTTGCAGGCGATGACCCAAATTCAGGAGGCCACTCTGACTTTTGTGCCTAAAATCATTGCCACGTTCATTAGTCTTTTATTCTTGTTCCCCTGGATGATGAACAAGATGATGAGTTACACCGAACAGGTGATTGTCAATATTCCCCGGTATATCCGCTGAGGGAGAGCCTGATGGCGTCCAATTTATTGGGTTGGTCCTTGGCACAGTTTCAATCCTTCGTGTTGATCATGATGCGGGTCGGACCGATTCTGTTCATGATGCCCTTCCTCGGCTCCCGCAATCTTCCCAATCTCTTGAAAGTAGGTTGCATGATCGCCGTCAGTTTACTGCTACTGCCTCTGGTGAAGATCGATGTTCGCTATTTCCCAGCGGATCCGTATTATTTCGGCGTTCTTATGATGGCCGAGCTTATGATTGGTTTGATTCTGGGTCTTTCGGTCAAGCTGATCTTCGCCGGAATCCAGTTAGCGGGAGAATTTGCGGGTTACCAGATGGGGTTCGCCATGGCCAATATCCTGGACCCCCAATCGGGTATGGATACGACCTGGGTCGCGCAGTTTTATTATTTGCTGGGGGCATTAATCTTTTTTTCCATTGATGGGCATCACTGGTTCATCCGGGCTTTGTTCCAGAGTTTTTCGACCCTCTCGCCGGGGGAAGTTCATCTGAGACCGGGATTGTACCATCACTTCATCAACCTTTCGGCAAAGATGTTTGTCATCGCTATCAAAATGATCGCCCCCATCATGGCGGTCTTGATTTTTACGGAAATCGCCCTGGGCATGATCGCCAAACTGGTTCCGCAGATGAATGTATTCGTTACCAGTTTTCCACTGACCATTTGCTTGGGTTTAATCTTTTTAGGTTTATCCATCGAATGGCTGTTGCCCTATCTGAAAACTCTTTTGCAAGAATCAACCCGGGGATTGGCTGGCACCATGCTGCCGTTAATCGGAAGATAGTTATGGCAGATTTTGAACGAACCGAAAAGGCGACTCCGAAAAAACGATCCGAAGCCCGGAAAAAAGGGCAAGTCGCCAGAAGCCGAGAAGTTTCCTCGGTCATGGTCCTGCTGTCTGGGATTTTGGCGCTGTTTTTTTTCGGTTCTTATTATTATCAGCACCTATCGACGCTCATGGTTCAATCATTCAGACAAATCGGAACTTTCCCCATAACCCTGCAAAATATTTATGCTCTTCAAAGTGAATTGATGGTGTCCCTGGCTTTCATTTTCGCTCCGTTCTTAGGGGTGGTGGTGGTGGTTGCGATTGTAAGCAATTATGTTCAGGTGGGAGGATTTTTTTCCTGGGGATTAATCAAACCGGACCCCGCGAAGGTTTTATTCTTAAAAGGACTCCGCGGCTTCTTTCCCAGGGAATCCCTTCTGGAATTACTGAAATCTTTGGGCAAGATTCTAATTGTTGGGGGCACGGCCTATTCCACGATCCAGAAGGAGCTGCGCAATATCGTACCTTTAATGGAACAGGAAATCGGCACCATCGGCAAATATATTTTTTCGGTGTCCTTCGACATTTTATTGAACATTCTCTTCGTAATGGCGCTTTTGGCCGCCCTGGATTACATATATCAGCGGTGGAGTTATGAGAAGGCGTTGCGGATGAGCAAACAGGAAGTGAAGGACGAAGCGAAGCAAACCGAAGGGGATCCACTTGTAAAAGCCAGGATTCGGCGGATGCAACGCGAACTTGCCCGGAGGAGATGGGCGAAGTGACCCAGGCGGATGGAATCATCAGTCACCCCGCTCCACTGGCGACGGCCCGGCTGCCTATCGATGGGGAAATGGATGGCCCTAGGATTGTATCCGAGGGAAATGGTCCTTGGCTGAAAGAATGAACACCATCGGAGGAATTGAGTTTTAATTATGGACGCGAAATTGAACCTTCCCCTTCCCTTTTTAAAGATAAAAGCCGGACTGGAACAGAGTGATATTTTGACGGCCATTGGGGTTGTCGGGATCCTCCTGCTGATGATCTTTCCCTTGCCCCCGATCTTGCTCGATCTTCTCCTTTCTTTAAGTTTTACCATTTCCCTGGTGATTTTGCTGACCTCCCTGTATCTCAAAACCCCGTTAGAATTTGCCACCTATCCTGCCCTTCTCTTACTGACCACCCTCTTCCGCCTGTCCTTGAACATCGCGTCCACCCGTCTGATCCTGTTGCACGGCAATGAGGGGCCTTCGGCCGCCGGTCAGGTGATCAAATCCTTTGGTCTTTTTGTGGTGGGGGGGAATTACTTTGTGGGGTTTATCATCTTTACCATCCTGGTGATTATTAACTTCGTGGTCATCACCAAAGGCAGCGGCCGGATTGCGGAAGTGGCCGCCCGGTTCACCCTGGATGCCATGCCTGGAAAGCAAATGAGTATCGATGCCGATTTAAATGCCGGGCTTATCGACGAGAAAGAGGCCAGGAAACGGCGAGCGCGTATCGGCCGAGAGGCAGAATTTTACGGGGCGATGGATGGGGCCAGCAAATTCGTCAGAGGAGAAGCGGTCGCCGGGATGATCATCATTCTGATCAATATTGGGGGAGGGTTCATCATCGGGGTTTTCCAGCAGAATTTACCCCTCCTAACCGCTGCCCAAACCTACACGATTCTCACCATTGGGGATGGATTGGTCTCGCAGATTCCGGCCGTGATCAACTCCACGGCGGCCGGTCTCATTGTCAGTCGGGCCGCTTCCGATCTGAGCATGGGGAAGGAGTTGCGGGAACAATTCAAAGTTCAACCCCAGGTGATGGCTCTTTCTTCAGGAATCCTATTTTCATTGGGTTTAATCCCGGGCCTCCCCAGCCTCCCGTTCATCATATTATCCGTGGCCACAGGCTTTTTGGCTCATTTTATTTCACAGGAAAAGAAGAAACAGGCTAAGAAAGAAATGGATGAAAGTCAAACAGTGACCGCGGTTCCCCACGCACCAGAACAAGTGGAAACCTTATTGAGCTTGGATCGCCTGGAACTCGAAGTCGGGTATGGGTTGATCCCGTTGGTTGATGAAGAACAAGCCGGAGATTTACTGAACCGGATCCGGTCGATCCGCAGACAATTTGCGACTGAACTGGGTATGGTGGTTCCTTCGCTGCGCGTACGGGACAATCTACAGTTAAAGCCCGGGGAATATCGCATTCTCATCAAGGGGAATGAAGTGGCCAAAGGGGGGATGATGCCAGGTTATGTGATGGCTTTACACCCGGGGGAAGTGAAAAAGACCATTGAGGGAATCCCGACCCAAGAGCCCGTTTTTCAGCTGCCGGCTCTGTGGGTTCAAGAAAAGCGGAAGGGTGAAGCCCAAATTGCCGGCTATACAGTTGTGGACATCTCTACCATTATCGCCACGAACCTGACCGAAGTGATCCGAGCGCATGCCGATGAACTGCTGAGCCGGCAGGATGTGCAAACGCTATTAGATCGTTTGGCGCAGAGCTATCCGAAAGTTGTGGAAGAATTAGTCCCGGGAATACTGCCCCTGGGGGTCATCCAGAAAGTCTTGCAGAACCTTCTGCAGGAGCGAGTTTCAATCCGAGACTTACTCACCATCGTGGAAGCGCTGGCCGACTCGATTTTGACTACCCGGGATCCAGACATCCTTACGGAGTATGTACGGCAGAGGTTGGCCCGATCCATTGTCAAACAATATGAAACCCCAGAAGGAGTACTCCCCCTGATCACGATCGATCAAAAGATTGAAGATGCTTTGCGGGATGGAATTCAGAAGACCGATCATGGATCTTACCTTTCCTTGGAGCCCAATCTAGCCCAAAAAATCATGATGAGCATCAAACAAACACTGGATCGGATGGGGCACACAAATTATCAACCCATTATTCTATGTTCGCCATCGATTCGTAGGCATCTTAAGAAGTTATTGGATCGATTTCTACCTCAAGTGGTGGTGCTATCGCATAATGAATTGACCCCCCAGGCGAAAATTCAATCTTTAGGGACGGTGACTTTATAATATGGAGATGAAAAGATTCGGGGCCAAGGATGTACAGGAGGCTTTCCGAGAGGTAAAAGAGGTCCCGGGTGAAGAAGCGATCATCCTTTCTACCCGGAAAATTAGAAAGACTGCTTTCCGCCCCGGCTCATTCGATTATCCTATCTTACCAATGGGCAAGGGGTTCCGGAGGATATTGAACTCGCGGCCAAAGGTCGGGTGGCGAATTTGATTTTGAATCAAATCCAGTGGAATTAGCGGAGTCAATTGCTATGGATCAAGCTGAAGGATTGCGTTCCCTCCTAAAAGAACCTGCCCGGGGAGCGGACTCAGGCGCGCCGCGACTCGGTGGGTCGGAGGAGGGAAACCTGAAGTGGCCGAAAGTCATATC